>Ga0206958_1012_pt1 | contig 57664 bp, 42 predicted proteins | sample Alteio_BWOrgHeat_33_FD_152968 | JGI IMG/M metagenome (GOLD analysis project Ga0206958, IMG submission 152968) | Enriched cells from forest soil in Barre Woods Harvard Forest LTER site, Petersham, Massachusetts, United States -... | ecosystem: Environmental > Terrestrial > Soil > Temperate forest >... | reverse complement strand
CGCCCTTGCGGACGATTGGTTCCAAAAGTTGGATACAGGCAAGACGGGAAAGCTCACCAGTGCCGATTTTGTTGCGCATTTCAATTCGTCGTTGCCCCCGCTGGACATGCGTCGTCTAGGCTTGGAATCGAAGCCTGTGCTGCAGTGGCCGGAGTTCAACACACTGATTGGCGGTTACTTCAAATTTCACTGGCCAGATCAGCAACTGATTTCTGTCAAGATCGATGATCCAAACAGCCCATTGACGGCGATGTTCCACGGCAAGGAATTCGAGATCCATGATGAGACATATACATTCGAGCAGGAATCGTTTTCGCGCAGGAACGTGCGTGTTTTGACGAGTATCGACTATGACAAAATGAGCGCCGAAGACAAGGCAAAGGAAGCGCATCCGCGAACCGATGCCGATTATGCCTTGAGCTATATTCGCCGTGAGGGCAAGGGGCGAGTGTTCTACGAAGGACACGGCCACAGCGATCGTGTGTATGCCATGACGCCGATGCTAGAACACCTTCGAGCCGGGATTCAATACGCGCTGGGCGACCTGAAAATGGACGATAGCCCCTCAGTGAAATAAGGCATCCGCTGAAGTAAACCATGGAAAACTGGACTGCACCCTACGCTGAGATACGACAGATTCCGTTCATTGCAAAACTTCGGCAGGCTTTGATGATGTACCCCCAGTAGAGTCCGGTGCACTGATTGAGCGCGGCAAGGGTACGAGTTCAATCCCAGAGACCCCCACCACTTGCCAGTCAAATTCAGCGAGAGAGTTATAGCTAACGCTAGATTTTCCCGCAAAGTCGCATTATCGGAAACAACGACCTGAAGTTTCCGAAAAGCCGGTTATACGGCAACTTGCTGGAGCACCCCATCCGCTCGATGAGTGACTCGGCCTGTACGCAATGGTGGATACTGGGGGACGCAGCAATCGCTAAACCTGGACAGTAATAGCCCGAACTCCCGGTGGGGCTAACCTCCATTGCGCAGAGCTACCATGGGTTCGACTCCAGCGGCGCGCCGGGCAGGGACTACGGAGGCCACGACCGCCGCAAGCAGCAGAAGCGCGGAGGCGCCGCCAAGCATGATGGGATTCCAAGGCTGGACGCCGAAGAGCTGGTCTTTGAGGAGCTTGCCAGCGAGGATGGCGAGGGGGATGCCTATGCCGAGGCCAAGGCCGATCTGCCAGAATGAGCCGCGGAGGACCATGCGGATCATGTCGGAGCGGTTGGCGCCGAGCGCCATGCGCAGCCCGATCTCGCTGGTGCGCTGTTCGACGGTGTAGGCCATGACGCCGTAGAGGCCGACAGCGGAGAGAATGAGGCCGAGCGCGCCGAAGAGCGAGGTGAGGGTGGCGATCATGTCCTGCTGCTGGAAGTCGGCATTGACGACGGAGGTGTAGGGATCGACGTTGTTGAGTACCAGGTCGGCGTTCACGCTTGAGAGAGCCCTGCGGACGTGTTCTTCAAGTGCCGGCGGGTTACCCGGGGCCCACAGGACGATGTTGTAGAGGAAGTGCGAGTAGCGGTCGCCGTCGGTGAAGTTGGGATCGTCGTACTGGACCGATTGCGCTTCCGGGACCCAGAACATGGGGCCGATCGGTTCTTTATAGCCCCAGGTCATGTAGCGAATATCGCGGATGACCCCGACGATCTCGAAGGTGCCGGCGTACTTGAGCCGGTCCTCGCCGAAGTGCTGTCCGATGGGGTTCTGGTTTTTGAAGAAGCGGTTGACGAAGGCCTGGTTGACGACGGCGATGTGGCGGGTGGTGGCGGTGTCGTCTTCAGTGATGGCGCGGCCAAGGACGACTTTGGCGCCGATGGTATCGAAGAAACCGGGGGTGACGCGGGCCCAGCCGGCACTGGTGTCCTCCTTGGGATCGGGCTCGGGGCGGCCGAGGATACGGATGCCTTCGTTCCAACTATCACCAGTCATGGGCGCATAGGTGGCTTCTGTGACGCTGCGGACGCCGGGGATGGAGAGGAGGCGATCGTTGATCTGGCGGTAGAGGGGCTCCATCTGCTCGGGTTTAAGCGTGGAGAGGGTGGGATTGATCCAGGCCACGAAGCGCTCTTTGTGCTCGAAGCCGAAGTTCTGATGCTCGAGATTGCGCAAGCTCTGGGCGAGGAGAGCGGCGGCAGAGAGAAGAACGAGCGACATCGCGGCCTGGCCGATGACCAGGGACTTCTGGGCCCAGGAGCGGCTGCCGCCGACGGAGCGGTTGGCACCGCGTAAAGCTTCGGCGGGATCGGCATGGGATGTCATCCAGGCAGGCGCGACGCCGAAGAGGACGCCGGTGAGGACGGAGAGGCCGAGGGTGAAGAGGAGGACGGGCCAGGAGGGAGTAGAGCTTACGGGGACGTAGTTGTCGTGTCCACCAACTTGAACGGCGAGGTAGAGGATAAGGCGGGTTCCGGCGACGGCGACGGCGATGCCGAGAGCGCCCCCGATGACGGCGAGCAGCACGCTTTCGACAAGGGCCTTGCGGACGAGACGCATGCGCGAGGCACCCATGGCGACGCGGATGGAGATCTGGGCGCGGTCTTTGAGGCCGCGGGCGAGCATGAGATTGGCGAGGTTGCCGCAGGCGACAAGGAGGACACAAGCGGCGGCGATAAGAAGCAGCTTGAGGCCGTCCTGGTATTCGTCGCGCATGGAAGCGACGCCGGCACCGCCCGGGATGATGTGGAGGGTCTGTTTTTGCCAGAGCGCCCTTTCGCCGGGCTCCATATCGGAGACATGGCTGGCAAGCCACTCGTGAAGCTCGACGCGGAGTTTGGCCTCCAGTTGTCTGGGATCGGTACCGGGACGGACGCGGCCGATGAGGTCGAGATAGTTGCCCTGGGCGCGATCGATATGGGTGACAACACCGGGATTAAGGGTTTTCTCGGAGGTAGTGGGGATCCAGATGTCCGGCATGCCCCAGCCGGCGAGCTTGGCTCCGTAGAAGCCGGGCGGAGCGATGCCGATGATGGTGAAGGCATACCCGTCGATCTGGAAGCCGGAGCCCACGACGGAGGGATCTGCGCCGTACTTTTGCTGCCAGACGCGGTAGCTCATGACGGCGACGAGGGGCGCTCCGACTTTGTCGTCTGCATCGGAGAAGAGGCGGCCGATCCAGGGCTGGACGCCGAAGGTGCGGAAGAAATTTCCGGAGACGTACTGACCGTTGCGGGTGTCGAGTGGGGTCTGGGCGCCAGCGCGGCGAACTCCGAGTTGAGCGTTGCCTGCCTGGAGGGCGGCGAGATCGGAGAACTCGGGAGTGTGGCTGCGGAAGTAGTTGTAGGCCTCCCACGAGAAGAGGGAAAAGTTACCGTCTTCGCCCTGGGCGAAGCCGCCCCAGTTGCAGCAACGGATCTTGTCGCCGATGCGCCAGAGCTCCTCGGGCTTCGAGACAGGCAGCGACTTGAGCATGACCTGGTGTACAAGGGTGAAGATGGCGGTGGTGGCGCCGATACCAAGGGCGAGGGTGATGATGGCCGTCGCGGTGAATCCGGGCGCCTTGCGTAGCTGACGCAGCGCGTCGCGAAGATCTGTGAGCATTGGGTCTCCTTTGCCGGCCGGGAAAGCTTTACGGGAGATACGTAAGCACGTGGGAGGCCGTTCCTTTTTCAAAAATGCCGCAAGAGAAAAGGGATTAAAGCTATCTCGTGTAACGTTACTGTCCGTAACTGAGAAACTCGTGTTCATTAGCGGACAGTCAGACGAGTGCTTCGTGGAGCTGGACTTCAGGTATGAACTATCGCATGCAGTCGAAGATGTGCACCTTCTGAAAAGTCGACTTCTCGGCAATCACACGGATTCGCAGAACTTCGGTTGCTGATTGAAGTCCTTACCAAAAGCAGTCTCGACTTGCGGTCAATCGGGAAGCGTGCCTGCGTGGCAATGGATACTTCGCGATTGTCAGTTAGCGCAAAATCGCCAATTCGCTCAGCGACAATAGACTGCGAGCCACATGGCCGAAAAGTCGCCGATACGTTCAAGTGGACTGGATTTGTAGACACATGCCTACGCATCGGTACTAATAAGTTCCTCGATACGCGACTCGGCGATTGGCGTCAAATGACTAAGAGAAAGCAGCTCCCATCCTCCAAATAGTCGCCATAGTCAGTTCAGCCCGACGCGGCGCACCAAATCTTGAAAGCGGGGGTCGCCGCGCAATGAATCAAAGATCGGGGAGACCTTGATGTATTTCAAAAAGTTGGATTGTTCCTGATAGGCGCGCTCCAACCAGACAAATGCCTCGTCATTGTCGCCGAGCCCCACATAAGCATGCTCAAAGGCGGCAGGAGGGACGTAGCCGGTTCGCTCACGCTTTTAATTCTCCGAGGAGCCGAAGAGCATCAGGTCGCCGCCTGGCGTGGGCATACGCCCAGATCAGTGCACCGATAACCCCCGGGCTGCGATCCGTAACAGAAGCTGCGTTTTCCAGCACCGGGATTGCCTCTTCTATTTGACGATTCTTAATGAGCACCCACCCTAGCCGCCAAAAGTCCATGCCAGCCTTTGGTTCTACTGTCAGCTCGTTTCGATACTCGCGAATCGCCGCGTCGTAGCGGCGCGCGTTGAACAGAATCCATCCGATGGTCCCGTTGGGCTCTCCAAGAGGGTTAAGATCGCGGCCACGACGAGCCCACGCAAGCGCCTCCTCCGTACGTCCCTGGCACAGCAGCCAGTCAGAGAGTCCATTGTGTGCCGCAGCGTCGTTCGGATTCAAATCGAGGGCGCGTCTGTATTCACCCTCGGCCTCGGCCCATTTCCACTGGCTCAGGAACACGCCGGCGATCAGGGCATGCGCGTCGGCGAGATCAGGATCTAACTGCAGAGCCTTTCGGGCCGCGCTGATCACCTTTGGACGCGTTTCATTCGGAGGAGCGCCGATGAAGATTGTGCCGAGCCTGTCGTATGCGTCTGCCAGGCCAACATAAGCCGGCGCAAAGGTCGGGTCTCTACGGATCGCGTCGTCAAACCAGGCAATACGCTTTTCGACCTCAGCCCTGCTGTTGCCTTTGGCGAACAGGCCTTGGAGATAACTCTCATAAACCTCCGGCGACACGGGGCGTGCGGCGACAAGTCTGGCGCGCTCCTCGCCGGTAACCGTGACCTCCACCCGTTGTGCGATGGATCGTGCTACCTCGCTCTCGAGCGTGAGGACGTCTCCCAGTTCGCGGTCGTAAGACTCCGACCAGAAGTGCTCGTCGGTTGACGCCCGGATCAATTGTGCGTGGACACGAATCCGGTTGCCTTCTCGCATCACTGATCCTTCAACGAGGGCATCCACTCCGAGCGCCTTTGCAATTTCCGGAGCTGTGAGTCGAGTGTCCTTGAATTGCATCACCGACGTGCGAGAGATCACGCGGAGGCCGCGGATCATCGACAATCGTCCGATAATCTCCTCCGTCATACCGTCAGCAAAATATTCCTGTGCTGGATCGCCGGAAAGGTTTTTCAGCGGCACTACGGCGAGGGAATGGATCGGCAGCCGCGGCTGCTGGCGTTCATATCGAATCCATACCCCGACGACCACAATGAGGACAGGGCATGCGGCAAGCATCAGCCATCGCAGTTTTGGGATCCTGATTTTGCTGCCGGGAGCTGGGCCGACTTGAATATTCGAAGCTTGTGCGGCCGCGCACGACGTCTTGGTCCACTACTTCCAGGATCAGCAAGGGGTTCTGGATGCGTTGGAGGCGAACTCGCTCAGCCAGATCGCCGATTCCCGGGCGAAGACAGACGGAATAGCGGTGGGCCAGACCGTTGCTCAACGATGGAACGACCTACGGACGGGCGATGGGCTTGAGGCGCCAATCCAGTATGCCTGGGGCCACGGTCCGGGTATCTGGGAACCCGTGCCGCCATTTCCTCCGCCGGCCACTCCATGGCTGCCTTACTTCCGGCCGTTCACATACGCCAGCGCTTCGGACTTTCGGTCCAGTGTCCCTCCTCCGCCGGCTCTGAATAGTCCCATCTGGGCCGTGGACTACAACCTTACGAAGAATTTCGGTGCGCTGAATGGTAGTCTGCGCACACTCAAAGAGACCGAGATCGGAGAGTTCTGGTCAGATCACCCTCTGGCCCAGTATTCCTCCGCAATTCAGCGCCTCATCGCTGACCGGAAACTGTTGACGACGCAGACGGCGCGCCTGCTGGCCATGACCTACGTGTCATACGAAGACGCTATCATCGCGTGTTTCGATGCCAAGTATCATTACGCGTTCTGGCGTCCCTACACGGCGATCCACGATGCTGAGACCGATGGCAACCCATTCACCTCCCCGGATCCGAACTGGATGCCACTGGTCGTCACTCCCGGACATCCGGAATACCCTGCCGCCCATGGGTGCGCGGCCGGGGCATTTGCCGTCACTATCGCCCAGTTCTTCCACTCCGATGCGGTTCCCACCCATTTCTCGGGCGCCGTCACCGGAACCACGCACGACTTCTCGAAGCTTAGCGACTAGGTTCAAGAAGTGGATCTGGCGCGGATCTACGGAGGGATGCACTATCTCACATCTGTGCTCGAAGGAAATGTTCTGGGCAAGGTCGTGGCGCGGCATGTGGTCTCGAACTACTTTCAACCGCTTGAGCGATAGCGAGGCCCTGATTAAATCATTCAACGCACGACGAGCTGGGTGTCATCAAAGCTTAGGCTGAATCGGTGGTCCAGTTACCTTCCTCAAGGGCGCCAATGCCCGACGTGGAGCCGAAGTCCTTCTTGACGCTTGGAAAAGTGAGGATGTCGAGTATATCTTCAGTAATCCTGGGCGACCGAGTTGCTTTTGATGGACGCTCTGCTGCGCGCACCTGCGCTCAAGTACGTCTTTGCGCTCCAAGAAGCGTCCGCGGTCGCGATGGCTGATGGATATGCGCAAGCGGCACGGCGCCCCTCTTTTCTAAATCTTCATACCGATGGTGGCTTGGCCATGGGATGGGGACTTGAACCACATAGAGCGACATGTCCGGGCTGCCACATGAGTTCTTTCCGCGCTAGGTCATCCAATCGGCCATGGTTTGGGACTGTCATGCGCCCCGCTTCGGCAATCCACCTGAGGGTATGGTCGGCAACATGGACACTCGCCGGTTATACGTCCACTTGCCGAAGCCATCGACCGGCATGGCTTCGCACGGCACACGAGCTAAAACTGCTGGCTTCAGAAAAATTGTCGTGATGCTCGGTGCGGAAGTCGAATAACTCACAACATTCTTTCGAAAAGCACTGAACTAAGCGGCGGACTACAACCAACGGGCGAGATTGAGAGGATGTCTAGCGATGCCTTGAAGACCATAGAAGAAGCTTTGACAGAGGGATAGTGGAATTTAACGTCCGTCATCGTTAAATTTTGTGCTGATGTCTTCGAGGCCATTCTCGATCTCAGCTCGGTTTCGCCAAGTTGCAGTGTGACGACAATCTTTTGGACGAATGCGCAGTCGTTATTTATCGCGGACAGGACGGCCAGGAGTGGGCCCGACCATATAGCGAGTTCATGGATGGCGGATTTGAGAGGGTGGAATGAGCAAGCCGCAAACGGCGATTGCAAGTCTGTCCTAAGCTTCGGGATGCGTGTAAGGCGCTCGATATTCCTGGCGCAACAGTGTATTTGCCTCGGAATCTCCGACTACGAGCTGCTTCTCTGGATCCCACGCCAGGCTTCGGCCCAGCTTCATCGAGTTGTTCGCCAAAATGCACGACGCGGTTGAAATGTAGCCCTGCTCGATGTCGGAGACCGGATGGCTACGCGCGTCGATCGAGGCAAGAAAGTTCTGCATATGATGCCGGATGGCGGGCGCGACGTGTTTCTCGAGTTCCTTTTCAGTCTTGTCCTCGGGATATTGTTCCAACTCGTAGGTAACGTCTTTATGAACAGGCTGTCCGCCGCCGAGAGGAATAAAGTCATATCCCATCACGCTCACCTTTAGCGTTCCTTTGTCGCCGTAGAATGTCGCGCCCCATGGATAATTTGGATCTGCAGCCTCGCCCCAACTGCGGTGCTGCCACACGACTCGAAGATCCTGGAAATCGAAGGTGGCTGTCTGGGTATCCGAAATGTTGGCCTTGCTCTTCTTATCGACAAAGATTCCACCGGTGGAATCAATCTTCGTCGGCCAGCCCAATCCGAGCATCCACCGTGTCATATCAAGCATGTGGACGCACATGTCACCCACAATGCCGTTCCCATACTCCATAAACGCGCGCCAGCCGCGGGGGTGAACCAAGCTGTTATAAGGCCGCATTGGAGCAGGACCAGTCCACGCATCGTAATCCAGATTCGCCGGCGGCGTGGTATCAGGGGGATTTGCCGCCGCGCGCATGTGGTAGTAGCAGTAGATCTCGACAAGCGCGATCTTTCCGAGCTTACCCTCTTCAATGAAGCGCTCTTTTGCCTCGACCAGGTGAGGCGTGCTACGGCGTTGCAGACCAACCTGGACAACGCGATTGTTGTGGCGGGCAGCGGCCAGCATGGCCTTGCCTTCCAGAACGTCGTGGCTAATCGGTTTCTGAACCCAGATGTCCACGCCAGACTTTGCGGCTTCAATCATGATCAGGGCATGCCAGTGGTCGGGCGGTGCAATCAGCACCAAGTCCAGATCTTTCTCGGCAAGCATCTTTCGATAGTCCGAGTAGGTGCGAGGCCTCTTCTTGGAACGCTGCCGGGCGGCGGACATGTCGGCAGCGTTCGCGAGCATCTGCGAATCGACGTCGCATAAAGAGACGATCTCGACCGGCGATACCTGCACTAGCCGGAACAGATCCGATTTTCCATACCATCCACAACCGATCAAACCGACTCGCCGACGTTTGTCGCGATCATACTCTTGCGCGGGCGCTAGGGCGGCCGCAGCCAACCCGAAGGCGGTGGTGTAGAGGAATTCACGTCGATTCATAGGAATACCGGCAAAGCGAAAACAGTTTCCTAGTATATTCCTTCGTATCAATCATGACTGACAAAACTGTTTCTCACGCGATCAAGCGGGGAATCTATTTCTTGTAGACGACGTTGCAAAGTGCGCGGGCCCATATGAACGGCTTCCGATACCGCATTGATGGATGGACGATGGCCAGCTAACCGTAGGAACGCGGTCCAGTCCGTTATTGTCCCGCCGCCTGGTACGGATGGCGGGGCTCGATCGCTGGGGCGCAAATATCGTCGAGTCGACCATGACCCGCCAAATTTACAAAGTTGGCATCAACCTGACCCCAGCCCTGAAAAGGCGGCGGCGGCGGTTCGATCCCGTCTCTGGCCACGCTTCTCGGACACGGATGGGCGAAGCATAACTGAGAGGGGTCCCAGCAGGGCCCTCGCGCCAGTGAATCGAGATCTTTCAGTTGGGCGAGATTAATGTTGCCACAAGGCAGAAGTCTGGTGGGAAATTCCAAGTGGCCGTAAAACTGGCATCTCGGACAAGAGATTGCTGGCAATTGATTCGCTACGACTTTCTCAATAAGCGCTGAATCGCCGATGCACTCATCGACGCAACCGATCACGGAATTGATATCCGCGATTAACAAATCTTTCGTCGGGCGGCACTGATGCGTCTGGCCTTGGAGTGCCCGGCCTTTTTTGTACCAGTTCTAATGAGAGACTGGACCAAAAGGAGCGAAAGCTGGCGAAGGGCAAGAAGCATACACCGGAGCAGATTGTGAGTTTGCTGCGGCAGATAGAGGTTGCGGTGGCGAACGGCAAGACGACTCCGATCGCGCGCCGGGAAGGCGGAATCACCGAGCAGACGTACTACCGATGGAGGAAGGAATTCGGTGGCTTGCAGGTGGACCAGGCGTGTCGGCTCAAGGCGCTGGAGCAGGAGAACGCCAAGCTGAAGCGTCTGGTATCGGAGCTGAGCCTGGAGAAGCTGGTGTTGAAGGACATCGCCTCGGGAAACTTCTAAGCCCAGATCGACGGCGCTGTGCAGTAGATCATGCCCGGGAACAGGGCATGAGCGAGCGGAGGGCGTGCCGGTTGGTGAACCAGCCACGCGGCACGCAACGCTATCAACTGACACAGCGCGAAGACGAAGGTTCGCTCACCGATGCCATCGTGGAGTTCGCCAGCCAGTATGGACGTTACGGCTATCGCCGGATCACGGGCTACTGAAGCGGGATGGCTGGCAGGTTGGCAGAGACCGGGTAGAGCGCATCTGGCGTCGCGAAGGGCTGAAGGTTCCGCAGAACCAGAAGCCACGCGGGCGGCTGTGGTTCAACGACGGATCGTGCATGCGGCTGCGGTCGGAGCACGCGAACCATGTATGGTCTTACGACTTCGTGAGCGCGAAGACGTACGACGGAAGGACAGTGCGGATGTTGAGTCTGATCGATGAGCACAGCCGGGAGTGCCTGATGATCCGGTCGGAACGCAGATGGAGCTCAGCGAAGGTCATCGAGGCGCTGGCGGACGTGATGGTGGTGAAGGGCGTGCCCACTTTGGACTCCGTACCGGGCTGCGTGGACAGAGCGACTTGCGTCAGCGTCGATTTGTCGTGGTTACTCACAAAATATAAAGTCTTCCCGTCGAAAGACTCTCGCGGATTGATCAGCACGGTGCCTTCGGAGAGCAAAACGGCGTCTCCGCCGGAGGCGGGACAACCATTGATTCCCGAACTGCCAAGTCCTATGAGTTGAAATATATCCACTTTCCATCGCGGGACCAGTGGGGGCGAGTTAAGTTGGAGATATTTGTGTTCAACTCTCGAAAGACGGTATCTTCACAACGTCTCTCCAAACACTGTTGGGCTATACTCGCGGACGGCTAGTGCTGAGGCTCTTCGATGGTGAGAATCTGGTCAGCGGCAACATTGTGCAGCACCTGACGGATGCCGCTTGGCCAGCGGATTTCAATATCTTTGATCCGCTGGTTACGCGCCAGGCCAAAGTGCACCCGACTGTCACTCGAAGATGTGTAGCCCACCGCTGTCGTCACTTCATTCCATTGCTGCCGTCCATCTTCAGTTGTAATGTGAATCTGTGCTCCGATTCCCATGCGATTGCTTTTGGTCCCTACAAGTTTCAGAAGTATCCAGTGATTCCTGGTATTGGAAATATTGCGAAGAAGCTTAACCTGTCCATTGAGCACAGTCACCACAGCATCAATGTGTCCATCATTGAATAGATCGCCAAATGCAATTCCGCGGTGGGGAGCTGCAAGTTGGAAATCGGGTCCAGCCGCGCCGCCTACATCAGCGAACTTCCCATTGCCCAGGTTACGGAACAGTGAATTAGGCTCCGGATAGTTTCGACCCGGGGTCAACTCGCTGACGTTATCAAGCACATTGGCCCTTGCTACAAAAAGATCCTTCCATCCGTCATTATCAAAATCGAAAATGCCATTGCCCCATCCCGACATCTCGTTGGTCGATTGCAGTCCGCTAGTGTGAGTTGCGTCTTCGAAAACTCCGCCCCCGGCATTCACCAACAGGGGAAACATCTGGTGCTCTACGGCCGTGTACCAGATATCAGGCAACCCATCATTGTTTACATCCCGAAAATCCGACCCCATTCCTGAAAGCGTGAACCCCTCCGGAGAGTACGCCACGCCAGCCGTCGCCCCAACTTCTTCGAATTTTTTTCCGTGAAGATTATGGAAGAGGAATGCCGGAGTTGTATCGTTCGCCACGAAGGCGTCTAGAAATCCATCGCCGTCATAGTCCGCAAAGGAGACACTCATACCCTTGCCCATGTGCGCCGCGATCCCGGTCTCCTGCGAAACGTCTGTGAAGGTTCCATCGCCATTATTGCGGTACAAGGTGTTGTGAAGAGATGCGTAATTTTTGGGGTGACAGTAGGCCCGCACTCCATCCTTCAGCATGCAAACCGGATCCTTGTTTACCTCCCAGCCGCAGTAATTCACCACAAACAGATCCAGGAGACCATCGTTGTTGTAATCGAACCAACCCGCCCCGACGGACCACATTTTCTTTCCGTTCATCTCGGCGCCACTCAGTCCAGTCTTCGCGGTTACGTCGGTAAATGTGCCGCCACCGTTGTTGTGAAACAGTTGATTACCGGTGACGTTCGCCAGAAATATATCCGGCCTCCCGTCGTTGTCAAAGTCACCCACAGCAACGCCCATTCCGTAGCCGGCACCCGCGACCCCGGCACGCTCGGTCACGTCGGTAAATGTGCCATCGTGATTATTTCGATACAGACGGTTCCAATATGCCGGAGATTCTTTCTGCAGCGAAGGTATGGCCGCGCCATTCACCAGATAGATATCCAGCCACCCGTCTCCGTCATAGTCGATCAGTGCGACTCCGGCAACCATGGTTTCTATCTGATTTTTGTTTGCAGTCGGAGAGTTCTGAGTCGTGAAGTGCAGACCTGCTTTGGCAGTAATGTCCTCGAACCGGATGGTCCCCGAATTGGCCGATGTTTGTGCCGAGACATTCGATTTGACCAAAGCAGGAGTCAGCGCGACCGTGGCGACGAGACTGACGGCAAGTATCACGGTTAAGAAACGCATGATGAGTGAATGGGCCAAATGGTTCGTCTGCCGAAATGTTTCCGCAATCCTGTGCTCAAAATCATATCCCACCTCTGCCGGGTATAGCGGGTTTCTCTCGCTCAGTGACGCGTTTCCGCTCCTGTGACCTCGCGGCGTGCAGCAAGCACATCATCCGGTATCACTACCGCGACCCACGGCGTATTTGCAGAGAGAACGTGAGCGTGCCAGACCGCCTCTTGAACTTTGTCAGCCGTTAGGTCAACTTTCAGGGCTGCTTGCTCTCGCACGGCGAGATTATCGCTTCGAATCGAAAACACGTGCTGACCAGCCCCTTCCGCAGACACTCGCACCACAATTTCGTTGTGACCAAAATCCTGAAAGGAGACTTTGAAATCGAGGAAGCGTTCCGGGCGTAGATCTATCAAGTCGTATCCACCGGGTAAGACCGTAAGGTTGGTATGAACTAAGCCTTGCCGAACGTCATAGCGGCCTTCCGGCAGATGGAGGCTGAAGGCGCCGTCAATCGGATTTGGCATCGTCGTCACTAACTGACCGCTTCCTTGTTCACGGAACTCTACCGGTTGATGGTTAGACGGGGCAACTATCCCTTTGACCGTGGCGAGCACCGCGATATCCTGCATCAACCATATCCACTGCCCGACCGGCTGCGTCCAAACTTCTTTATAGGTCCAACAGACTTGTGTTGGCCAATAGGGGGCGTCGTCCATGCCCCTGGTTTCGATTCCGACCGGAAGCGCGCCCACCATTTGACCGGAACGCACGCTGTAGAGCGGCGTCCAGTCATATCCCTCGCCGTACATCAGGCTGGCTGAGAAAGGATTGCGCCCGACCAACCATTGCGCCTGTTTCTGAGCCAGATCTTCAGCATCCAGATCACCTCGCAGCCGTCCGGCGGCTGACAGTGCCTTGGCTTGCGATAACAGAACGCTGGAATTGCCTCGAAAATCAAACCAAACCGGGAATCTGCGCAGATAATATTCGCCGCCGAGCGGAATCCCTTTGTGGACTTGCTGCACGTAAGCATCACGATCGGCGGCCCGCAGCGGGGTCCAAGTTTTGGATTCGGGGATGAGGCGGACTTCACTGTCGCGATAGACTGCGGCGGGCAACATACCGTACGGCTCATCGACAGCTGCCGCGGCCTTTAGATAATACTGCGAGTGCAGGACAACTGCCGAGTACCACTTCATCCATTTGTCGTGGTTCGGCAATGCTTCACACAGCCGGATCAGAGCTATGATCGGCTCTTGTTCTTGACCGACATGAAAACGGTGAAACAGGTTCTCCCGTTTAGGGCTGGTATAGAAAAATCCCGTCAGTGGAATGTTCCACGGCTGCAGTTTGCGTTCCTGCGACTCCAGCACTTGATCGCCGAGAGCCACAGCCTCATCGGCGTATCGCTGCTCCCCGGTTGCATTGTAGAGTTCGACGGATGCCACGACTCCGAACGAAACTCTCTCCAATTCATCGGATGCGCCATACACTTCGGGAAGTGGAGCCGCGATTTTCAGGCCTTCCACAGCATACTTCCAATCTTCTTCCGCAGTCGCCAGGCTCCGGGTCGCCAACTCCGGGTCGCTATCTTTGAATACCCGCGCCGCTAAAGCTTCGACGGTGGTCGTCCGGAAATTCCATTCTGGATCGTTAACGGCCTTTCCGAAGCGATCATCCACCGTTCCCATGATGCCGTCAGTCCAATAACTCACGAGTTGCCCGGTGCTGCGATAGCCATCACTAAAGCGTGTTTTCAGAACCCAATTCAAACCCCACCGCCCTTCTTCCAACAGACGAGCAGTTAAAGCGGGATCTTCGCTCTGGCGTCTAAGGGAATCGGCCAGGGAGAGCAACGCATATGCCATCGCGGGCGTATGTCCGGTGGCGCTCAGGTCGCCGGCGTCGTGATATCCGCCATTGACCACGATTCGCTGATCTCCATGTGTTGTGTAGATGTCCTGGTGACAACGGTTGTGGATGCCTGGAATTTCCGCTCCACAGCGCTCGCTGTACATGAAGTTGACTGCTTTCCAGATACTGCTGTGCCATGCGTCATCGCCGATTCGGAAAGGACGAGTCAGCGAGTTCCCGGCTTTGATCACGTAGGTGCCTGGCTGGCGAAACTGAGAAAAGTCCAGTGTCTGATATTTGCCGAGCGGAGTACTTACCTCTTCGACCGGCTTTGTGAAAACCACCTGACCTGTTTGTTGATCGACGAGTGAAAACTGACGGGCTGATAGATCGCTGGCTATGGCGGACTTCTGCGTACCCACCGTGTACCCGCTGTGGCTAAAGGCAATTTTTCCGGCGGCGACGTCCCAGCCTTCGACGTGATCAGGCACTACGGTCTGCAACTCGAGCCGATCGAGATCGAGAGACGTGCGGTCGCCGGGCTCAGGGAACTTCTTGGGGAGGCTGTAAGCGAAATCGACGGCCGTAACACGGTCACGCGCGAGAGGGGCGATCTCCCACACGATCTGGTTCCACTCATGATTCTTGAGAATGATGGATTCGTGGCGGCCCTCGTTATAGCTGTCGGGCAGTCTGTGCTTGCCGTCATTGTGAAGCACCAGTGTGCAGGAGATCGCGGGAGCGCCGACCACGTCGGGATATACCCACAAAGAAATGCGGTTGAATCGAGACCAGTCCTCATTTGCGAACTTCCGCGTGGCCACCAGGTCTTCCCATTCTTCATCGCCGCCGGCTCGTGCCACATTCGTGGTTGAGCGGATCCGCAGAGCGTACTTTCCGTCTTTGGCTCGATCTGTGGTTAGCGTCATCTCGCCAACGCCTGCGAACGACCATGAGGAAAGGTCCTCCATACCATCGAGCACGCGGGAATCCAATACCCTTTTGTTGAGCCAGCGAAATTCGGCACCGTCTTCAGAGTGCGCTCGCATGGGCATGTTGGGCTCCGTCTCCTGTGCCCTAGATGAGGCGAGGCAAAGCAAAAACAGCACTGCGGCCAGGCTGAATTGTAGTGCCCTAGTTTGGCTGGAGAACCGTTCGGATCTGTTGCGCATGAACTTTCCTGTTTCTGAATGGGTTGCAGACTAACCGCAGCCGTTCAAGAAAGATAGCTAAACTTTACAAGGTCGTGCACGCTCTGCACGTATTCTTCGGGAGCGAAATGGCTTCTGTTAATCGTTTTTCAAACGCCAGCCCGCAATTCGACGCCAATGAGGATGTCGAGAAAACGGGTCGGTCAAATTTCCTTCTTCTCTTGGAATAAATCTGACACCCCTCTTGTTGGGCGTAGATAATGGCGAGGTGCGCTTCAAGCACACCTGCCAAGATGACACGCCTAAAATTACTCTCTGCTTTCCTGCTACTTCCTTTATGCCAGGCAACTGCTCAAGTCCGGGTGTGGCAAGGCACTCTAACACTACCCACCTATGAAGAAGCAGCGCCCGATCCCAATCCACCGTTTGATCAATATGCAAACGACCGGTTCAATTATCCCTATACACTTCGCGCGAATTTGACCAACCAACGAACCGATCATGCCTTGCGCACGCTCTTTCTAGAGAATGAGTACTTGAAGTGCTCGGTGCTGCCCGACCTCGGAGGCCATCTTTACACCTGCACCGATAAGATCAGCGGCCAGCCCATGTTTTACGCAAATCCCTCCATTAAAAAGGCGGCTATATCTTATCGGGGCGCTTGGGCGGCGTTTGGCATCGAGTTTAATTTTCCGGTTTCTCACAATTGGGTGAGTCTTTCTCCTGTCGATTTCGCTTTCGGGCAAAGGGACGACGGTAGCGGATTCATTCAGGTCGGCAATATTGACCGCGTGTGCGGAATGCAGTGGTCGGTGGAACTCGTGCTCCAGCCTCATTCCACCGTTCTCGAGGAAAGAGTCACCCTCAACAATCGCAGCGACGTTCGGCATCGTTTCTACTGGTGGAACAACGCGGGCGTGCAAGTTTGGGATGACTCGCGAATTCAGTATCCGATGCGATTCACGGCGAGCCACGGATTTCGAGACGTCGAGCCTTGGCCGATCGAGAAGGACGGCACCGACCTGAGCATCGTGAATAATCAAACGAGCGGCCCTGTCTCTCTATTCGTGCATGGCAGCCGCGAGCCTTTTATGGGCGTTTGGAACCCGCGCACCAACACGGGCGTTGTCCACTACGCCGAGTACGCGCAACTTCCTGCGAAGAAGATCTGGTCATGGGGCACCGATCCGGATGGATTGGACTGGCGGACGGCTCTGTCGGACAACAACAGCGCGTACGTCGAAGTGCAGGCGGGGCTTTTCCGTAATCAGGAAACCTATGCCTTTCTCGAACCGCGACAGACCATCAGATTCTCTGAGTTTTGGATGCCTGTGCGTGATATTGGCGGAATTTCCAGGGCCAACCTAACCGGGGTCGTCCATCTCGACCGGCAGCAACAAGCGATTGTTACCGGACTGAACGTAAACCAGGCAGTTCCCCAAGCCACGCTTCGCATTCTGGCCGAAGATCATGAGGTCTTTCAACAGAAGACTGATCTCAGTCCGCAGCAGACCTGGTCACATCGACTCGAAAAGGCCGAGGACCAACAGAAATACACATTCGAGCTCCGCGACAGCAAAGGGTCTCTGCTTCTGCGGCAAACCGAGGGCCAATACGACTGGACGCCGGCGGAACAAATACAAACCGGCCTACAGCCTTCCTTCAAAATCCCAGACCGAGAGCATCGCACGGAAGATGACTGGCTCCAACTGGGAAACGAAGAGGAGCTCGACGGCGGGCTCTTGGTAGCCCTGCAAACTTATCGCGATGCCCTTGCCCGGTTTCCAGAGGGCATGCAAGGACGCAAAGCGGCAGGACGCCTATGCGCGAGTTTGTTGCGCTACGAAGAAGCCAAAAACCTTCTGGAGCCGGTAGCGGCTCGAAATACCACCGATCCTGAAGTTTCCTACTACCTCGGGATTGCATACGAAGCCTTGGGGCAGAATCGCGAGGCGCGCGAATCCTATGAAGTTGCCGAGCGACTGCCGGCTTTTCGTGCGGCAGCTGGAGTGCGTTTGGCTGAACTTTCAGCCCGCGCGGGGAATCCGCAGCAGGCGGAATCTTATTTGCGATCGGCAACACGCTCTGCTCCGGATGACCCGCGCGCTGCAGAAGAGTTGTCTGCGGTCTTGGAGGCTGAAGGACAGAAGGAAGAAGCTCAGAGCCTGGCTAACGAATGGCTGGCGCGATTTCCCCAACGTTATTTTCTGCTGGAGCAAGTCGGCAAGCCAGATCTGCAACACCTTGGTGATGATGCTGAGCGTGTATTGAATGTCGCATCTGAATACATGCGTCTCGGCATGTATTCTCGGGCACTTGATGTTTTGTCGCGCGATTATCCCCCAGCGGTAACCGATGAAACTGAACCGGGAATGCTCGCTCCAGGCAAACATCCAATGGTCGCCTACTTCCGCGCATATTGTCGCGAGAAACTCGGCCAATCCTCTTCAGCAGATTTCAACGCTGCGGCGCACCTTCCAACGAACTATGTATTTCCCAATCGCCCAGAAGATCTGGAAGTCTTGCGGACCGCTTCTCGTCTCAATTTGCAGGATGCAACTGCACACTATTTGCTCGGAACCCTGTACTTTTCACGAGGTCTGACAAGAGAAGCTCTTTCTGAGTGGGAGCAGGCCCGCATGCTGAATCCGCAGATTCCGGTCCTGCATGCCAGTCTGGGGCGCGCATTACTACATGAAGAGGACGGCCCCGAAAAGGCTTTGAGCGTGTTTCAGGAAGGTCTGCGCGCGGATCCTGCCAATATCGAGCTCTACACGGGGATGGATCAGGCGCTGAGTATCCTGAGACGCCCGCCGCAGGAACGTGTGGCGGCTTGGAACGATATCCCGATCATGCCCACATTCCTTCCAAACTCGTTTACGAATTGATTCTGAATCTGGTCGAGGCCGGAGAGTTCGAGAAAGCAGAAGCGCTGTTCCATAATCGTTTCTTTCCCCGCGAAGAAGGCGGTATCAATGTGCGAGAAGTCTGGCTCGAACTAGAAGTGCAACGCGCCACCTCATTCGCACGAAGCGGACGATGCGCGGAGGCAGTTGGACTTGTTGATCATCTCGCAGAACCGTTACCAGATCTGCCGTTTACGCTTGATGGTCTCAAACCGTTCGTGCGCTCCGCCAGATTTAGCTATCTTATTGGGAATGTGTACAAGGTCTGCGGCGTGCACGAAAAAGGTCGAGCCAGCTTCGAACGTAGCGCTCAACAATCTGGTTTTGAAAACGCAGTTTGGTCGTGGAAAGCATCGAAGGAACTCCCTAATTTCGATGAAAGCGCAGCCAAACAGAAACTGAATGACATTCTCGAGGAGTCGAACAATGATGGCGAGAGGAGCGCCCGGTGGCTCTACAATAGGGCGATGCTCGATAGCTCTGTAGGCGATGATCAGCAGGCGCAGAAAGAGTTTCGAGAAGCACTTTTAGCGCCTGACAACCTGATGGCATATCACTTGACGCGGCTTGCAGTGTCGAGCAATCCCTAGGCAGTTAAGAATGTTGGAATTAAAAATCTCCGTGATTGGGTTCATTTGCGTCTCGACGATGCTCTTCACGTGCTGCGGTGAAGTGCTCGCGGACGATCGGATCATTCAGAGCAACTGGGCCGATTCGGATCCAGGTCTTGACACGAATCCCGCGTCGTTATTTTGGCGAGATTCATTGCCGACCTATATGGACGTAGATGCCCATGGGAAGCCTGACACTAGGTATCGTACGGAAGTTCGAACACGGTGGACGGCAAAGAATCTGTACTTCCTGTTCGTGTGCCCATACGAACAGCTCAACCTGAAACCAAATCCAAATCGGTCGGCCGAGACGAACGAACTTTGGAACTGGGATGTGGCGGAAGTTTTCATTGGAGCCGATTTCACAGACATCCGGCGTTACAAGGAATTTGAGATTTCCCCGCAGGGCGAGTGGGTTGATTTGGAGATTGATCTCAGCAAACCGCATCACGAGGATGGCTGGAAGTGGAACTCCGGGTTTCAGGTTTCAGCGCGAATCGATGAGGCTGCCCAAGTTTGGTATGGGGCGATGAAAATCCCTTATTCTGCCATCGATAATCGTCAGGCGGCGCAGGGCAATATGCTTCGGATCAACCTGTTTCGGAGCCAAGGGTCGTCGGCATCGGCTCGGCATGAGATTGCGTGGCGTTCCCCGATGAGCGACAGCTTTCATGTGCCGGAACGATTTGGGTTGCTTAGACTCGTGAAGAAGTAGCGACGCGGGTAAGACTAGTTCCGACCAGGTTCGTTTCAGCGAGGAGCCTGCAGTCGTCCATTGAACGAAGCTGCGGCGGGATCAGATTTGCCACACGCGTCCAACGCTGCATGTGTATTCAGTCTGCGCGGGTATTCTGCCTATCTCTATTGTGGACTTTCAGAGCGTCGCCCAGAAGTGAGGCTTTGCTGAATGGAAAATTCCTTTTCTGCTTCTTCTTTGTGCCCGGATCTCTGGAGTGCCGTAGCAAGCGTGTGGTGGATCTCCGGATTTCCCGGCGTGAGACGCTCCGCGCTGCGCAGCGGTGGAATTGCCTCTTCATATTTTTTTAAAGTCACGAGACAAAGCCCCTTGCCGAGATATGCCTCCGCGAAATTAGGATCGAACCTCGTCGCCTCAGAGAATTGTGGAATCGCCTCCTCGCATTTCTCATCCCTCCGCGCCAATTCTCCTAAAATATAGTGCGCTCCGGCATTACTCGGATCGATGGTGATTTCCTTGAGGAACTCTTGTTTTGAACGTTCCGGGGCGTCAGGACCCGCATCCGGTCGCGAGAGAAGCAGCCTGCCCAACAAGAAGTGAATGCCTCGAGCGTTCGGGTCTTTTTTGATTATCTCTTCGTACTCATTCTGAGCTGATTGCCACTTCCCCTGCACTTCGAGAGCTTCAGCGTTTAATTTATGCGCGGCAATGGATTGCGGAGCGTCGCGACCAAGATCCTGTGCTGTTCGCGTCGATAAGTCGGAATAGGCGTGGACAATCACGAAAAGTACGTCCGGGTCCTTGGAGAATTGCCTGGTCAACAACCGGATGAATTCATCAGTCGAGTCGCGGTCATCTATGGAAAGGGAGCAGCGAACGCCAAGCACGCCAGCCCGTTTTCGCAGATCAGAAGGGACGGTGGTTGCCATTGCATGCTTCAGGCCGGAGATGCTTTCGCGGCAGCGCCCTTGTTCCGCAAGGCTGACTGCATTCTCGGGGGTCAAAACCGGTCGCGAACTCGAAGCCTGAGATTGCTGAGCAAGGACGACTGACCCGTGCCAGAAACAACCCAGTAAGGCGAGAAATGCCGCGGCCTTCCTCAAATATCTATACATCTAAGTGGGTTTCCGAAGGTCCCTCTCTGAAGAGTACCGTAAATGATGCAGGCCGAGGTGCTGGCCTGCATCATTATACGTGTTCAATTTTCAGTAGTTCAGTAGTAGAGTTTCAGCGCCAACTGTATGTTTCTTGGGGGTTGGGCACTGGTAATTTGTCCCATCGTAGATCCCAATCCCATGTTGGGCGCGTTGTATTGGACATGGTTGAAAGCATTGATGAAGTCGGCTCTGAATTGCAATCGGAACTGATCCCTGATGGGGAAATCCTTATGCACACTCATATCGATATCCGTGTACCGAGGCGAACGCAGCCCGCCAAGTTGCGGTGAGCAGTCGCCGAAGGTGCCAACCGCTGGGTTGGTGAATTGTCCAGTGTTGGTGAACCACTGAACGCCTATTCCCGATATCGCGCTTTTCGTAATCGATGGAATGCCGCTGCAGTCTGCTCGTGCTCCGCGCCCGTATGTACCAGACTCGTCCTGAGCTCCATTCACCGGCATTGGCCAGCCCGTACGGAAAGAGACGATGGGGCTAACCGCCCACCCTCCAATCACTTGATTGACAGCCCCGTTGACATTGTTAGCCAACATCTTTCCGTGTCCAAAGGGAAGGTCGTAAACTGCGTAGGATGAAATGACATGAGTGGCATCGTAGTAGCACGGCGCCCATTCTGATCGCTGATCGTAGACATTCTGCCAATATGCTGAGGCACTCAGAGCGTTGTTCCACGCGCCGTAGTAACCCGTGCTGTCGGACATGCACTTGGAGAACGTATACGAGACTTGATATTGCAAGCCGTGACCGGCTTCTTTCTGTAGCACGGCTTGCAATGAGTTGTACTCCATGTTGCCGTTGGACTTGGTGCCTGAAACAGTAGCGCCCTCGCCGCCTTGAGCGGGGTTGCCCAACACGCCGTAGAGCGTCGGATTGGCCGAGAAATAGGGGCTGGGCGCCGTGCAAGGCGGAGTGCCGCAAGACGAACTTGGCTCGAGCACCCTCTGTGCAAAGTCGAAGGGCACCATCAAGTGAGTTCCCTTCTGCCCTACGTATCCGACTTGAACAGTAGTATTACCGCCAAACTGGTGTTGGACCGTCAGGTTGTATTCATCTGCGATCGCAGGTTGCACTTTGGGATCCCAAACACGAAGGAAGGCCTGAGCGTAGCAAGCATATTCCGGGGCATCGCACGAGGCGGCCGAAGCAGTACCTGCAATTCCATCCGTTGTATCTGTCAAAGGAAGTGCCGTGTTGTTGTAGATGGCGTTGATTTCTGCCGGAGTGAAAGGTGGATTGAGTGGCAAACGAAGGTTCGTGCCTGTACCTTCCAGATACGACGAAATTGTAAACGCGCCGCGGATCACCGTACGCTTGCCCAACATCGCCGGAGTCCACGCAAACCCGACGCGCGGCTGGAAGTCCCTGCCACCATAGAATCCATCGTAGAGGGCACCACTGGCTCCGTTCTTGCCGGCGAGGTCCATATTTCCGGTAGCAAAGTTGTAATTCGCCTGCTCATCGTTTGATTCAACCCAGGGCGTGTGCGCATCGTACCTCAGACCGAGATTCAAGGTCAGGTTATCCGTGACTCGCCAGGTGTCTTCCACATAGACCCCGATGAGGTTAGTGGATTGCTGCCAGGTCTTTCCGGTACTTACGCCGCGACCATATTGATAATCGAGGCCGAGGACAAAATCGGCGCCCCCGTCGCCTCCAGTGGCTCCGATGTCGGAACTGGTAAACCTTCCGTCGAAGTCCATGAGACCCAGTTGACCGTTATTACCGGCGTAGAACGTCTTGATGATCTGACGAAATAATTGACCACCAAACTTGAAGTTATGCCGTCCGTGACTCCAGGTCACCCCATCCTCGAACTGCCACACGTGGTCATCGAAGCTCTGGGTCTGCTCCGAAGCGCCAATACTATTCACAGATGAGTTGCTGAAGGTGAGAGAAAGCAAGCCGGGAAGACTTCCCGGGTTGCCGTTTCCGATGCCCAGCGTGTTGCCAAACTGCCCGACGCCGGATCCCCAGGAGTTGCCACTATTCAACGTGACATGGCTCCAGCCAATGCGGGCATCGTTCACCATATTGGTTCCTATCGTCCGACTCCAGTCGCCAACCGTGTTGTAGATTGGCGTCGTCGCATAGCTATCCGACAACAATGCCTGCGAATTAACGGATGGATTGTCCTGATAGGCCCTGGTGAAACGATAGGAAATATTATCTTTTTGCGAAGCCTTGAAGTCTATCTTGAGATCGCCCTGCACTACATTGAAGGCCGAATTCTTAGTATTCACCGCGTTGTTCTGCAGCGCACTGTTTACCGGAGACGGATACAGACTTGACGCAAACAAATTGGCCGCTACGGGGCTGATCATGACACTGGGAATTACGTTGTTCGGAAAGGGCTGGCGAATTGCGGCAGGTGTCGATGAGGAAGTGCATGGCTCGGCAAAAGATGCGCACGGGTTGTATAGCTGGCCCGTCCCCGAACAGACTCCACCATTAGAAAAAGTACCCTGACAAAGAGCGCCAAAATCGCCGTTGCGCTCTGCGGCGGTAAAGACGGTGTTGGCAAACGACGAGCTTGGAATATCAAATCGTTGATCCTGAAAGTCGGCAAAGAAGAACAGTCTATTCTTGAGAATTGGCCCACCGGCAGTGCCGCCAAACATATTCCAGCGCACTTTATCCTTAGGAAGCGCAGGAGACACCAGATTGTTCGACCAGCTGTTGGCATTTAGAACGTCGTTGCGGAAAAACTCCCAAACATCGCCGTGAAAGGAATTCGTGCCTGATTTAATCGTAGCGTTTACGATTCCACCTTCAAAATTGCCGAACTCAGCCGGGGCGTTATTCGTAATCAGGTTGAACTCCTGGATTGCATCCGGGGCAGGTGTATAGCCCAGCAAATTGTCCGATACCTGATTGTTGTCCATGCCATCGAGCATGAAGTTATTGGCCTGCTCGCGATTGCCGTTGATCAACGGACGGCCACCATAACCGCCGGTGTTGTTACCGTTACTAAAACTGCTCGGATCGGTCGAAACCGAGCCCGGCGCAAGTAGCGTCAATTGCACGTAATTGCGCGAGGCCAGAGGGAGATTGTCATTGGTCGCGGCATTGATGACGGTGTCGACCTGCGTTGTCTCTGTTGCAAGGACTGGCGCTGCGGCGCTTACCTCCACCGTCTCGCTCGCCTGCCCGACTTTCATCGACACGTCGACGCGGGCTACTTGATTCAACGCAAGCACAAAAGGCGGGTAGGAGGCCGAAGCGAATCCGCTTTTTTCGACCTTAACGGCATAGGTGCCTACGGGAAGTTGAGCGATCCGATAAAGACCGGCGTCGTTCGTCGTTGCGGTATAAGTCTGACCGCGCTCATGTGACGTAGCCATAACCGTGGCTCCGGGTAAAGCAGCACCGGCTGGATCCAACACCGTGCCGGTAATGGAAGCCGTTACTTCCTGGCTCCAGCCGTAATGGCTGATTCCTACTGCAGTCGCAAACAACATAAGTAAGGTGAAAAGCCCAGTCGACCGTCTCATGGCATTGCCTCCTAGAAAATTAAACAAAACGTCATATTGGAAAGCTATATAGCGGAACAAGCCGATCGTCAAGCAAAAACTGACGACATTCAAGAGTTTTATGACAAGGATTTGAGACCTATTAGGGTCTAATTCTCTTTTTGAAGAGCCCGGACCTGGAGCAGTCCATCGGCATGGAGATCCATACCGGTGGTCTATTTCGCCCCGTTAACCACTTCCTGCAGGGCATTCACTGATTGTCGTCGCAAGACAGGCCCCCGCGCCTTCGAGGATTATGTGCCGCACTTCTTGGCCGGGTTCCACAAATGGTGCCGATGTACGATTAGTATTGGAGCACTAGAGCACTTTGTAGTAAGGTCCACCTCCGTAGGGAGCGTTTCGTGATGCCACATGTCTGGAAGAACGGGCTGCCCGCGTATAAGCAGATCCAAAATGCGATTGTGAAGCGCCTGGAGCACGGCCTCCTAAGACCGGGGGACCTGGTGGACTCGGAGCGTGAGCTAGCGCGGATTCACGGCGTAAGCCTGATGACCGCCCGGCATGCCCTTACTGCTCTGGAGCGCGAGGGTATGGTAGTCCGCCGCCGTGGCGCTGGGACGTTTGTTGCTCCACCCAAGATCCATTTCAACAAGTTGATGAGTTACACGGAGCAGATGTCCGGCCGGGGGCTGGCTGTCTCTTCAAGGGTGTTATCGCTTGGCGTCATTGATGCAGAGCAGGAAATTGCTGCACGACTCGCCTTGCCGACCACAGGCCCGCTCATAAAGCTCGAACGTCTAAGGCTTAGCGGAGACGAACCGTGCGCCATCGAGACCTGCTATTTTTCTGCTGACGAGTTTGCGAGCCTGACCCTGGCTCGGCTCGATCGGGTCTCGCTGTTCTCGATACTGGAGCAAGACTATGGGCTTCAGATCGCGCATGCCGACGAAGAAGTGGATGCCATCATTGCCGATGCTCAGACAGCTCGGCTCCTGAAGATTCCTCATGGTGCCGCCGTTCTTCGGATTCGGCAAAATATCTACTCCACAACGGGTAAGCCGGGGCTGTACGTATTGGGCTTGTATCGATCAGATCGCCACTCTCTCTTCATTCGCAGATTTCGCTAGACTCGCAATATTTATGCTGTCAGGTCACGCGGCATAGATCTTTGGCCGAGCCAGGCGCAACTTCAGCACGCGCTTATCACTTGATCAACGATGGCAGCATAGACTATGGCACGCCTGGAAGCAGCGTGACCAAGGGCGGGCCAGAGTTTGCAGCGTAGGCAAGGCCAGAGGTTTGATCGACGGGTACGGCATACGGATGTCTGCCCGCGCTGCGGACGCATCCCAGGCCGGGTTCTCCTTTGGTGGCGAAATCCTGCTGCCCAGCTACTTTGTTACCCATTTGTTGCCCGAACGTGATACGTTCCTCATGCACAAGGTTCTACGGACTTGTATGAATCACCACGCAATACCGCATGTTCATTGGAGATTTCACTCCAAGTGCTCATTTGGCTAGGGCCAAATTCGAATCCCCCACTCTCCAATCGTTTAAATCCCAGCCCAACGACACATCCCTCTCAACCTTGAGACAGACCAAGGCGTCTAACTGCGCTCGTTCCTGTTTGTGGCGTGGCCCTTTTGGCCAGATCAAATAGTGGAACGTCAACGCAATTGGAACCGTCTCAACAAGCCGATCGGGGACCTTTTCATCTCTGCTTAAAGATCTAGAAACAGTCCCGCAATATTCCTTTTCTACCTTCAGTGAATACAATGCTGATGCTGAGCGAACTTCTCGTCCTCGGCACGGGACGGCTTGCGATCCCGCAACCCGTATCGAAACCCAACATACCGAACGAACCAGCCCGAACCACGATTCAGGCTGCCATTCGAACTATGAAAGAAAAGGGAGTTATGTTGATAGTTCATAGCGGTTTTTCCAATGAGCGTCCAAAGCGGACATACAAAATCACCCGGCGATTGCTGTTCGCCATCTTTCTTCTATTCTTCACCGTAACGACTACGTTGCACGCACAGTTTGAAACTGCCTCTGTGCTCGGCTTTGTCCGTGACTCCAGCGATGCCCCGATCGCGGGCAGCAAGGTCCAGTTGATCAATGTAGCAACTGGCGTCTCCGTCACCGTTACAACCGATAGCCAGGGGCACTTTGAGTTCACCTCTGTACACAATGGCCAGTACAAGATCGATTCGAGTGCTACCGGCTTTAGCGAGACCATAACTGACCCGTTCACCGTCGCCGTAAACGCCCGTCAGCGTGTCGATGTGACCCTCAAGCCAGGCAGCGTCTCTGAAACCATCACCGTCTCCGGTGCAGCAACCCAGTTAGAGAGCGAGACGAGCGAAAACGGCGGCGTAATCTCAGAAACCGAAGTCCGCAATCTACCCCTTAACGGCCGCGCATATGGTGACCTCGCCACACTCGTGCCCGGCGTTCGCCGCAACACCCTTGAGAATCAGTCGGTGACCAGCCGCGATGCCTCCTTCAACGTCAACGGCCAACGTTCTGAATTCAACAATTTCCTCCTCGACGGTCTCGACAACAACGCCTACGGCACCTCCAATCAGGGGTTTTCCAATCAGGCAATTCCACCCTCTCCCGACGCCATCAATGAGTTTCGCGTAGAAACCAACAACTACAGCGCTGAATTCGGTCGGTCATCTGGCGCTGTCATCAATGTCTCGATCAACAGTGGCACCAACAAGTTCCATGGCGCGGTGTGGGAATATAACCGAAACACCGACCTCAACGCGATAGGCCCTTTCCCGCCCGCCCTCAATGCCATCACCGGCCAGCGTCAGAAACCAGTGCTCATTCGGAATCAGTTCGGCGGCGCATTAGGCGGTCCCGCCCTGCGTGACAGGCTCTTTTTCTTCATCGACTACGAAGGCAATCGCCAGGTCCAGGGACAGTACACCACCGCGACCGTTCCCAACGCTCTGCAGCGGCAAGGCATCTTCCAGTCCTCAACAGGCGCGGCAGCCCCGCTGCGCAATCCCATCACTGGCACGGTTTACGCAGATGGAACGGTCCCGCAATCCGACTGGACACCGCTGGCCCAGTTGGTAATTGCTGCATTGCCCGCGCCTAACGTTCCGATCACCACGCCGGGCAGTGCGTTCTCCAATAACTATGCGTCTTTCCCTAAAGCAAGCCTCACCGATGACAAGGGTGATGGACGTGGTGATTTCAACCTGAATTCCCGCACCACTGTCTTCGGGCGTTATAGCGACCACCAGGGCAATATCGTTGACGCCTCATCGATCCCCGGTCAGGCTGGCGGCGGCGGCAACGGCACCATTCATGCCTATAACCGCCAGGTTGCGGCCGGCGTGACACATACCTTTAGTCAGAGCTCGATTCTCGACGCACGTATCGGCTTCACGTGGACCAAGGGCGGCAAGTCTCCGTATCTGGTTGGACAGCAGAGCCTCAACGATCAGGCCGGAATTCCTGGACTGCCTACCGATCCCTCGGTTGTCCGCGCTCTCAGCTCAGAGAACGTTTCTACTTTTACGGCGTGGGGTGCGCAGGGCTCGAACCCGCAGTTCCAAAACCCCTTCGTTATTAATCCCAAGGTCAACTACTCCATCCTCAAAGGCCGTCACAGCGTTAAGTTCGGCTACGAATTTCAATCCATCAACACAGCGATCGACGACTTCAATCCGGTCTATGGTTCTGAAAACTTCAGCGCCGGCTTCAGCTATCTCAACAGCGACCCGGGCAGCCCTCTCGGCAAGCAGGATATCGGCGTTCGTCAGGGCGCGTATCTTACCGACTTCCTCACTGGCGCGCGCAATACCTATCAGCTTAACAACTTCGTCATCGTCAACTACCACCAGTTGATGAACTTCTTCTATGTCCAGGACGATATTCGAGTCACTCCCAAGCTGACCGTCAATGCCGGCCTGCGTTACGAACTGGCCACGCCGCAGTATGTTGATGGCAACCATCTCGCCAACTTCGATCCAGGCACCAACACGCTGATCCAGGCCAGTGGCGACTCTCTTTATAGTCGCGCGCTCGTGAATATGCCTAAGCTCGACTTCGCTCCTCGCTTCGGCATCGCCTACCAGTTGGATCCAAAGACTGTCATTCGCTCTGCATATGGCCTGAGCTTCGACCAGTTCAATCGTGAAGGCGGCGAAAACCTTCTCGCCTACAACGGTCCTTACATCGTCAACTCTTCCATCACGCAGGTGGCGCCGTTTACCCCTGTCAATACTGGAACACCGATGCCGCTCTGCACAGACCAGAACTACACCGGCTGCTTCCGTACAGTGCAACAGGGCTATCCCGATGGCTTTGCCAGTTCGGCTCACTTCAGCACGCTGCTGGCCCAGACACGCTATATCCCGAAAGACATCCCCACAGGTTACGTACAGTCTTGGCACCTTGATGTACAACGTGAGGTAATCAAAAACACTGTCCTGACGGTTTCCTATCTCGGTGAACATGGCGTCCACATCTGGGTGCTGGCCGACTACAACCAGGCGGTGCCAAACAATCCTGGACAATCCCTCAGCCTCCAGGCGCGCCGTCCCATCACCACCTTTACCGGAATCGAAGAGTCGATTCCGGCCGGCTTCCTCAGCTACAACGGCTTGCTGGCCAAGCTTGAGCGCCGCTTCACTAATGGCCTGTACATCCTCAACTCCTTCACCTGGTCGCACGCTATAGACAACGCCTCGGGCCATCTCGATACGCCCAACGGCGACAACTCCCGCGTCAATCTTGCAAATCTCGACGGCGAACGTGGTCAATCCGCCTATAACCAGCCGCTCAACGATACGCTGACCGTCGTGTGGGATCTTCCCTACGGACATGGCCGCGCGTTCGGCAGCAATGCTCCGCGCTGGCGTCAGATGTTGCTCGGCGATTGGCAGTTCACCGCCATCAACATCGCCACGAGCGGTCAGCCGGTCAACCTCACCTACAGCGAGCCAAGCACCGCCGACGTCAGCGATCTGCTCAACTACCGCCCCAACGTCACCGGTGATCCCGTCTCGCCGTCAAGCCTGCGCGTTAAGACCGCGACAGCACTGACCAACTTCCTCAACCCTGCCAACGTCGCCGTGCCTGATGCCATTACTCCTTATGGCAATGCCGGGCGTAACTCGCTGCGCGATTTCGCTTTCAACCAACTCGACATCGGCATCCACAAGGGCTTCCGCTTGTGGAGCGAATCGTCGATCCTCGACATTCGCGGAGAAGCCTTCAACGTCTTCAACCATGTGAACTACGGGCCGCCCGATCAGAACCGCAGCGATGGTGGCTTCGGCAGCATTACCCAGGCTTTCCCGCCTCGCCAACTTCAGATAGCAGCCAAGCTGTCCTTCTAATTCGACCTGCATTACGCTTCCGCACGAAAGGTATACTCTCGTGCGGAAGCGCATTTTTAAGAAGACCATCACTCAAGATCAGAGGAGTTCCCGTGTTCACCTTCGCATTCACGATGCTGCCCGCACTCGCACGGAAAGCGCCCGTCGCGCTGCTCGCGATCGCATCATTCGCCGTCTCTGCCAACACCCTCGCGCAAGACGATTCCCAGGTCCGCCTCAATCAGATTCAGATTATCGGTACACACAACAGCTACCATGCTGGCTTCGCTCCCAGCGCTACCAGACTGTGGCAGCAAAAAAATCCTAAGATGTTTGCGGGCCTCGAATATCGTCACCCATCCCTCACATCACAACTCGACGGAGGCGTGCGCCAGATCGAGATCGACATCTTCGCCGACCCCAAGGGAGGGCTCTTCGCCCATCCCTACGGTGAAAAACTGATCGCCGACGCCGGTCTGCCCGCCGATCCACCCTTCGACCCCGACCACAAGATGGACAAGCCCGGCTTCAAAGTAATGCATGTGCAAGATGTCGATTATCGAAGCAACTGCGAGCCCTTCACCGCGTGCCTTGACGAAGTCCGCGCCTGGTCAAAAGCCCATCCCAACCATCTGCCCATCTTCATCCTCGTTGAGACAAAGCAGGGTGCCCTCCACGTCCAGTTTCCATCCGTAACGCCCATCGACTTTACTGCAGCTCTTTTCGATGATCTCGACAACGAAATACGGTCTGTCTTCCAACCCGCTGAGATCATCACTCCCGATAATGTTCGCGGCAGCTACGGCACTCTCAATGAAGCCATCCGCGCCGATAAGTGGCCCACTCTTGCCCATGCTCGCGGCAAGATCGTCTTCCTCATGGACCAGAAGAAAATGGGCCCAATTTATCTTCAAGGCCATCCTTCTCTCAAAGGCCGCATCCTCTTCACGAACGCCGCGCCCGGCACGCCAGATGCGGCATTCATTGAACAGAACGACGCACCCGCTGACGCCATCAACGCCCTCGCCAAACAGGGCTACCTGATTCGCGCTCGCTCTGATTCTGACACCAAACAGGCCCGCGCCAATGACACCTCGCGCCGCGATGCTGTTCTCAAAAGCGGCGCTCAGATCATCAGCACAGACTATCCCGCCGCTGAAACTGCAGCGAGCGGCTACAAAGTAGAGCTTCCCGGCAATGCTGTCGCTCGCTGCAACCCGATCTTGAACCCAGCCGGCTGCACAGACGCAGGGCTTGCATCCGACAAATAACTCCACCCAATAAAGCACAACGGCCAGCGAATATATTCGCTGGCCATTCTTCTGCCTCAAATACCTGGCTAAAGTTCAGGCCTCAAGCACCCTCAGTTTTCCTTCTGGAGTCTTTCCAATCCCAAAAAGAAATCGCCCGTCCGTATCTAGATGTCGCAACTGCAATTCGTGTTTCGTCACTGACAAATGGCTGAACCCATGCACCTCCTGCGCGTACGGCCCACGCTGCACATCATCCACTTTCAATACGTAGAGATCAGCCCCGCCCCCACCTGAGAGAAAATGCGTCGTCGGATGATCCTCAAAGTGCAGCACCTGCATGTCATGGTCGTGTCCTGCCATATACAGATCTACTTTGTGCTTCTTGAAGAGCGGATCCCACTCCTTCACTAATACTGCGTGATCTCCATGCGGTCCATTCGAATACACCGGATGATGCCCCATCACCACCAGGAAAGGAGCCGAGCGCGGCTTCTGCAACTGCGCTTCAAACCACCGCAGTTGTTCCGCCTGCTCCTCAGGCTTCAGCATAAAGTTCTCGTTGTGCTGCCACCGCCCATTCGCCGCAGGCATATTACTGTCCAGCACAATGCAATGCATCAGCGGATTGTGCGATGGAAAATCGAACGTGTACCACCGCTCGGGCATCGTCCATCGCGTCGGCTTGCCATCTAATCCGCGTCCGCTCTTCGCATACTCCAGCTCCGCTTCCACCTTGTTCACTGTCGCGGGCAGCATCTGGTAATCATGATTCCCCAGCATTGCGTAAGCAGGTCCGGCAAACACGTCGGCTGGATACATCTTCTCGAACTGTCTTACCCAACGCTCCGACTTTGCCCCATCCGGCAGATCGCCATACCAGTTATCGCCCAGCAAAAACAGTGCGTTGGTACGCAAACTATGCCGCGACGCGTAACGCCGCATTCCCTGAGCCACCTGCGACTGAGCCGCATACGAAACACCGCCTCGCAGATCCTCCTTCGAAGCATTATCTAGCCAGCCCCAGTCGCCGACGATCAGCGCATGTGCGGCATCACGATCGGTTGCAGGCCCATTCTTTGCACTTGCAAGAGAAGGCGCAAAAGCCAAAGCACTCCACCCAAGGCTCTGGCGCAAAAATCGACGGCGGGAGAGAACATCATTCATACCTATCCTTTTATCAACCTTCCATCAATACAATGCAAAAAACAATCAGTAGTCCAGCCCCTGCATCTCCTCTCACACTCCCGGTCCAACGTATAATTCTGGCGTGCCTCTTCCAGTAACCGCGCCAGTTCTTCCAATGCTAGCCAAGCGCGTCGCCGACATACCGGCAGGCGATGCCTGGATCTTCGAACCAAAATGGGATGGCTTCCGCTCCCTGGTCTTCCGCGACGGCGCTGAAATCCTCATCCAGAGCCGCGACACGAAATCCCTCAATCGTTACTTCCCCGATCTGATCGAAACCCTGAAGAATGGCCTGCCCGACAAATGCGTCCTCGATGGCGAAATCGTTATCGCCACCGACCGTGGCCTCGACTTCGATGCGCTCCAGCTTCGCATCCATCCCGCTGCATCGCGGGTCAAGATGCTCTCGCAACAGACCCCGGCCTCCATCGTCTTCTTCGACCTGCTCTGTGAGGGCGACAACGACCTGCGCCATGAGCCATTCGAGCGCCGCCGCGAGAGACTCGAACACCTGCTCTCCTCCGCCGTTCCTCCTATCCATATCACTCCTGCGACTCGCGAAAGAGAGATCGCTGCCGACTGGTTTCGCCGCTTCGAAGGCGCCGGTCTCGACGGAGTCATGGCCAAACCAATCCACGGCAAATATGAACCCGATAAGCGCGTCATGCTCAAGGTCAAGCACGAGCGCGACTGCGACTGCGTTGTCGCTGGCCTTCGCTGGCACAAAAACGGAGAAGGAACCCTCATCGGCTCTCTTCTGCTGGGCCTCTATAACAGCGCAGGCGCTCTGCAGCATGTAGGCGTCTGCGCCAGCTTCACTCTCGACAAGCGCCGCGAACTCGTGCAGTTTCTCGATCCTTATCGCGAGGACGCGATGGACGGACATCCCTGGGCAAGTTGGGCAGGCAATGATGCTGCCGAAGGCGAGCCCCAGCGAATGCCGGGAGCCCAAAGCCGCTGGAGCCAGGGAAAAGACCTATCCTGGCAACCGCTTCGCCCGGAGCTGGTACTTGAAGTCGCCTACGAACACATGCAGGGCGACCGCTTTCGCCACATGGCCCAGTTCCGTCGATGGCGCACCGACAAAAGCCCCGGCGACTGCACCTACGCACAGCTTGAAGTTGTCCCTCCTCAGGAGCTCATGGAAATATTTCCAGAACGTCACTGATCAGGCGCACTCTCATCAGTCTTCGCGCCACGATCTTCACGCCATGCCCGAGTGGAATCATCATCCGGATCAGGCGTCTCCTGCGCAGGCCGCAGTTCCTCTGGAACATGCCGCAAATTCACGCGAATCCGAAACCAGATCGACGAACTGCCTCGCATCCTATCCACTAGAACATCGTCCACAGCCAACAGTGCCGCCGCCTCTGGGTACTTACTCTTCCACCGCTCCAAGCCCTCCAGCGCCATCTCTTCCTTGCGTGAATTGGCGATAGTAATCAACGGCATCTTGCTGCGCGGCTCCTTGGGTGCCTTGCTCACAGCCGTCTTCTTGGCCGCCGTCTTAGCTCGTGATGGCGCAACCCGAGGCGCTTCGCCCTCCATCTTGCGAAAATGCGGCGGCCACGGCGCATCGCCAAGACCCTCCGCTTCATCTCGCGCAGCTAACTCCAGCAACCCATCGAGCAAGCCCGCTTCCGCATCCATACCCGCATGTGGATCGCCTATATCGGCAAAACGCTGCGGCATTGTGAAAACCGTAAAATCCCCCGGCTCACACTCCGCCACCTCGCTCCACTCCAGCGGCGCCGAAACACGCGCATCCGGCAGCGGCCGCACCGAATATGCAGAAGCTGTCGTGCGGTCCTTCGCATTCTGGTTGTAGTCGAGAAAGACTCCGTGGCGTTCTTCTTTCCACCACTTCGAGCTAGCCAGAGCTGGAACACGCCGCTCAACCTCACGCGATAACGCCAGCGCGGCCCTTCGCACCTCTGTAAAGCTCCATCGCTGCGCAATTCGCACATTGATGTGCATCCCGCGCGAACCACTGGTCTTCGGCCAGCCGCGAAGCCCGGCATCATCCAGCACCGCCTTTACCTCAAGCGCAACCTGCCGGACGTCCGCCCACGTAACCCCAGGCCCCGGATCAAGATCAATCCGCAGCTCGTCGGGATGATCCAGATCGCCGGAACGAACCGCATGCGGATGAAGCTCGATACACCCAAGGTTTGCGATCCAGACCAAGCCTGCGGCATCGTCGACAACGACTTCCTCCGCCGTCCTTCCCGACGGAAACGAAAGCGTGATCGTTCGAAGCCATGATGGCCGTTCGCTCGGCGCCCTTTTTTGATAAAACGCCTCGCCTTCAGCCCCATTTACAAAGCGTTTAAGAACGATAGGGCGATCGCGAATCCCGGCCAACGCCCCCGGCGCAATTGCGAGATAGTACCGCACCAGATCCAGCTTCGATAGCTTCACCAGCTTCTCGAAATAAAGCTTTTGAGGATGCGTTACACGTACCTCGCGCCCATCGATCGAGAGTAGCTCGACATCTTCCTCTTTCTTCACGTGATCAGCCTCACTCCTTCCTCGAGAATCATGCGACCGAATCAAACAAGCATCCGTAGGTGCCTTAGCTCATTCAACGGGCAGCTCTTTCTCCACCGGCTCCACCTTCACCTGCTTGATGCGTCGTCCATCCATCTCCGTCACCGTCATGCGGCGCCCTTCATACTCAATGCTTTCGCCGCCGCGCGGAATATGCCCAAGACGCATCAGCAAAAAGCCCGCCAGCGTCTCCACTCCACCATCGCGTGGCAGGCTCCACTGCATCTGCGTCTCAAGATCGCGAAGATTCACGCTGCCCTCAAGCAGCAAAGCTCCTGAGGCCGTCGTAAAGACCGGTCTCGCCGGGTCGTCGAACTCGTCCTCCAGCTCGCCGGTCAACTGTTCAATCGCATCTTCAGCCGTCACCAGACCTACCGTCGAACCATACTCATCCACAACAATGGCGATCTGGCGTCTTCTCTGCTGGAACTCCAGAATCAAATCCAGAACTGTCTTCGTCTCTGGAACCATCAACACATCGCGCATCACCTGGCTCAGCCTCAGCTCGACAAACGGCGCAGCCGCCGAGCGAGTCCCGGCCGTCCGCCGGAAGTGCATTAGCCGCGCCAGGTCCTTCGCATAAGCCACTCCGATAATATGTTCCGGCCCGCGCGTCTCGTCATACACCGGCACCCGCGAATGCTGATGATCGATCACACTCGCACTCGCCGCCTCAATCAGCGTATTGCTGGGCAAAGAAACGATCTGCTGCCGTGGCGTCATAATCTCGCGCACCGGCAGTTCATCCATCTCCAGCGCGCGATGAATAATGCGCTCCTGATACGGCGGCAAAACCCCCATGCGCCTCGCCGCGGTCGCAATCAGCTTCAGTTCCTCCGGCGAATGCACAGAAGCCTCACGCGTCATCGGCACGCGAAAAAGATGTAGCACCACCCGCGCCGAGCCTTGCAACAGCCGCACCGCCGGCCGCGTAACCGCCATAAAAAGCAGCATCGGCCCCGCAATCGCTATCGCCAGGTATTCAGCACGGCGCAGGGCAAGCGATTTGGGAACCAGTTCCCCAAGCAGCACATGCAGATAAGTGATGAGGCAGAAACCCAGCGTTACCGAAGCAATATGTGCAAACACCTCGGCATGCGGCAGACCCTGCATCCAACCCAGAAAGATCTCCGCGGCAACCGGCTCCCCAATCCAGCCCAGCGCCAGACTGCAAAGCGTCACGCCAAGCTGCACCGCCGGCAGAAAGCCGTCCAGATCGTGCAGCAGACGGCGCACAGCGCCGACTCCGGGCACGCCGGAAGCCACCATTTGTTCAATTCGAGTCTCACGCATCGAGACCAGAGCGAATTCCGCAGCCACGAAGAAACCATTGGCTAGAATAAGAATTGCCACGGCGACAATCTGGAGCAGCGGCAGACCGTGCATATCGCACTGAGTCTAACATCTGGCGTTTCTTCTCGAGGATATCCGGTTACCAGCCGACAATCACCCAGGCAACTTCCGTTGCCGGACCAGCTGGAGCCATGGGAACTAATCCTTGGAGGCGAACGTATATCCGCACAGCAAGCGGCCTCGATTCGAGGTTGTGCTTCGTCCAACAGGTAAAGGTTTTTGGAGGGTGTTTGTGGCTGCACGTAAAAGGGGCCGGTTGTGGCTCTGGATTGGAATTGTCGCCGTTGTTGTTCTGGTTGCCGGTGGATTTGGTATTGCGCGTCTCGCCTCCGGGTCCAGTATCGATCCAAATAAGATCGGCAAGGTAAGCCGCGGAGACGTCGCCCGCTCGGTAGTCGCAACCGGCAAGATCACGCCCATCACCCAGGTGGAGGTGAAATCCAAAGCCTCAGGCATCGTCGAAAAGCTCTACGTAGACATCAACAACACGGTCCGCAAAGGCCAGTCGCTTGCCCAGCTTGACCAGCAGGAAATTTCTGCTCAGGTCGCGGCGCAGAGCGCCCAATTACAAGCCGCACAGGCCAACGTCTCAAATTTTGAGGCCGCTCTCGAGCAGGACAAGGTCAACGCCGCCGCTCCCGACCTGCCAATGTATAAGGTCACGCTCGATCGCAACACGGAGATGGTGAAGCAGGGATTGGTTCCGCAACAGTCGCTGGACAACGCTAATCGAGATTACCTGGCGGCGTTAAATAAGCGCGATGGCGCCAAGGCTCAGCTCGGCGTAGACGGCGCAAAGCTCAAGCAGGCCAAAGCACAGGTCGCGCAGAGCCAGGCGACGCTGAATCAGTTGGAAGAGCAGCTCAGCTACACCACCATCGTTGCTCCGATGGACGGAGTCATTCTGTCGCGCGACGTGGAGATCGGCGATGCCGTCAGCTCCATTCTTGTCCTAGGATCCACTGCCACCCTCGTCATGACCCTCGGCGATACCACTGAGGTCTACGTAAAGGGCAAAGTAGATGAGGCCGATATCGCCCACGTCTACCTGGGCCAACCCGCGCGCATTAAAGTTGAAAGCTTCCGCGACCGCTACTTCCAGGGCAAGGTTACAAAAATCTCTCCGATGGGCGTCGAAAAGGACAATGTAACTACCTTCGAGGTTCGCGTCTCGATCAACAATCCCGGCGGCGAACTCAAAGCCCAGATGACAGCCAATGCCGAGATCCTCCTCGACGAGCATAAGAACGTGCTCACAGTCCCTGAAAACGCAGTAATCTACGATGCTCAGAAGAAGGCGTCAGTCGAGATTCCCGACAAAAAGCAAAAAGAGGGCAAGCGCAAGCTTCCCATTACCGTCGGCTTGTCCAACGGATCAATCACCGAAATTCTAAGCGGCCTCAAGGAGGGCGATCAGGTAGTTCTGCAATAACTCGCTGTTCGATTACGAACACTTCAATTGCAATTTTGGACAAAGCGCAAGAAGGGATAACTTGGGGCCAGGGACAAAATCAATTGAATCAATGGTTTGATCTCTGCGATCTTTGGCATGGCATGTGCTACTTAGTTCAGCGGAGTTAGTATCAATCTTCAGGACGACAGCCGCTGGTATTGAGCCGTCGCAAAAATTACGCCAGATGCCAGTGAAGGCCCGGAACGCCTCGCTCGGCAGGTTTCTCAACCAATGCAACCTTGAGAGGAACGAAATGAAACATTGGATTCCAGCTTCCGCACTGCTCGTGGCCCTCAGTGCCCTGCCCGCACTCGCCGCCGAATCCACCTTTGAGCGCACGCTCTCGATCTCGGGAACGGTGACTCTCCACGTAAGCACCGGCTCAGGCAATATCCACATTGAGCCCGGTTCAGACAATCAGGTGCACGTCTTCGGCCGCGTCAAGTCGCACGGCTTTGGCGAGAGCGACGAGCGTGTCCGCCAGATCGCAGCCAACCCGCCCATCGAGCAGACCGGCAATATCCTCCACATCGGGTCGCACATGGAGAACATGCATAACATCTCCATCGACTATGAGATCAAGGCGCCGGCCCGCGCCATCCTCGAGGCCAGTTCCGGCTCGGGCGATGTAACCGACACCGGCGTCGGAGTCAACGCCCGTCTCAACACCGGTTCCGGAAACATTCATGCCCAGGGCCTGAAAGAAAGCTTCAGTGTAGAAACCGGTTCCGGCAATATCTACGCCGAGCAGACTGGCTCCGGCGACGTGAAAGCCGATACGGGATCCGGCAACATCGAGCTGCGCAATATCAACGGCGGCCTGAAGGCACAGACCGGCTCCGGCGATATCAAGCTTAACGGCGAACCCCGTGAGGGATGGCGCGTAACCACCGGCTCAGGCAACGTAGATCTCTGGACGGAAAAGTCTGCATTCAATCTTGATGCATCCACTGGCTCAGGCGATATCCACAGCGATCACGAGATGTCCGTGCAGGGCTCCTTCTCGAAGCACCATATCTCCGGCAAGATCAACGGCGGCGGCCCTACCATACGCGTTGAAACAGGCTCCGGCGATATCCGCGTTCACTAATCGAGCGCGGAACCGCCCCTAAGACAATCGGGTTCAACAACAGGATGTTCCTCGGCGAGGTTCGAAGGGCTCCACGGGACGGGCCTCGCCTTTTTTTACCTCTTATCCTCCTGATGGAATCCTGTTGATTGCTACCTGGCTTCCAGTAAAAAGCCCTGCGGAAGGAAATCCTTCCGCAGGGCTTTTGCATTTGCTGCGTTGTTGGCTATTGCGCGCAGCTGGTTGAAGTAGTCGTCACATTCGCAAAGAGATTCGTAGTCGATAGAATCTCATTCTTCTTCACCTCTGCAATGCCGATTCCAACGCCGGTGATCTCATTGTTCTTGACCATGCTTCCGTCCTCGCACAGCAGATCAATCCCGATGCTCGCCTTGTTCTCTTCGCCCGGCTCGCAGCTGTTGATATCGCATTGCGGGTCAGGATACTGAGCCGCCGCGCTGATCACGTTGTCCTCTGTATCGGTGGCGCCTGAGATTCCAGTCATGTTGTTCAGCAGCATGTTGTGCCTGATCTTGCCCGTTGAAACAACACCTACCGACCACGACTGCACCGTGTTGTCATTGATCGAACCAGGCGATTGAATGCCGATAGATCCGATCGTCATTCCACCGGTCACCGCGTTCCCCGTGATGCTGCTTCCGGTGCCCGCCTCAATTCCCACCTGAAACGGCCCCGAGTCGCTGCTGCCCACCACGTTATGGTCGGCATCCAGCTTGCCCGTCGAGAGGATTCCGACGAAGCCGAAGCCATTGACCACGCTCTCCTGTACCACTGCCTGTTCATTCCGGTTGTTGAACTCGATTCCGGTCCCGCAGTCAGGAAATTCTCCCGGCCCGCTATCCGGCGTCGCGCTTGTAACAAAATGCCCGCTCACGCTTACGTGGTCCACCGTCCCATGCGTCTTCACAAAGCTGATGCCAGGAAAATCCTGAAGAAAGCCAATCTGGCAGGCCGAGGTCGTGTCGAATACGATCGACCCGACAAGCACTGAAGCTCCAGTACCGGAAATTGCAAGATTGTGCAGAGTCACCTGTCCGTTCGCATTGTTCACAAAGACCTGCGGATAGGAACCCGATCCGGCCGGCAATGCATGCAAACCGGCAGCAGGAGCGGTAATGGTTACACCGGGCTTGTGGGCAATAACAACGCCCTGAATAGTGAGCCCCTTGGTGATGGTTAGCTGCTCCGCATAAGTGCCAGGGCAAACATTGATTACGTCGCCTTGATGTGCAGCGGCAATCGCACTTGTGATAGTCGGGTAGGAGTGCTGGCCAGGGATGCAGGCTCCTACGGTGACGGCGGCGTGACTTACCCCAAGGCAAACGCAAAGGAACAGACCAGTCAGGACTTGCTTCATATACATGGTTGCTCTCCTCGAACACAATATGGCTAATCGCAGTAATCCGTACGACCACGCCGGGGGAGGGCTGTGTAACGAAGATGGTAGCGTCCAAGATCATCCGTACTGTGCGCAATAGTGTCCAATGGCGAAAAAAGTAACCGCGACCAAAACCGCGCATCGCTGGCCTGCTTGGGAAACGGCCGGTACTAGTCCTTATCATCGGAAGCAGCTACCCTGAGCGCATGACTCACACACGCTTCATCGGCACGACGCTGGCACTCGCCCTCGGCAGCGCCCTCCACCCCCAGGCCGCGGCACCCGGAAAGCCCGTCGGCTCATCCACACGCGCCGCGGAACTGATCCAGACGCTGCATCTGAAAGTGCTGCCAAAGGAGTCCGGCTATCTCGGAATAGTCGGGGTCTCACAACAGCACGTAACCGTAGATGGGCGATCGCTCGCCGTCCAAAGCCAGAATTACTACATGCTCACCGAAGAGCTCCCCATCAACTACCTGCACCGCCTCGTCCCCGACGACACCCACATCCTCATCGAGGGCGGCCCCGTCGACTACTTCATCTTCCATCCCGACGGCCATGTTGAAATAGTCACCCTCGGCACAGACATAACCCACGGCGAACGCCCCATCATCGCCGTCCCCGGCGGCTGCTGGAAGGCCCTCAAACTACACAAAGGCGCCAAATACGCCCTCATGGCCAACACGCTCTCCCCTGAATTCACCCCCGACCGGGTCAAGATCGGCGAAGGATCAGCCTGGATAAAGCGCTTCTCGGACGCCGCCCCCTGGGCCACCCCGGAATTCCTGCGAGAACTCATCGGCCCCAACTTGGAGAAGTAGCTTCCAGAAAAGAATTCTCACTTCTCGTACACTGGATACATGCTTCGTGTTCTTCGCCCTTTTCCATCTGAATCCATTCGCCTTATCGTCTTCGACCTCGACGGCACCCTGATCGACTCGCGCCAGGACCTCTGCAACTCCGTCAACGCCACCCTGAAAAACTTCGACCTCGCTCCCCTCCCCGACGAAATCATCGCCAGCTTCATAGGCGACGGCGCGGCCATGCTCATCCGTCGTGCATTGACCGTCCCGGGAGAGATGCCCGGCGGCCCTGAATCCGTTGAAGAAAGCTTCTTCGAAGAAGCCTTCCGCTACTTCCTCGACTACTATCGAGCCCACAAGCTCGACTACACCCGCGTCTACCCCGGCGTAATCGAGTCCCTCGACACCCTGCGCCTGCTCCCCGACGGCACCCCTCGCCCCATGGCCGTGCTGACCAACAAGCCCGTAGGCCCCGCCCGCGCCATCTGCGACGGACTCGGCCTAACCCCTTATTTCTTTGGAATCTACGGCGGTGACAGCTTCAGCACCAAGAAGCCCGACCCCCTCGGCCTGCTTACCCTCATCACCCAGGCCAGGACAACACCCGCCGAGACCCTGATGATCGGTGACTCCGACGTCGACATAAAGACAGCCCGGAACGCCGGGGTCTGGTCTCTCGGCTGCAGCTTTGGCCTCGCGCCGGACACGCTGGAACTGGCTGCTCCCGACGCCGTCTCCGACCACGCCTCAGAATGGTTAACGGCTCTGAGCCAGCTGGAAGCGAAAATTTAACGCAAAATTTAGACGAAACCACCCGCTCAATCGTCTGTAAAATTGAGTCAGCGTTTCTTCTGTTCCATTTCATTAACCTCATATCTGACGTTCAGACGAGGAGTTGCCCTTTGCCTTCTGTTGCCCGCGTATCCGTGCGTCGTTTTGCTATTGAACTTATTTCCCTCTCGGTTCTAGCCTGCTCCGCAAACGTTTTTGCCGCCCCAGCCGCCTATCCCGGCACCCTCAGCCTTGGCAATGGACCGAGCGCGCCCGCAGCAGCCCACACCGCCGTCGTCCGCGGCACAGTCGCCGACCCCAGCGGAGCCATTGTCCCTAACGCCGAGATCAATCTGGTCGATGAAAACGGCGCCGTAGCCGCAACCATCCACTCCGATGGCGAAGGCAACTTTCAGCTCCCCGCCCCTGCAATCGGCGACTACACCCTCATCGTCTCCGAGGCTGGCTTCGATACCGTCAAAACGGTAGTCACGCTCGGCAAACAGACCGCCCCCGCTGTCATACCCATGCTGCACATCGTGCTGCCCATCTCCACCATGGCCACCACCATCAACGTCAATGCCGGTAACAGCGAAGACCCCATCGCGTCCGAGAGCAACGGCGACACCTCGGTGATGAGCCAGGAAGACCTCAAGTCGCTCCCCATATTTGACAACGATTACAGCACCGCAATGAGCGCATTCCTCGATTCCGGCTCAGCCGGCACCGGAGGTTCGGGTCTCCTCGTAGACGGCGTCGAATCCAACCATGCCACCGTTTCTGCCAGCGCCGTACAGGAGGTCCGCATCAACCAGGATCCCTATTCCGCGCAGTACTATTGGCCGGGCCGGGGTCAGATGGAGATCATTACCCGCTCAGCCGCTGACCACTACCACGGCCAGTTCAATTTCATGTTTCGCGATTCGGCTCTGAATGCGCAGAACGCCCTTGCCGCCACCAAACCCTCCGAACAGCGGCGCGTCTACGAGGGCCACGTAACCGGCCCCATTCCGCACGCTAAAAACAGCGGCTTCCTGGTCTCCTTCAACCGGGCAGAAGAAGACATCAACGCCGTCGTCTTCGCCACCGTGGCACAGACACCCACCAACCCTGATGGCATCTTTCAGGACAATGTCCCGGCCCCTACCCGCGAGACCGAATTCAGCACTCGCGCCTCCCATCAGTTCGGCGAAAAGCACTCCGCCTATGCGCAGTACTCCTACGAAGATTGGAACGGGCAGAATCAGGGTGTCGGTGGACAGGCCCTGGCATCAGCCGGTTACACCGACCACTACCGCGAACACGACCTCGTCTTTCACGTCGACTCAACGCTCTCGCCCATCATGCTCAACCAGCTTTCAGTCGTCCTCGAGCATTTCCGTGCCCAGAACACAAACGCCTACGACCAGCCCCAGGTCAACGTCGCTGGCAACTTTGTCGGCGGCTCCGCTCAGAACGATTCCGTCAACACCGAGTACAACTTCCGCCTTAACGACACACTGACCTGGACCTACGGTCGTCACACCATCAAGGCAGGAATCAACGTGCCCCACCTGAGCCGCCGCGCCTTCGACGACAACACCAACGCCCTCGGAACCTATACCTTTGCGCCTACTCTCGCCGCCGACGGAACCGTCGTGGCCACCGCGCTTGAGAACTATGCAAACGATCTTCCTTCCGCGTTCACCCAGAACAGCGGTGTCTCGCGCTTCATCTATCACCAGCAGGAAGCGGGCACCTTCATCCAGGACCAGTTCAAGCTGAACGACCGATTCTCGATCACTCCGGGCCTGCGCTATGACTGGCAAAATTTCCTCGCCGAAGAGCGGCTCAGCTTCTCTCCGCGCGTCTCCTTTGCCTGGCTGATCGATCCAGCTTCAAAGATGGTCATGCGCGGCGGCGGCGGCCTCTACTATGACCGCTTCGGTGGCGGCCCTCTGCTCGACCTCGCCCGTTATGAAGACGGCGCGCGCCGTTCCGTCAACATCTCGCTCGATCCCGCCACAGAGCCAGCCGAAGGCTGCGTGCCAGTCTCAGATTGCGTAGAAGTAGCCGACGCCCCCGCCAACCTCGTCAAGCTCATGCCCGACGCCAAGGTACCGTATCAAATTCAGTACGGCCTCTCCATCGAGCGCGCATTTGGCAAGAGCGCCACCGGCACAGTCAGCGGTTATTCCGTGCGCGGCGCGGACCGCTTCCGCTCCATCGACATCAACGCGCCCACCCCGGAGTCCGACTACATCGAACGCCCCGACCCTGAATATGGCCGCATCCGCGAGATGCAGCCCGAGGGCACCTTCCTCGGCAACGGGCTCGATGTAACCTTCCGCGGCACCGTCAATAAGTACTTCACCGGCTTCGGACGCTACACCTGGTCTCACTTTGAATCCAATCAGGAAGGCATCGGCTGGTTCCCGCAGAACCAGTACGCCCCTGACAAGGAATGGGCCAACTCCGGCTGGGACCGCCGCAACCGCCTCGGCATGTACGCCATCTTCAACCGCGAAAGCGTTGCCAACCTCGCAGTGGGCGTCTTTGCCAACTCCGGTGCCCCGTGGACAGTCGTGACCGGCGCCGACCCCTACGGCGACGGCCTCTTCAACGCGCGGCCGGACGGTGTAGCACGCAACACCGAAAATCTCCCCGCCTACGTCGACATGGACGTCCGCTGGGGCCACGATTTCCACCTGACCCAAAGCAAAGATGAAGAATCTCCCAAGCTCGGCTTCTCAGCCGGCGCCTTCAACATCCTCAATCACGAAAATACAACCGGGGTGAATACGGTGCAGAGTTCAGCGACCTTCGGCGATGTAACTACCGTCGCACCCGCCCGCCGTATCCAGCTCGCCATGCGCTTCGAGTTCTAAATCCAAAAACCGAAACGCATCGAACAAAAAACACGGCGCGTCACGGAACTATCCGCAAACAACCCGCGTACCACCTCTCAGAAGGTGGTGCGCCTATGCATCGATTTACGCGTCTCTTCGGCTCTCTGCTTAAGCATCTCTCCGGGGCAGCCGTGCTCTCGCTACTGGCTTTGGGACTGGCCACGCCGGCACGCGCCTCCCAGGACATCGTTCAGTTCGGCAACAGCATCCACGTCGATCAGGGAAGCAGCATCCATGACGCAGTCTGCTTCTTCTGCAGCGTTAAGGTAGACGGCACCGTCAACGGAGACATGGTCGTCTTCTTCGGCTCCGTTGAAGTAAACGGCCACGCCAATCATGACGTCGTCACCTTTTTCGGCCCCGTCAGGGTAGCCGACGACGCGTCCATCAGCCACGATCTCGTCAATTTCTTTGGCGGAGTGCATCTCGGCGAAAATTCCAGCGTCGGCCAGGACACCGTAGTCATCTTCGGCAGCCTGTACATGGCGCCGTCAGCTTCCATCGGAGGCAACCGTGTAGTGCAGCCCGGATGGCTCTTCTTTATTCCGCTCCTGCTGATCATCGGCCTTGTGAGGCTCATAGTCCGCGCCCTGCGCTATCCGCGGCCCTATTACATGCGCAGCTACTGACTCTCTAAACCCATCCGCCGTCGACGATGTGGCTCTGCCCGGTGATACCGCTGCTGTCATCCGCCGCCAGAAACAATGCCAGCCGAGCCACTTCCTCCGGAACCAGGTGCCGCTTGAGCGCCTGGTTGCCAAGTATCTCTGCACTGTACTCCGGCGTCAGCACCAGCCGCCGTTGCTTCTCCGTCACAATCGCCCCGGGCAGAATAGCGTTTACGCGAACATTGTCCTTGCCAACCTCATGCGCCAGTGTGTTCGTCAAACCCACAATCGCAGCCTTCGCCGTAATGTAAACCGGCATCCCCACCCCGGGGATAATCCATGCAATCGAGCTCATATTGATAATCGATCCCACGCCCGATTGCTTCAGCGCGGGCAGAGCCGCTTGCGTCATGAAAAACTGATGCCGCAGATTCACCGCCATCAGCCGATCCCATAACTCGGGAGTAACTTCCTCCACCGAATGCCGCTGGTCGTTGCCCGCATTGTTCACCAGCACATCCAGTCCCCCAAGCAGATTGATCACCTGCTCCACAGCCTCTCTCGTTGTAGCAATGTCCGTCAGATCGCAGTGCCTGTACAAAGGAGCCGGCCACCCCTCCGTCGTAATCCGCGCAATCAGTTGCTGAGCCGCGTGATCCTGAATATCGAAGAACGCAACCTGTGCGCCCTGTTCGGCAAAGCGAGTCACAAAGCACTCGCCAATGCCCGTAGCTCCGCCGGTAATCAACACCTTGCGGCCCTGCAGGCTCGGATATTGCGCGTACTGCTGGTGTCTCTGGGTCATTGCTCTCTTGTGTAAATGCAGTCCGTCACTTGGTGGGAGTTATCTCAGTCACAGGCAGATCCCAGTGCGAGACAAGTATCTCGAACCGGCGCTGTTCCTCGCGTTTATAAGTCTGCTGATCTGGATAAAGCTGATGAATCAGCCTCTCTTCATCCGGGTTGGCAGTCACCGCCGTAGCGGCGTTCGGATACTTGATCGTGACGCGATAATCCCAGCGTCCGTCTTCAGTAGAGTGATAAGCAGGAGCCTCAATCTTCACTGAAGTCATCCGCCCGGATTCGACAATCTTCTTCAGCAGAGGGTAATGATTCTTCAAAAACAAATCGAGAAACTCCTGCTGATGCCCCCACTGCACCTTGTAGTAGTACTCAATCGTGTAAGGAGCATTCGCAGCAGCCTGCGGCGGCGCTCCCTGGGCACGCAGCGGACGACCCGCAGAGGCAATTCCAATCAGAACGACAACGGCAAACAGTACACGGCGCATGAATGCTCCTGACAGCGGATGGGAGCAATTGTACCGTGCCACGTAGTACGTATCAGCTACGCCGTTATCTCCCCGCACCGGCCGCATGAGTAAGCGCATCCGGCGTCGCATGAAAGAGGACCCCAAGCGCGATCATCAGTGCAGCATAGTAGGCCCACGCGCCCCAGTCGTTCTCCTGCGGCTTGTCCTTGGTATAGAGACGCCAGGCGAATCCCGCCGCCACAAGAAGAAAGATGCCCTCGCGCGAGTAGTACCACACCCCAATTGTCAGCACAAGCAGAGCCGCGCGCCCCATGGCATCCAGCGCATAGGCAGCCGTACCGCCATCCAGCACCCAGACAGGAATCAGGTTCAGCGTGTTGAGCACCGTGCCCGTCCGCGCCAGCGCAGCCCACAGCGGATCGCCCGTCTGCGCGTAGATCAGAAAGCACACCGCCGCGGCAATCCACCCCGCCAGCGGACCAGCCAGCGAAATCTGCGCAATCTGCGCCCGCGTCACGCCCAGCGTATTCCAGCGCACGTAAGCGCCCAGCCCCGGCAGAAAGACAGGCATCTCAGCAGGCAGCCCGCGCCGCTTGATATCAATGTAATGCCCCAGCTCATGAATCAGGATGCACACCGAAATACCCAGCCCATACCGCCAACCAAACAGCCCCACATAGAGCACAATGAACGCAGCAAAGCTGAAAAGAAACTTCAGCTTGAAGATCGCCAGCACCACGCCCTTCAATTTCAGCAGCAGCAACACTAGCGGCCCAAACGGCCCCAGCCTCTTGATCCAGCTGGGAGCAGGCTTTCCTACCGGCGTGCCCTGCGGCGAAGCCCCACCCGGCCCCCCGGTCTCTTGAATGACTTCTGGATTCGCAGCCGCCTGCGCCTGAGCGTGGGCCTGATCAATCGCCTGCAGACGATCCTTCACCCAGCCCGCCTGCTTCGAGTCAGGCGGCAGCAGCGTCTCTGCATACACCCAGAGTTCGCGGGCCTGCATCAGTCTGCCGCGCAACTCCAGCGCGCGAGCGTCCTTTGCCAGCTGATCCAGCCGAATGCTGTGCACCAGCGAGTGACATTGCGGACACGCAAGGGCCTCCAGCGGCAGATCGGCTCCGCAGTTCGGGCAATTTTGAATTACTGGATGAGTGATCGTAGACACAGAGCTTCTTTATCGATTGTATCGCTGCACTAGGAACCTACGCCGTAAGGACCATCCACCGCAAGCGGCCTCGCCTGGGTAATCGTCCAGGCAATCCGCAACCCAATGAAAAGAATGAACAGACCAATAGCCGCACTTGCAACGTTGCCTGTGAACTCAATGAAGGGCGAAGCGATGCCATACAGGAACAATTGACCCACCATCGCGCCTAAATGCACTTCCTGTTTCTTCGCCGGAGCAGCCTGAGTCGGCTCGTCGTCAGCTGAAGCGGAATCGCTTGTGGTCTGCTTGCTCGCCGTCGCATGTGGATGCTTCATCGCATAAGAGATTCCAACTGGAATAGCCGACAGCGAGATAGCAACATAAGTCAGGATCACGGCAGCAATCTGGTAGCGTCGTCCACCAATACCATTCGACCCCTTCATCATGCCCTTGCCCACCAGCCATCCTACTGCGAGCGCAAGATAGCCAATCGTCCATCCAGTGGCAATCGCCACCGCCGAGTACAAAATCATGCCGGCGATTGCACCGCCGATTCCAAGTGCCACTCCCCGAACAAACGCGGCATGGCTGTCACTCGGCTGCCCCTCGCTGCCCTGCAATGCACAGGTTTTGCAAGCCATCTGCCCGTTGACACGGTAGTACTCGCCGGAAATCAGGTTGTTGCAAACACGGCAGCGCTCAGTACCCGGAATATGCGCGTACTCCGCAGTGCCAAACTGCGGCGTCGCCGATAACTGGCCAGGAGGCGTAACTACCGACAACGGGTCGGGAGTGAGATCGTCTGAATATTGAGACATGATTGAGGAAAGGTTAGCATGACTTTCCCTCTCACATGGGCCTCAATCTTGCTGTAAATCTGCCGGCGATCTATTCGAAATTCCAAATCCTTTGCGAATCAATCTTCGCCGGGTCAAGAACCACATTGAACCCCGCACCAACAGGCAACGCAATATGCGCCTGTTCCACCACCGGCGGCGACTTCTCAAAGTGGTGGTAATGCTGCATCTTCAGCACAAGATATTCGCCCAGCGGAAAAGTCATCGGCGACTGGCTGAAGATAGCGTGCACCGCCGCCCGCAAACTGTGCCCATGCGGAATCACCGGAACATCATGCAGCGAAGCCACCGTGCCAATCTTCAACAGCTCCGTCAAACCGCCGCACCACTCCGGGTCAGCCTGCACCACAGAAAGCCCGCCGGCCTGCAGGTAGCGCTCCACCTCCCAGCGCCCATAAAAGTGTTCTCCCGCCGCAGTTGGAACCGTAGTGCTCCGGTGAATCTCAGCAAAGCTCTCGATCTTCTCCGGATGCGTAATCTCTTCCATCCAGTGCGGGTGATACTTCTCAACCTGCCGCGCCCATTCCAGCGCATAATTTTGATCCCACCCGCTGTAAGCGTCAAACATCAGCTCTGTATCGTCGCCCAGCGTCTCCCGTAGAACACGCACCAACTCGACATTCTTCTTCATGCCCTCAGGTCCGGAGCCCGGCCCATAACCCATGAACCACTTCTGATAGCGAAACCCCTGCGCCTTCAGCTCAAGGCATCGGTTGCGCACCGCCTCCGGCTCAAGTGAATAGCCCAGCGCGCTCACATACATCTCCACCTTCTGACGCGAAGGCCCGCCCAGCAGCCTGTACACAGGCGCGTCGTAGTATTTCCCGCGAATATCCCACAGCGTGTTGTCCACCGCGCTGATCGCCATCATGAAAAAGCCGTCACGCGAATGCCTGTTTGACCTGTACATCTGGTCCCACAACACCTCACCGGCAAGCGCATCCTTGCCAATCAGAAACGGACGCAGATCGGTGTACACCACCATCGCCGCATCCCGCTCGATCGGCCCATACAGTCCCTCCAAACCGCCCGCACAGCGAATGCGAAGATAGATAGCCTCCGTCTTGACCTCGCGTTCTCCACCCGGCTTGTCCACATAAGGCGCAGGCCGCAGATCGTCATAGACATCTTCCGGGTTTACCTGCGGCTGATGATGAACACCCGCCTCGGCAGTGTAGTGCCCGTGCAGCTCAAGCAACTCAACCGCCTCAATCTTGAGCGGCACGCCACTCCCTCCCGGAACGCGGCAGACACTCGCATTCTCAGTTGCCGGCTGGGCATTCAGACCCACAGCGGCAGCAGCGCCTGCGATTGACAAGCCAGAGAGTCCGGTAAGAAAACGGCGGCGGCTTGCATCACGCGAAATGAATTGCATGCAGGTTCTCCTCGACCACGTTGAATATATCCGAGTCCGTGCGGCTACATCGCAGGGCCTGGCTGGCGTGGCGCTATCGCACCGCAAAGGCACTGGCCCGTCTCGATATTTCGCCTTATTTTCGCCTTTCTTGTATACTCAATGTTATGGACTTTCAACTGGTTACGTCATACAAACCAAAGGGAGATCAGCCTCGCGCCATCGAGGAACTGGTCCAAGGTATTGCGGCCGGAGAACAACATCAGGTCCTGCTCGGCGTAACTGGCTCCGGCAAGACCTTCACCATGGCCAAGGTCATTGAAGAGCTCAACCGGCCCGCGCTCATCCTCGCGCACAACAAGACTCTCGCCGCCCAGCTCTACAACGAGTTCAAGCAATTCTTCCCCAACAACGCTGTCGAATACTTCGTAAGTTATTACGACTACTATCAGCCTGAAGCCTACATACCCGCCGGCGACTTATATATCGAAAAAGAAGCCACCATCAACGATGAGTTGGACAAGCTTCGACTCTCCGCCACGCGATCCCTCTTCGAGCGGCGCGATGCCATCATCGTCTCTTCCGTAAGCTGCATCTACGGTCTCGGCTCGCCTGAGGCTTACTACGGCATGCTTCTGCTCCTCGAAAAAGGCCAGCGTATCGCCCGCAAAGACATCCTGCGCCGCCTCGTCGAGATCCTCTATGAACGCAACGATCACGATTTCCGCCGCGGCACCTTCCGCGTGCGTGGCGACGTCATCGAAGTCTTCCCCACCTACGATGAACTCGCCTACCGCATAGAGCTCTTCGGCGACGAGATTGAATCCCTCTCCCAGATCGATCCGCTCTTCGGCACAGTCAAGCAGAAGTACGCCCGCCTGCCCATCTATCCCAAGAGCCACTACGTAGTGCAGCCTGAACGCAAAGCCCAGGCAATCGACACCATCGTAGCCGAGCTCACCGAGTGGGAAGCCGAGCTCGAAAAGCAGGGCCGTATGGTCGAGGCCCAGCGCATTCACCAGCGCACCCGCTTTGACCTCGAGATGATCAAGTCCATGGGCTACTGCCACGGCATTGAGAACTACTCCCGCCATTTCAGCGGACGCCTCCCCGGCGAGCCCCCGCCAACCCTGCTCGATTACTTCCCCCGAGACTTCATGCTCTTCGTCGACGAATCCCACGTCTCTATCCCGCAGGTCCATGGCATGTGGTTTGGCGACCAGAGCAGGAAGCAGAACCTCGTCGACTACGGCTTTCGCCTGCCCTCGGCCCGGGACAATCGTCCCCTCAAATTCGAAGAGTTCGAAAACCGAATTCACCAGACGATCTATGTCTCAGCCACCCCTGGCCCCTACGAATTAACCAAAGCAGCAGGCGTCGTCGTAGAACAGGTGATTCGCCCAACCGGACTCGTCGATCCCGAAGTCGAGATCAGACCCGTCAAAGGCCAGATCGACGACCTGCTCGGCGAAATTCGCGACCGCGCCAGCCGCAACGAGCGTGTCCTGGTCACCACCCTGACCAAGCGCATGGCCGAGGACCTCGCGGGCTACTACACCGAGGTCGGCGTACGCTGCCGCTACATGCACTCCGAGATCGAAACCCTTGAGCGAATCAAGATTCTCGCCGGCCTCCGCAAAGGCGAATACGATGTGCTGGTCGGCATCAACCTTCTCCGCGAAGGCCTCGATCTCCCCGAGGTCTCGCTCGTCGCCATCCTCGACGCGGACAAGGAAGGCTTCCTTCGCTCCACCGGCTCGCTCATCCAGACGATCGGACGCGCAGCCCGCCATGTCGAAGGCCGCGCCATCCTCTACGCCGACAAGATGACAGATTCCATGGCCCGCGCCATCGACGAAACCAACCGCCGACGCGAGATTCAACGGGCTTACAACGAGGAACACGGCATCACCCCCCAATCCATCCTCAGCAAAGTCGAAAATTCGCTGGCGGCAATCCTCAAGGCTGAATACGGCGATCCGCTCGAAGAAGTAGCGGAAGGAATGGCCGATTTCGCGTCGCAAGAAGACCTGGATAAGTACCTCGCCGCCATGGAAACCGAGATGCGCGAGGCCGCGAAGAAGTTCGAATTCGAGAAAGCGGCGCGCCTGCGAGATACCCTTAAGGATTTAAGAACAAAGGAGTTCCTTTTCGGATAGAGCAGCCTTGCTTCAGCACGATTTAATTCAAATCAATGCAGGATATATCAGCAAAACCGATTTTCTGGAACGCTCCGGGCAACCACAAAATTAATAAAGACATCGAAGTTGCTTAGTTGGTAAATAGTGAGGTAAATGCCAGGTGTTAGGATTCATCCGGCCTCGGGTATCCATGGAAACCATTTTGCTGGTCGATGACAATCCTCTTCGGGCAGCGATGCGGCAGTCATTGCTCGAACGAAGCGGCCCACCTGTTCTTCGCGTGCTCGACGCTGCGGAAGCACTCTGTATGGTCGAATCGCCAGATGTAGCTCAATCTCTGGCACTGGTTGTTACGGGTCACTCCATGACCGGAATCCCCGGACCAGAGTTCGTCGCCGAGCTACGCAGCAGAATGCCGCGCGTTCCGGTGCTTGTCTTAAGCTCCCTCGTCGGTTTCGAAAAGGAATACCAGGGAATCTCCGACATCTACTTCTCCCAGACCCATTCTCCCGAAGATCTGCGGGCTTCGGTCGTCCGCCTCATCGGCATCGGCCAGCGGCAGACCGCTTAAGCCCTTCTATAAGCGAAGACGTCGGATTCGCAGCGTGTGCCGGTCCGAACGACAAAGCCCATTACCTGGTCTGTAGCTTTGCCGGGATAGACCGTTCCCCTTTCAGCCGTTGAAACAATAAACTGCTTATTTCACAGCTACCGAAGCCCTTCTTTTTTCCCTCCACTCCCGCTTTCTCTATCTTTAATCCGAGCCGAACCGCTCTCTCTTCTCTAAAATGAAAACTGCCCCCGGATTGCCGCATAGCGATCATCCGTCCATCCGTGAATGCGACAATAGTAGGCGACGACGAGTTGGAGTAGCAGATATCTATGGCGGCATTTGGTAGTTTTGCGCTTCTCATCGGGCTGGCGCTCGCAGCGTACAACCTCTTCGCAGGCGGTATTGCCCTGCGGCTGTTGGCGGTCGGTGGTCCGGCGCGTGTATCTCCCGAGCGGCTGGCAGAGACAGCCCGGCGCGCCGGCATTGCTGGATTTGTAGCGGTAACTGCCGCGGCATTCGCCCTGATATGGTCCGTTTTCCATAACGATTTCTCCATCGAATACATCGTCGAGCACTCCAACATCGCCCTCCCCACGCCCTACAAGTTTGCCGCCCTCTGGAGCGGCCAGGAGGGCTCGCTCCTTCTCTGGGCATGGCTTCTCGCCGCCTACGGCTTCGTTCTCCGCCTCACGCACAAAACCGACGTCAAGCTCCATGCCTACGCAGGCACAATCTTGGCCGGCGTGCAAGTCTTCTTCCTCCTGCTCCTGAACTTCGCAGCCCCGCCCTTCGCACTCGTTCGCGGAGGCATCGCCCCAGAGGACGGCAACGGCCTCAATCCCCTTCTCCAGTATCCCGAGATGGTCATTCACCCGCCGATGCTCTACCTCGGCTATGTCGGATTCACCATCCCCTTCGCCTTCGCACTGGGCGCTCTCATGATGCGGTACCCGGGCGAGAAGTGGATCCACATCACCCGCCGCTGGACGATGATGACCTGGCTGTTTCTCACCGTCGGCGTCTTCCTCGGCATGCACTGGGCCTACGCGGTCCTCGGCTGGGGCGGCTACTGGGGCTGGGACCCAGTCGAAAACGCCTCGCTCATGCCGTGGCTCACCGGCACGGCATTCCTGCACTCCGTCATGATGCAGGAGAAGCGCGGCATGATGAAGCAGTGGAACGTCTGGCTCATCTTCGCCACCTTCATGCTCTCCATCCTCGGAACTCTGCTCACCCGCGCCGGACTGGTCAGCTCCGTCCACGCCTTCGCGCAATCATCGATCGGCCCCTGGTTCGTCACCTTCCTCGTGATAATCATGGCCGTCTGCCTCTTCACCTACATCCTGCAGCGTGACCACCTCAAATCCGAGCATCGTGTCGAGTCGCTCGTAAGCCGCGAGTCCAGCTTCCTTTTCAACAATCTCGTCCTCCTCGCAGCCTGCTTCACCATCCTCTGGGGAACGCTCTTCCCCGTTCTCTCCGAATACGTCGAGGGAACAAAGAAGACAGTCTCCGGCGCGTACTACAGCCATGTCGCCATCCCGATTGGCGTATTTCTTCTGCTGCTGACCGGAGTAGGCCCACTGCTCGCATGGCGCGCCTCTTCCTTCCGCAGCCTGCGCAGAAACTTCATTCTGCCCGGCATCGCTTTCCTCGTCACAGCCATCGTCTGCATCGCCGTAGGCCTCAGGCCATGGGCCGATGAAGGCGTCTTCTACTCGCTGATAACCTTCTCGCTCGCAGCAGCCGTAGCAACCGCAATCTCCTCAGAATTCCTGCGCGGCGCCGGCGTCATTCATCGTCAGACCGGCAAGAACTACCTCAGCTCGATGATCCTGCTCATTCGCCGCAGTACCCGCCGCTACGGCGGATACATCGTCCACCTCGGCCTGGTCGTCATCTTCATCGGATTCGCGGGATACGCATTCAATCGCAGCGTCGAGAAGCCTATGGGCTTCGGCGACACCCTCGATATCGGCCCGTATACGCTGAAAAATCTCGGTAATACGCAGGAGTCGAACCCTAACTACGACACAGAGTTTTCACAGCTCGATGTATACGAAAACGGCAAGAAAATACTCGACCAGCCGATGGCCCCTGAGAAGCGCGTATACGCAGCCAGCGGCCAGCCGCAGACCATGGTAGCCAATCATTCCACCATGCGCTGGGATCTATACGTGGTTTATGAAGGCCGCGATCAGGCAACAGGCCTGCCGCTCATCAAGGCCTTCCTCAACCCGCTCGTCATGTGGATCTGGGCCGGCCTCATGGTAGTCGTCTTCGGAACGCTGGTAGCAATGGTCCCAAGCCTCAGTCCCGCGCGCGCCGTTGCCACCGTGCCTCTGCCTGACCCAGGCACACTCGCCAGCCGAACGCCGGCCGTCATAGGGAGCGGAGATTGATGTCGCTCTCTAATAAGCAGCGCAGCTTGTTTCAATCTCGCCCCGCACGTCTTGCCCAGGCAGCCGTGGTAGCCGTGGCAGTCTGTCTCTCCCTGGGAGTCACAGATACCTCGGCGCGCTTCAATGACGTTGGCCGCAAACTGATCTGCACCTGCGGCTGCGCCCAGAGCCTGTTAGGCTGCGATCACGTCGGCTGCCCAAATCGCGAAGGCGAGATGACCCAGGTTCGCAACGGTATCGCCGGCGGCCAGAGCGATCAACTGATTCTGGATGGCATGGTCGAGCGCTACGGCGCCACGGTACTAGGCGCGCCTACGACGAAAGGCTTTGATCTCGTGGCATGGATCATGCCCTTCGCCGTTGCTGCAGTAGCGCTCATCGCAACCATCTTCCTCGTCCGCAACTGGGCAAAGCACCAGCCAAGACTAGCTGACATCCCCATGACCGCCGTACAGAGAAGAGCTGATGAAGCAATGCGTGAGCGCATTCGCCGCGAAACCGACACGGAAGGAGACCTCTAGCCATGTCCAACGACGCTGGCATCATCCTCGGATGCGTATTGTTCATCGTGCTTTTCGTCTACATCCTGTGGCCTGAAAAGCACCTCATCGCACAGCGCCAGAAGACCCGTCTCGACTTTCTTGAAGAGCTGAAAGAACAGCTCTACACCAACCTTCGTGACCTGAACTTCGAATACCAGGCCGGTAAATACCCTCAGGAAGATTACGCAGTACAGCGAGCCATCCTCGAGAAGGAAACAGCAGCAGTGCTCGCCGAAATGGATTCACTCGAGAGAATAGGCAACAGGGCCTAGCGAATAGGCCGCCATTGAAACGTGGCTGTCTTGCATTCCCTGATCTCTTGTTCCCTGATCCCTGTCTTTTAGAAAGGTTCGTTCCTTTGAAATTCTCGTCTTCTTTTGCTTTTCGAATTGCAGCGCTGCTGACTCTTGCCGCAGGCGCCTGCGCCTATGCGCGCACCATTCACGGCACAGTGACCAATGGCACCGGTGGCAAGCTTTCGTCCGGCGACAAAGTCACCCTGTTGAGCCTCGCAGCAGCTCTCGATGAAGTAGGCCACGCCACCACCGACGCACACGGCCAGTTCACCCTCACAACGCCCGACGAAGCTCCCTTTCTCGTCCGCGTCGAACACCAGAATGGCGCTTACTTCAAGAACGTGCCGCCCAACGTCACACAGATTGACGTAACGGTCTACGACGTTGCCGCCAAGGTAGAAGGCGTTTCAACCGAAGCCGACGTTCTCCGCATCGAGAGCGACAACGGCCAGTTGAAGATCACTGAGAACTACTTCGTCAAGAATGTCTCTTCCCCGCCCCGCACCCAGTCCAGCGAGCACACCTACGAGGTTGTCCTGCCCTCTGACGCCACCCTCGAAGGAGCAGCAACCGTCGGCCCAAGCGGCGTGCCCACAGCCGCGACACCCGACCCGGTCCAGCCAAAGGGCCACTACGCCTTCACCTTCCCCATCCGCCCCAACGAGGGTGAAAATGGCACCCGTTTCCAACTCACCTACCACGTACCTTACTCAGGCAGCTACAAGTTCTCGCCAAAGCTGATGCAGCAGACTGACAACGTCGCTGTCATGGTGCCCAAGGGCATGACCTTCCAGCCCACCCCTGGCACCAGCTATCAGCCAGTCCCCGACGACGTGTCCGGACAAACCTTTCTCACCCGCGGCGCAAAGCCCGGGCAGCCCCTCGACTTCACCGTCTCCGGCACCGGTTCCTTCCCCCGCGAAGCACAAGGCGGTCCCGCCGGTCAGCAACCCGGCGGCGCAGCGGGCAATGTCCCGGGCCCGGGCAGCGCTCCCGGTGGCGGACTCGGCAACCCCATCGACACCCCAGACCCCCTCAGCAAATACAAGTACTGGATCCTCGGCGGCCTCGCGCTCGTTCTGGTCGTAGCCGCTGCCTTCCTGCTGCGCAAGCCAGCCGGCACATCCGCCGAATCGCAACCCACACCCGCCGCACCAATCACTCCTGCCACGCCAGCCACATCCGCCACACCCGCAAACAAAAGCCAGCTGTTGCTCGATGCTCTGAAAGAAGAACTCTTCCAGATTGAAAGCGAAAAAGTCGCAGGCAAGCTCTCCGCCGAAGAATACGATGCGCAAAAATCCGCTCTTGAAACCGTGCTGCGGCGCGCATTGCAGCGGCAATAGCCGACCATCACCATGAGGACTGCCGCATGAAGACACTGATTCGAACGCTCGTGCTCTTGGCGCTGATCGTGTGGCTTGGTGCGGAAATCTTCTTCCCCGTCGTAGCTGCCGTCACCTTCACGCAGCTCGCGCCTGACACTCACGCAGCGGGACTGATCGTAGGCGCGTTGCTGCGTATTCTGCACGGCATCGGCCTCGTCTCAGGCATCGTGCTGCTGGCGCTCCTCGCGCTCGCCTCCGCGTGGAACATCTTCAAATCCCGCAACGCTCTCGCCGCAATGGTGCTGACTGTGGTCATGCTCGGCCTCACCGCATACTCGCAGTACAACATCATTCCCGCAATGGACCGCGATCGCACAGCAGCCGGTGGCGTAATCGACGCTGCACCGCAAAACGACCCGGCACGCATCCACTTCGACAGCCTGCATCATCGCAGCGAACACGTAGAAGAAGTCATCCTCCTCCTCGGAATCGCCGTAGTTGTCTTGGTAGCCAGCGCCGAAACATCCACCACATCCCGTCTGCGATAACCCGGCCATCCTGCCAACCCTAAGTCACCACCGGGCCATCACTAACGTCCATCCCGGCTGCCGTAGTATTCTGACGAATGCTTAAACTCTCTCTGCTCCTCGGAACAGTCGCGGCGCTGGCGGATGTGGCCGGCGCATTCGTACTCGTTCGCGCAGAAGGAGTGCAGCGGTACCTGCGCTACTTCGTAGCCCTCGGCGCAGGCTTCCTCATGGCTACCTCCGTTCTGGAGATGCTGCC
>Ga0206958_1011_pt2 | contig 60961 bp, 64 predicted proteins | sample Alteio_BWOrgHeat_33_FD_152968 | JGI IMG/M metagenome (GOLD analysis project Ga0206958, IMG submission 152968) | Enriched cells from forest soil in Barre Woods Harvard Forest LTER site, Petersham, Massachusetts, United States -... | ecosystem: Environmental > Terrestrial > Soil > Temperate forest >... | reverse complement strand
TGGAGCGCGGCGTTGTTATCGGCACGCGCGCAAAAAATATTCGTGAGGCCGAGGCGTTAAATCACATTGCCGGTTATTGCGTTGTCGATGACGTGTCTGAACGCGCGTTTCAGCTTGAACGCGGCGGCCAGCAGCACACCAAAGGCAAAAGCGCCGATACGTTCTGCCCGCTGGGACCTTGGCTCGTGACGCGCGATGAAATTCCCGATCCACAAAATCTGCGGCTGTGGACGAAGGTCAATGGCGAGATCATGCAGGACGGCAGAACGTCCGATATGCTGTTTTCCATGACGCAGCTTGTCAGCTATATCAGCGAATTCATGACTCTACTGCCCGGCGATATTATCGCTACCGGAACGCCCGACGGCGTCGGACGCGGACGAACCCCGCCGCGTTATTTACGCGCGGGTGAGGTGATTGAACTGAGTGTTGAGGGGTTGGGTGTGCAAAGGCATGTTATTGCCGATTAACTAGGCTGGGATAAGAAAATACTGCCTCTTAACGACATTTGGGAGCTTAGGCTGGCAATCGACATATATCGATCCCGGAAATGACCAAATAACCCCATGAGAAGGTTTGAAGACAAGGGCCAACGTGGATATGTCTTCATGCTGGCAAGACGCAAGTTCTGATTTAAGACGTTCATATATTTTGACCCCGAGTTCTTTTCCACTTAGAAAAGCAGGCCCCTGCCATCCGAAAGGACCGAGGTTAATTGACGTCAGATTAAATTTTGCTTCGACGTCGAAAGGATTGCCACGACGCACGCTCCGGTTGGCACGTTCTACAAAACTCCTAAAACGCTCAGCCGCTATATCGATGATTAGATTTTCTGCGGCTTCGGAATCGCCAGCCAATTCACATAAAAAGGCTTTAGCTCTTTTATAACCGCGCGTAACAACAGACATATCTATCTCCTTTAATATACAAATCGTACCGGCAAATTGTAGAGTAAGGGCAATTAACTCGCAACCCTGAAGATCAACAGCTTAGAATTTAAGCCTTCAACGCAAAAATAGCATCCACTTCAACAGTTGCGTTGCGCGGCAGGTTGCGCGTGCCGAGGGCGATGCGCGCATGCTTTCCAGCCTCGCCGAAAACCTGCTCCATTAATTCCGATGCGCCATTCATCACTTGCGGCTGATCGAAGAAATTCGGCGCCGAGGACACAAAACCGGCCAGCTTTACGCAACGCTCGACGCGGTCAAGATCGCCGCCACAGGCCTTTTGCAGATGCGCGAGGATATTGAGCGCGCACAAACGCGCCGCCAATTTCCCGTCTTCCGGTGAGACTTCATCGCCGACATGGCCAGTATATTTTACCGCACCGTTTTCCACCGGCAACTGCCCGGAAATGAAAACCAGATTACCGGTTATGACGTAAGGCACATAGGCGGCAACCGGCATGGTAGGTGCGGGAAGCGTGATGCCGAGGGTGGCGAGGTGTTTTTCTATGAGCATGTAGGGGCTAGGATCTAGGGGTTAGAGTTTAAATTTGCCAGCTTAGGCATAATTGTTCAATTATTCATTTCTATCCTACCTCTAGCCTCTAAATCCTAGCCCCTAGCCTCTAGCATGAAACGCTCCGTCCGCATTGCGCGCCACAACACCAGCATTTCGCTGGAGCCGGAATTCTGGGCTGAGTTGAAACGTCTAGCGACCGAAGAAAAATGCTCGCTCAATCAACTGGTAGCGAAAATTGACGGCAAGCGAACAGGTAACCTGTCGAGTGCGCTGCGGCTTTATGTATTACGGCGACTTAAGTCAGCCCTTGCCGAATAGAGCCTCAATCCCGCTTTTATGCGTTTCTTTTTTGGCGATCATGTCTTCGGCGCGCGCGATTTCGGTTTCCAGCGAGGCGATATAGTCTTTCAATTCGCCAATCGACATTTGCTGCAAATCGAGCGGCTTGAGCGATTTACGCGGCGGTTCAAGTTCATCGGGATTGATCATGGATACCTCCTACAATTGGCAAGCCATGTATAAACCGGTTATTACTCGGTAAACAGCTTATTTGCTGCCAAAAAATGGGGTGGAAATATGAAAAAATGCGCCAGCCTGACGCCTTAACCCTTTGATTTACAAGGATTTCAAAATAAAAAATGCCGCCGGGGTGCATAAAACTATGGAATCTGGCGTACATATTGGTAAGATAGTCCTTGAAGTTGCTCCTTAAAGATAAGGCAGCACTTTAACCGATCCCGAAAAACAGAGTACGCGGATCGTCCGGTGGCGGAGCGCAGCCGGATAACAGACGGATTTTGCTTAAGGAGAAAGACATGGCTTCCCTACCCCTCATGCCGCGCGCAACGGCTGTATGGCTGATCGAAAACACCACGCTCACTTTCGAGCAAATCGGTGAGTTCACCGGATTTCATAAACTGGAAATCCAGGCGATGGCCGATGGCGAATCCGGTATCGGCATTGTCGGGGAAAGCCCGGTGCAACGCGGCCAGTTGACCGCCGATGAAGTCAAACGCTGCGAGAATGATCCGCGCGCGCGCCTGAAGATGAACAAGGACGATCTGCCGCAACCGGTCGTGCGCACCAAAGGCCCGCGTTACACGCCGGTGTCGAAACGCGCCGACAAGCCGGATGCGATTGCCTATCTTATCAAGACTTATCCCGAATTGCAGGATGCACAGATTGCACGTCTTGTCGGCACGACCAAGGACACGATTGCCAAGGTACGTGACCGCTCGCACTGGAACGCGGCCAACATCAAACCGAACAATCCGGTTCTGTCGGGCTTGTGCAAACAGTCCGATCTCGATGCCGCGCTTCGCCGCGCCCAGCGCCGCGTTGCGCGCGAGAACAAAGCCGCCGGCAAGGAAACTGTTCCATTGCCGCAAAATCAGGAACAGGAAAATACCGTGGATTACGGCTCGCAAGATCAGCCTGAAATTGATCCCGACGCCATGTTCCGCAGCATGGGCTAACCAACGGGCATCGCGTGTTAAGGAGCCTAAAACAACTGGGGCAAAACCTTAGCCGTAATAAAGCGCCCTTAGTCTTGCGTTTGAGACGCCGTTTCCTGCCACGCAGCCTGTTCGGGCGCACACTGCTGATTATCGTTGTGCCGACGCTGATAACCCTGGCGGCAGCAACCTATGTTTTCTTTGACCGCCATTGGTACACGGTCACCAGCCGCCTGACCTATGCGGTCGCAGGCGATACGGCCGTGATCGTCGATCTCATGCAGAAAAGCGCCAATCCCCAAAGCATGGCGGCCGTCAAACGGCTTGCCGAAGATAAAATGGATATCTTCGTAAGTTTTGCGCCGGGCGCAACGCTGCCCGACACACATCACCGTTCACTTAATCCCTTGCGCAACATGCTGAAGCATGCGCTGGACGACCGGCTTTCCTACCCTTTCGATATTCACATGCATCATGGCGGTGAAATGATCGAGATTCTCGTTGGCACGCCGGAGGGCGTTTACACCATCCTCGCGCCGGAGCGACGTATCTACACGCCGACGACGCAAGTCTTCATCATCTGGATGACCGGCAGTTCGATCTTGCTATCGGCCATCGCGCTTCTTTTCATGCGCAACCAGATACGGCCTATCCGCCGTCTTGCCGAAGCGGCTGAAGCGATTGGCAAGGGGCGCGACGTGCCGTGGTTCAAGCTGGAAGGCGCCACGGAAGTACGGCAGGCAGCCGCCGCACTGATGGTCATGCGCGACCGGTTGAAACGGCAGATGACCCAGCGCACCGCCATGCTGGCAGGCGTGTCGCATGATCTGCGCACGCCTTTGACGCGAATGAAGTTGCAGTTGGAGTTGATGCCGGAATCCGAAGCCAAGGAAGAATTTACCGCCGATATCGCCGACATGGAAGTCATGCTGGAAGCCTATCTCGCCTTCGCCCGGGGCGAGGAAGCGGAACCCGCGATGCCGACGGATATTGCCGAATTGCTTGGCGAAGTGGTCACAGCCGCGCGGCGGCAAAATCCACGTATTGATTTGAATGTTCCTGCTGCTGTAACTGTAACTCTGCGGCGCAACGCCATGAAGCGCTGCCTTGCCAATCTGATCGGCAACGCGGCGCGCTACGGCAAGCGAGCGCAGATTAATGTCGCCGCGCGCGATCAGGCAATCGATATCGTTATCGACGACGACGGTCCGGGCATCGTACCGGAGCAACGCGAAGAAGTCTTCCGGCCTTTTTTGCGGCTGGAGGAATCACGTAATCCGGCGACCGGCGGCGTGGGTTTGGGCCTAACGATCGCCCGTGACATCGCACGTTTTCACGGCGGCGACGTAGTTCTGGAAGACAGCCCGTTAGGCGGGTTAAGGGCGCGGATTTGGTTACCGGTTTAGAAATTGACAGCATAACTTTTCCGTGCGAATTCAATCACAATTAACAGAGGATTCACCATGCGCGCCGAAATCGTATCAGCCATAGCAGACATCGAGAAATCGCTGGATCTGCTGAGGAGGCATCTTTGACTTCGAGAGAGCCCTTGCCCGTCTGGATGAGCTGAATACGCTCTCCGAAAGTCCTGACCTCTGGAATAATTCCTCAAAAGCGCAAGCGATCATGCGCGAGCGTACGCATCTGGACACGGCCATTCGCGGCTATCGCGAACTTGAAAGCGGATTGAAAGACAATATCGAGATGATCGGCCTCGCCGAAGCCGAAAACGACCAGACGATCATCGCCGAAGCCGAAAATAATCTATTCAAACTGCGTACGCTCGCCGCGCAGCGTGAATTGGAAAGCCTGCTGTCGGGCGAGGCCGATCATAATGATTGTTACCTGGAAGTGAATGCCGGCGCGGGCGGCACCGAGGCGCAGGATTGGGCGCACATGCTGATGCGCATGTATGTGCGCTGGGCCGAGCAGCACGGCTATAAGGTCGAATGGCTCGATGAAAGCGCGGGCGAGGTTGTGGGATTTAAATCTGCCACGATCCAGATCAACGGGCCGAATGCCTATGGCTGGCTGAAGACGGAATCCGGCGTGCACCGGCTGGTGCGCATCAGCCCGTACGATTCTAATGCACGGCGGCACACAAGTTTTGCCAGCGCGTCGATAACACCGGTCATCGATGAATCCGTTCCCATTGAAATTCTCGACAAGGATTTAAGGATCGACACCTATCGCGCCTCTGGCGCAGGCGGTCAGCACGTCAATAAAACCGAAAGCGCGATCCGCATCACCCACATGCCAAGCGGCATTATTGTCGCTTGCCAGCAGGAACGATCGCAGCACAAGAACCGCGCCAAGGCGATGGAAATGCTGCGCGGCAAGCTTTACGAAAAACAGTTGAAGGAAAAGGAAGACGCAGCCGCCGTCATCGAAGCGCAAAAAACCGAAATCGCCTGGGGCCACCAAATCCGGTCTTATGTCCTGCAACCCTATCAAATGGTCAAAGACGCGCGCACCGGCGCGGAAACCAGCCAGGCGGATAAAGTTCTGGACGGCGATCTGGATATGTTTCTACAGGCTTCGCTGGCAAGCCGTATCAAGGGGCATGTTGAGGAGGTATAGTCTTGTAACCGGCTGATTTCTAAAAACAATTTTGATTCTGTTATTCTTCATCGGTTTTTGTTATTCTGAGAGCGGAGGCTGCGATGACAATAGAAGTATCCTTAAGCCCAAGGGCTGAAAAATTCTTGCAGGGTAAGGTGGAATCCGGCGACTTTGAATCTATTGCGCAGGTGGTAGAAGAAGCCGTGTCCCTGTTCGAGGATTACGACCAATTGCGCATGCAGCGCATCGCCTCCTTGCGTAAAAGAATCGAAGAAGGCCGGAAGAACAGTACGCTCATTCCGGCAGAAGAAGCTTTCGATGAACTCCGCCGCCGTCTTGGCGTAACGCAGGCCTAATGCGCTGTATACTGCTGTCCACGGCTTTGGATGATCTGGCCGAGATAGGCCGCTATATCGCGCAAGACAATCCCACCCGCGCCGCAAGCTATGTCGATGAAATCGAAAAGCATTGCCAGCGTATAGCCCAATTTCCGCATATGGGGACACCGCGTTCCGAAATCGCCGTGAATTTGTATTCGATACCCCACGGCTCCTATCTGATTTTTTATTCCATTCATACCGATGAAATTCATATCGAGCATGTCCTTCACGGCGCGCGCGATATCGAAAGATTTTTTGTCCAGTGAAAACCACAAAAGCCCCCTCCCTGTTCGCCGAAACGGTCGCGCGGCCGCTGGCAGACCGGCTGCGCCCGCAAAGGCTGGCGGATGTCGTCGGGCAGAATCATATCCTTGCGCTAGACGCGCCAATCGGCCGCATGATGGCCGCAAAACGGCTGGCCTCGCTTATCCTGTGGGGGCCACCGGGTTGCGGCAAGACGACCATCGCGCGATTGCTCGCCGACGAAGTTAATTTGCATTTCGAGCCGGTTTCGGCGGTTGCCTCCGGCGTCGCCGAGTTGCGCAAGATTTTTGAAGCCGCGCAGGAACGCCGCGCCGCCGGGCAAGGCACCCTGCTTTTCATCGACGAGATTCATCGCTTCAACCGCGCGCAACAGGATGTGTTGCTGCCTTATGTCGAAGACGGCACGGTGACATTGGTGGGCGCTACGACCGAAAACCCGTCTTTCGAACTTAACGGCGCGCTTTTATCAAGATGTCAGGTTTTGGTTTTGAACCGGCTTGATGACGCAGCGCTAGAACTGCTTCTGGACCGCGCCGAAGAAATGGCGAAGAAAGAACTACCGCTAACAGACGATGCGCGTGTCGCACTCAAGGCCATGGCCGATGGCGACGGACGTTATGTCTTGATGATGGCCGAGGAAATTCTTACCCTCCCGTCAACGCAAGTGCTCGACGCGCAGAAACTCGCGGAATTTGTCCAACGCCGCCGCCCGCTGTACGACAAGGCGCAGGAAAGCCATTACAACCTCATCAGCGCCTTGCATAAATCGCTGCGCGGCTCCGATTGCGACGCGGCGTTGTACTGGCTCGCACGTATGCTGTCGGGTGGCGAGGAGCCGCGTTACATCGCGCGCCGCCTCACGCGTTTTGCGAGTGAGGATATAGGCCTTGCCGACCCGCAGGCTCTACCGATGGCGCTGGCGGCGTGGGAAGCGTATGAGCGCATGGGAACTCCCGAGGGCGAATTGGCGATTGCCGAACTGGTGATTTACCTCGCTACCGCGCCGAAATCGAACGCGTCCTATGTCGCGTTTGGCGCAGCGATGCGCTCGGCGAAAGAGCACGGATCGCTGATGCCCCCGAAACATATTTTGAACGCGCCGACAAAATTGATGCAGGAGATCGGCTACGGCGAAGGTTATGAATACGATCACGACACCGAAGATGGTTTTTCCGGTCAGAATTATTTTCCCGACGATATGAAACGGCAGGAATTCTATCGCCCCGCCGAACGCGGCTTCGAGCGCGAAATTAAAAAGCGGCTGGATTATTGGGCGGGGTTGCGTACGAAGAAATCTTTCTAAGCCAAAAACCTGCTCACCACCAAATCAATCGCCTTAATGCCGACAAACGGCACGATGACGCCGCCGAGACCGTAGACCAATAAATTGCGGCGCAGGACAACGCTCGCGCTGTCGGGACGGTATTTCACACCCTTTAAAGCCAATGGCACTAATGCAATCAAGATCAGCGCGTTAAAAATAATCGCCGAGAGAATGGCGCTTTCAGGACTGCCGAGCCGCATGATGTTGAGCGCGTTAAGCCCCGGATAAATGCTGACAAACAAGGCCGGAATAATCGCGAAATATTTGGCGACGTCGTTGGCAATGGAAAAAGTCGTAAGTGCCCCCCTGCTCATCAGCAATTGTTTGCCGATCATCACCACTTCAATCAATTTGGTCGGGTCGCTGTCGAGGTCAATCATATTACCCGCCTCGCGCGCCGCCATGGTGCCGGTGTTCATCGCCACGCCGACGTCGGCTTGAGCCAGGGCAGGTGCATCGTTCGATCCGTCGCCGCACATGGCGATCAATTTGCCCTTGGCTTGCTCGCGCCGGATAAGTTCAAGCTTCTTTTCCGGCGAGGCTTCAGCGAGAAAATCATCGACGCCTGCCTCCGCCGCAATTGCTGCTGCCGTCAGCGGATTATCACCGGTGATCATAACGGTACGAATACCCATGCGGCGCAGCATCATGAAACGATCATGGATGCCGGGCTTGATGATGTCTTTCAGGTGAACGACGCCAAGAATTTTCTTGTCTTTCGCGACAAGCAAAGGCGTGCCGCCGGTCTTCGCGACGCGCTCGATCGCGCGGGTGATTTCAATACTACCGCTGTTGCCACTGAGAATAAGGATAGAGTCTGGCGCGCCTTTGCGGATGGAGGTTTCACCGAAATCAACGCCGCTCATACGCGTGTAGGCGCTGAAAGGAATAAAAACCATATCCGGCCTGCGCCGTTCAGCCGCATTCCAGTTAAAACGCTCCTCCGCCAAACGCACAATGGATTTTCCTTCCGGCGTTTCATCGGTAATGGAGGACAGCATCGCGGCTTCGGCAAGGGCTTCTTCCGTCACGCCCGGCGCGGGAACAAATTCGCTCGCCATGCGGTTGCCGAGCGTAATCGTGCCGGTTTTATCAAGCAGCAGCACATCGATATCGCCGGCGGCTTCGACTGCCCTGCCCGATTTGGCGATAACATTGAAAGTCACAAGCCGGTCCATACCTGCAATGCCAATGGCCGAAAGCAACCCGCCGATGGTCGTCGGAATAAGCGTGATGAGCAGCGCGATGAGGAAAATTACCGGCACCATTTTACCGGAATAAGCCGCCAGCCCCTGCAGCGTGACGCAGACGATGAGAAAAATAAGCGTCAAGCCGACAAGCAGAATATTCAGCGCAATTTCATTCGGTGTTTTCTGACGCTTCGCGCCTTCGACAAGGCCGATCATGCGGTCTAGGAAAGACTCGCCGGGGTTGACGCCGATTTCGATCACAACGCTATCCGAAACAACGCGCGTGCCGCCGGTGACCGCCGAACGGTCGCCGCCGGACTCGCGAATGACCGGCGCGGATTCCCCGGTGATAGAGGACTCATCGACCGTCGCAATGCCTTTGACCACATCGCCATCGCCGGGAATGATGTCGCCCGTTTCCGCCAACACCAGATCGCCGCGGCGCAGATTGGTCGCCGGAGCCAAAGTGAAGGTCATGGCATTCACATCGGCAAGCTTCTTGGCCATCGTATCTGTCTTGGTCTTGCGCAGAGAGTCTGCCTGCGCCTTGCCGCGCCCTTCGGCAACAGCCTCGGCAAAGTTGCCGAACAAAACCGTGAACCACAGCCACAAGGCGATTTGCAGATCAATCGCATAAGGCTGCCCGAGCGAAGCGTCGCGTAACGTGATGAGGGTCGATACCGCACTCGTCACGCCCACCGTGAACATCACCGGATTACGCACCAACAGTTCCGGATTGAGCTTGCGGAAAGCACTGACAATCGCCTCCCGCAGCAAGGTGGGATCAAAAAGCGCGGAGCGTTGGGAGGGTTTTTTGGTCATGTTATTGCTATTTCCCTCACGGCAACACTGGATGCGTGAAAGCCGATAGATGCTCGGCAATCGGGCCGAGGGCAAGCGCCGGGAAATAGGTCAAGCCGCCAAACATCACGATGACGCCGATGAGCAGAATGATAAACATCGGCCCATGCGTCGGAAAGGTGCCGCTGGACACCGGAACGGTTTTCTTGCGCGCCAGCGACCCAGCGATAGCTAGTACCGGGATAATCACACCGAACCGCCCGATCAGCATAACGATGCCGAGCATGATGTTCTGGAAGACTGTGTTGGCGTTCAATCCGGCGAAGGCCGAGCCATTATTGGCGGCAGCAGAGGCATAGGCATAAATCATTTGCGTCAGCCCGTGCGGCCCCGTTGCCGAAAGCGAGGACGCCCCTGCCGGTACCAAAAGCGCAATCACGCCAAATCCCAACACGCAGAGCGGATAAACAAGCATCGCGATGACGGCGAGCTTCATTTCATAGGCTTCGATTTTCTTGCCCAGATATTCTGGCGTTCGCCCGACCATAAGCCCGGCAATAAAAACCGTGATAAGCACATAAATAAGAATACCGTATAATCCGCAGCCGACGCCGCCATAGATCACCTCGCCCACCAGCATATTAAACAGCGGCACCAGCCCGCCGAGCGGCGTGAAACTGTCATGCATGGAATTGACGGACCCGTTCGAGGTCGCGGTCGTCGCCGTCGCCCATAAGGCTGAATTGAAAATGCCGAAACGTACTTCCTTACCTTCCATATTACCGCCGGTGTTACTGTCGGTAATGCTTTGGTCGATGCCCATGGATGCAAAAGCCGGATTGCCGCCAGCCTCGCACACATAGCAAAGCGCAAAAAGCACCAGAAACAATATCGTCATGCTCGCAAGCAACGCCCAGGCTTGCCGCCGGTCACCGACCATTTTGCCGAAGGTAATAACGAGAGCAACGGAAAGCACGATGATGCTCACCAGCTGGAAAAAATTGCTCAGCGGCGTCGGATTTTCGTAAGGGTGCGCGGCATTGGCGTTGAAATAACCGCCGCCGTTGGTGCCCAGCATCTTGATCGAAATCTGGCTCGCGACGGGGCCTTGCGCGATAGTCTGCGCAGCGCCTTCCGCCGTCGTGGCCTGTACATAGGGTTGCATGGTCTGCGGTACGCCCTGCCACATCAGAAATACCGCAAAAAGTATCGCCAGCGGCAAAAGCAGATAAAGCGTCGCGCGCGTCATATCGATATAAAAATTGCCGAGCAACGGCGTTTCCTTGCGCACAAAGCCGCGCACGACGGCAACCGCGACGGCAAATCCCGTCGCTGCGGAAAGAAAATTCTGCACCGTCAACCCAAGCATCTGGCTGAAATAACTTAAGGTCGTTTCGCCGCTGTAGGATTGCCAATTGGTGTTGGTGATAAAACTGACGGCGATGTTGAAAGCAAGATCGGCAGAAACACCCGGCAGCTTCTGCGGATTCCAGGGCAGCATATCCTGATGCATGAGGATAAGAAACAACACAGCCGCGCCGACGACATTAAACACAATCACTGCGCCAAGATATTCAAGCCAGTCCTGCTGCGCATCGGCGCGAATACCTGCCAACGCATTTATAAATTTCTCAACCGGCGCAAAAAGCCAATCCATAAAAGTTCGTTCGCCATTGAACAAACCAGCCATATACAGCCCAAGCGGAAACATCAGCGCAGATGTCACCGCGAAAAACAGAAACAGCTGAATCCATTCGTTGAGGTTCATGGTGTTTTAGAATTTTTCAGGGCGGATAAGGGCGTAAAGCAGATATAGCCCCAAACCGAGAGCCATCGCGCCGCCCAGATAGAGATCGAAAGTCATGAGGAGCCTTGGGAGCAACTGACAGATGCATATTTAAGTGCCTGAAACATGGATTCGATGCAATGAAATTGCATCAATCGAGAGGAGAACTTGCACTATTACAGGTTTAAAGCTAAAAATTTGACCATACTGCTTTGATCCTTATGGAGCGTTTTATGAATTTAACCTTCTGCAAGATTGGTTACGATGTAGACAAATATAAAGGGGCTTTCCCGTTATTGCGGAATGTCGTTCATTGTGCCCGGGAAGGCGACTACGAAAGCATGGCCCGCGCCAATATAACAGCGCAGGTCATTTCGGATGCCGTAAAATATGGCATATACTGCCCGTTCATATACGCGAATACATATGAAGGCTTTTTCGAGCCTCTGTCACTTTTTGTCTGTCTTCTGGAATCCTTCGACAAACGCCAAGATTTACTCGCAGAAATCATCAAAGGCATCAGCCCAAATCACCTTGCTTCTGCTGTGCATGGAATGATGCGGGAATCTATCCGGGCATGGAACACTCCACCGAATGCCTGGATTGATGTGCCCAACAGAGCAAACAGGTTGTTTGAGATTCTCGAACCATACCCCGATATCTGCGCGCAAATTATCGCTGGCATCGAATATTATCAGGGGATCCTTTTCTCATATGCTGCTGACCGGTATTTGAAATCCATTACGAAACAGCCACAAAGACCCGTGCCGAAAAATACATTAGATTTGCAGGAATCCATTCCTGCATAAACGCAAGGCTGCTTCCTCAAAACGGGTTGCCGTTATTCGTGATGGTCAGCCCCAAACCGCTTTTCGAGGTTTGAGAAGCGCGTAAACGGCCCGTCGAAATGCAGCTCGACCGTGCCTATTGGACCGTGACGTTGCTTGGCAATCAGCGTTTCAGCGATGTTGCGGATTTCCTCGCCGCGTTCCATCCAGCGTTGATGGCGCTGGTTAAATTTGTCATCGCCTTCATCCTGACGGCGCGCCGGTTCGCTGCGCGCATGGTAATATTCTTCGCGATAGACGAACATCACGACGTCGGCGTCCTGCTCAATCGAGCCGGATTCACGTAAATCGGCCAGTTGCGGGCGTTTGTCTTCGCGCATTTCGACGGCGCGCGACAGCTGCGACAACGCCAGAACGGCGATATCGAGTTCTTTTGCCAAAGCTTTCAGGCCACGCGTGATTTCCGAGACCTCCTGCACGCGATTATCGCTGTTACGCGATCCGCCATGCAATAACTGCAAATAGTCGATGACGATAAGCCCCAGATGCGGCACCAAACGCTTCAACCGGCGCGCGCGCGTGCGCAAGGCAGCGACTGTGAGCGCGGGCGTATCGTCAATATAAAGCGGCGCGCGCGACAAAATTTTTGTCGCCTCGAGGAATTTTGTGAAATCGTCATGCTTGATTTCGCCACGGCGGATTTTATCGGACGGCACATTGGAATGCTCACCCAGCAAACGGGTTGCCAATTGCTCGTTCGACATTTCGAGCGAGAAAAAGGCAACGGCAGCGCCTTCCTTGCCTTCGGTGTCGTGCCACGCCCGCGCGGCGTTAAAAGCAATATTGGTCGCCAGCGCGGTTTTACCCATCGATGGGCGGCCCGCAAGGATAACCAAATCAGATTTTTGTAATCCTCCTAATTTGCGATCCAGATCGCGCAATCCCGTGGTGACGCCGGTGATGTGGCTATCGCGTTTATGCGCTTCTTCCGCCAGTTTGAGCGATTGCACCAGCGCTTTGTCCAGTTTTATAAAACCACGATCCAGCTCGCCGGTGCGGGCCAGCTCGAACAGCCGCTGCTCGGTAACTTCAATCTGATTGGAGGCCGGTTTTTCCAGATCATGCCGGTAGGCTTCGTTGACGACATCTTCGCCGAGCACGATGAGCTGACGCCGTAAATAGTGATCATGAATTAACCGTGCATAATCTTCGGCGTTGATAATCGAGATGACGCTGCCCGCCAGATCGGCGAGATATTGTGCGCCGCCGAGCGATGCCAAAGCCGGATCGCTTTCGAACAAACCGCGCAAGGTTTTCGGATCGGCAATCTGCCCACGATTGATCAGCGTCGTGATCGCGCCATAAATGCGGCCATGCACCGGATCGTAAAAATGTTCCGGCTGCAAGATTTCGCTGACACGCTCATGCGCGATGTTGTTGACGAGGATGGAGCCGAGCAATGCTTGTTCGACTTCGATATTGTGCGGCACCTTGCGCGCGGCAACGATAGGGTCTTGCGACGCAACAGAGCGCACAACGGGAAAATTGGTGATGTTTTCAGCCATGGACAAAGCATAGCAAACTGATTCGAAAAAACCACCTAAAAGCGCATAATCGGCCCAGACCCCCCACTTTACTTTTTCAAATCATAGCGCAATGATTTTATCCACAGCCAACTATCTGGAGAATGTCATGCGGAACCCCTTCCTTGCTTTGAGTTTAGCTGCCGGATCGATTTTTTTACCGTCTGCACAGGCACAAAATCCGATGAGAAATGCCGCTTTATGTACGGCCGGGTCAGATCAAGGCGCGACAATATATGTCGCACTGAAGGACACGCAGCTTACGGTTCTGAAGGTAGGCCGGGGAGATGTTGCTCTACACTGGAAGGATGCCGCCGTTGTATACAAGACAGATGGCAAGGTTGAGAAATTTGGAATGGTCGGAAATCCGTCAAGACCTTCTGAGGCCGAACTTGCAAAATATAGAAATACATGCGGCGTCGGATCCGCAGCCCCGGCAGCTAAATAATCGGCGTACCCACATCGCTGACCAGCCAGCGGCTGCGCAATTCGGTGTGATGCATGGCAAACCATTGCAAGGCAACAAGGGTCTGCGCATCGCGAATTTTATTGCCGTAGATAAGCCCTATAGCGCGCGCCGCATCGAGCACATGCACGCGGATATCCTCATTCTCACCCGCAACGCCATAAATGCCGCCATCCTGCGGCGCTGTCGTGCGTCCCGCGAAAAGAGAGATATGTTCCGACGTTCCACCGGGACTTGAGAAATAGCCGCCAATCGGCTGTAATTCCATAATCGTGCAGCCTGCCTCTTCCATGGCTTCGCGCCGCGCCGCCTGTTCGGGCGTTTCCCCGGCATCAACCATGCCCATCGGCAGTTCTATGATCCATGGATATTCGCCGAGCGCCAGAGGACCAGCGCGGAATTGTTCGATAAGCACGACCCTGTCGCTTTTGGGATCGAACGGCAGCACGCCCGCGACCTGCTTGGCGCGATGAAAGACCTCGCGCGTGTAAGGCTGGCTCCAGCCGCCATCATGTCGTTCGCTCTGGATGTGATAACGGTCGACCCGGAAATAACCCTGAAACAAAGTTTCGCGGTTGAGAATTTCAAATTTTTTATCGGTCATGGGTTTGATTGGAACCGGTTAAGAATTTCGACAAGCCTTGGATCGGACGGATCGATAGCCAAGCCTTGCCGCGTGATGTCGATTGCCTTCGGGCGATCGCCATAATGATCGTAAATAGCGGCCAACCCCCGGTAACCTAGCGCGAAGGTCGGCGTCAATTCTATGGTTTTCTGGAACGCCGCGAAAGCCGCCGCGTAATCGCCGTCGATAAATTTCATGCGGCCAAAATTGTACCAGAGACTGCCGTCCTGCGGATAGGATTTGGTGGTGTTTTCTAGTAAATCCTCGGCTTCCTGCCGCCGCCCAAGATGGTCCATCGCTTCGGCGGTTTTGATCCAGGCATCGGCGCCAACATTATGGGGATTGATGACCACTGCGTTATCCAGCGCCCAGATCGCGGGAATATGATAGCCCTGATCCTCATAGATCGAACACAGGGTGCCCCAGTTAAAGGCTTCGTCCTTGCTGTCGGCACTCACCGGCCACAGCGTAAGGCCGAACACAACAATTGCTGCCGCCGCAACCATGCCAAGCCGCCGAAACTGCTTTTCTTTGAAACAGCGCATCGCGGCAGGTACGGCGGCGCCCGCCAAGGGCAAAAGAAACACAAGAACCGGCAACCGGTAACGGTCCGTCATATAAAATGGCAACAACGTCAACATATAGGCAAAGGTAAGGCTAAGAAAAAATCGGATATCGTTACGTTGTTCACGACGCGACAGAAGAACGGCGAAAACCGCGAGCCCGACAATCAGCCCGAAACACGGCAAGGGCCAGGATACGATCATATCGAAATGCTTTTCGATAAACGGCATGTTGTAGTTGTCGAACGGCTCGTTATTACTCCAGAACGCGATGACTTTGTCGATCAGCAAGCGCCATTCATGACGCGGATTTTCGAGCGCGTAATCCAAAGCCTTTTTGGCCCACCAGCCAGAAACTTCGGAGGGTTGTAAAGGGTGGCCTACATCGGCAACGGCGATGCGCGCGACATCGAATTCTTCCTCCGCCGGATTGGAAGTAACGCCCGACGGAAAGACATAAGACGTTCCCGTCGCCGCAGGCCCATGGCCGATATAGGCGTTGAATCCGCCCTGATAGGTGAGCAGCACAAAATCGTGGCTTGCAATCGCGTTGTGCAGCGTAACAGGAAGAATGGCGAGCGCGATGCCGAGCACAAAAACCGCGCTGTGCTTGAAACGCAGAGGCTTGCGTTCAAAATAAAGCAAACATGGCACCACTGGTGCTAACAACAGCACATTACCGCGTGCAATCGCGCAGATACCGAGACAGATACCGCTCCATATATAGAGTTTCAGGGAATTGGTTTTCAATGCGCGATACGCGATAAAAACAAAAAGCGTAAATAGAAAAAGCACCAAAGGTTCTTTCATCACCGGCGCGGTGTAAAAAATGAAAGGCGTGTAGAAAGCCGCGAGAATTCCGGTTGCGATAGCTGCGGCGGCCCCAAAGATTTCAAAAGTAATAAAACTTAACAACACGCATGTGGCAGCGCCGATGACAGCATTGAAGAGCGACGGTATCCACAGGCTGTGACCAAAAATCGCGTAGAGCAACCCGAGGATATAGGGAAAGAGCGGCGACTGGTAAAAAGCGCGGCCATGCCATAAATGCCCCTGCGCGATGTCCTGTGCCCATTGGTCGTAGGCAAGCGCATCAAGCTGCGGCGACGCGCCATAGGGCGTCGCATGCCATTGAACGCAGAAAACGATCCGGGCGATGATCGCCAGAAGAACAATCAAGCTGCCGATAGCGTTTGAACGCAGCAGATACGAAAAGCGACGACGGAAAGTCATGGGTTGCTAGGGATCTAACCAAAAATGATGATTGAAACTTGCATTATGAGGGAATAAATAATAATGCCAATACACTGATAAGCATTTTTGGAAACCACGATGTAGCAGTTCCCTTGTAAATAGGAGCTTCAAGAATGTCTACAGAGCAAATCACAGCCGTTGCAGCATTAATTTCTGCGCTAGCAGCAACGGTAACGTTAGGCTTAACATTATGGCTGCATCATTTAGATGGTCAAGAAAAGTTGCTTGAACACCGTCGCGAGGCCCTTCTGCTGGGACTGCAAGTGATTGATCATGTGTATTCAAATGAACCGCTCGACAATGGAAAAGCTCCCAATCCTCATAAATGGGATATTCAACTCGCCCACAATGCAGACAACCAAATAAGGATATATTGCCTCTATCCAGAAACGCATGCGGCTTTTAAACGGGCCTTAGGCCTATACAATCCAAAAATCGAAGAAAGCAAAGGCATTGACATAAAAGCTCTTGATGAATTTCGGCGTCAGATCGCACTTGAACTGAACCTTAAACAGCCTAAGCAAGACCCAAATTATACATGGATCAGCCGCCTTGCTGGGTCTCGATAATTGAGAAACCATGTTCCAAACAAGAAAAAAGAAGCAACTAAAGCTAAACCTCCATGACTAAACTCAATCTGGGATGCGGGCAGAACAAGCTGGATGGCTACGTCAATGTCGACAAATACGATTCCTTCAAACCCGATGTCGTCTGGGATTTAGAGACATTTCCCTGGCCGTTTGAAAGCAGCTCAGCAGATGAAATCGTCATGCGCCATTCGCTTGAGCATATGGGCGCAGCGACGGAGACATTTCTGTCGATCATGAAAGAACTTTACCGCGTCGGCGCGCCGGGCGCCAAAATCCTTATCGCCGTGCCGCATCCGCGCAGCGATGGTTTTGCCGGCGACCCCACCCATGTCCGCCCTATCAATCCGGCGATCCTGTCGCTGTTTTCGAAAAAGAAGAACCGCGAATGGAAAGAACTGGGCTGGCCCAACACGCCGCTGGCGACTTACCTGGATATCGATTTTGATATGAGTGACGTTAATTTCGCGCTCACCCCGCACTGGGCCGCGCAAATGCAGGCCGGGAAAATAACCCGGGACGCGCTTGATTTCGCGATCAATTCCTATTTTAACGTCGTGGATGAGATCAAGATAACCCTAACGGTATGCAAGTAATTGCCCGTAAGGCTTGATAAAATGGCTCCCCGGGACGGGTTCGAACCGCCGACCCGGTGATTAACAGTCACCTGCTCTACCGCTGAGCTACCGGGGAAGAGCCGCTATCTATAATTACTGCCGGGCTTAAGTGCAACACTCGATTTTACCGCTAAGGGATTGGCAGAAAAGCCGATTCCTGATAGCTGTTAGGCATTCCGCGGGCATGACGGAATTGGTAGACGTACAGGACTTAAAATCCTGAGCCAGCAATGGCGTGTCGGTTCAAGTCCGACTGCCCGCACCAAGTTTCGCAAGCTACGCTTGCGAAACTTGCCCTGCGTAGCTCCGAAGGAGCGAAGCACGGGCTAGCATTTTGATTGGTAAAACATGACCCCAAACCCCGCCATCCAATGGAGACTTGCGGCTTTTAATGAATTAAGCACCGCTGAGCTTTATGAAATCATCAAAGCACGTATTGAGGTTTTCGTTGTCGAGCAAAATTGCGTTTATCAGGATCTCGACGATATAGATTACGCTTCCTATCACTTCACCGGCTGGTCAGATAAATCCGTTGCCGCTTATGTGCGCATTCTTCCGCCCTGCAAGAAATACGAAGAGCCGTCCATCGGGCGTGTGATTACGGCCAAGACTTTTCGCGGCATCGGATTGGGCAAAGAGCTTATGCAGCGCGCCCTTGAACAGACCAGAAATCTCTGGCCCGGCTACGCTGTCCGCATTTCGGCGCAACAATATTTGGAGAAATTTTATGAAGAGTTAGGCTTCAAAACCGTTTCAGCGCCTTACGACGAAGACGGCATTCCACATCTGGAGATGGTGTTAGGCCCACCCTAAATCGCCCTCACTACACAGCAGAGCCAAGACCGCATCCCAGTTCGCTTGCAGGTTGGGACGCTTTATCCGCCATAGTGTTACGTGGAAAAAGAGCCAACTCGAACTCTGCTTCAAGATCATGAGATACACAAATTGCGTCTGGATGTTGGTCCAGAAAAGCAGTTATCTTCTTGCAAGCAGCGGCGGCCTCGGTCCGACCTGAAGCCCCCAACACACACGTCAGATCTTTATAAACCTCATTTGCAATTCCTCCATAAATTGTGGCATCGGGTTTTTCCAATGCCCACAAAAATGCTTTGATGGCAGAATCATAATCTGGCGTCTTTTGTCGAAAATACGCCAACCCCAACATATGCGGAAAATCCACATCAGACCATTCACATGCAGCATTCACAAAACAGGGGATAGCCTCTTCATACTTACCAGCTTTAAAAAACCTTCTTCCTTCATCGGCGGCATCTTCGCGTGGCATTATCCTATCTAAAGATGCGAAAGTGCGCTCAAAGGTTAGAAGGGCCTGGGCTATTTTAAAAGCCTCTCTAGGATTTCTTGTGTCAAAAGTAGGACGCCGAAGGATTGTGTCCCCGGCTCCTTCGCCACTTGGCATGCGCAACGATATACTCCGCAGTTCCGGGCGTTAATCCTGCCAAATGTGATTTTTTAGTACTCTTACTCATTGCTATTGCTCCCAATAAAATTAGTTGGTTTCCATCAATCCAGTGCTGTGTGCGACATTACCGTTCGACCAATCTGCTGGCAACCAAATAAATGTTCCTGTTTTGTTCTTTACATTTTTGAGGCTTGGTTTTATAGTCCGGGCATGAATATCGCCGATGAACTCCCTTCCCTGCCCCATAATGGCCGCGGCGCGGTGGGCAAGCCTGCCGGACGGTTTGAAAAACTCGATACGCGCCTGATAGACGATGGCTGGAACGGCCTTTGGCAAGAGGAAGAAGAATTTGAGCAAAAGCTCAAAACCACCCTGCATATCGATACCAGCCGCACGGTAATCAATCACATCGATTCACCCGACCTGCCCTATATGCGCTCGATCAATCCTTACCGGGGTTGTGAGCATGGCTGCATTTATTGCTATGCGCGTCCGTCACATAATTATCTTGGCTATTCCTCAGGCCTCGAATTCGAGACAGAAATTTTTTACAAGCCCGATGCACCGCAGATACTCCGCCGCGAATTGGCGGTTAAGAATTACGAGGTACATTCGATTACGCTCGGCAGCAACACCGACTGTTATCAGCCCGTGGAGCGCGGGTTGAAACTCACCCGCCGCATTATCGAAGTGCTGCACGAATGCGCCCATCCGCTGGTCATCATTACCAAATCGGCTTTGGTAGCGCGGGATATTGATTTGCTCGCGCCGATGGCCTCGCAGGGATTGGCGCGGGTGCTGGTTTCTCTGACGACGCTCGATCCCGACCTTGCGCGTGTGATGGAACCGCGCGCCGCAGCGCCCCACCGCCGTCTTGCGACAATCAAGGCGTTGGCGGATGCCGGAGTTCCGGTGACGGTTATGGCCGCACCGATGATCCCCGGCCTCAATGATATGGAAATGGATAAAATCCTTGAGGCCGCATGGGAGGCTGGCGCGCGCAGTGCGCATTACACACTGGTACGGCTGGCCTATGATTTGAAACAATTATTCGAAGAATGGCTGCAAACCCATCGACCCGAGCGCGCAGCGCATGTGTTGTCGCTTATCCGGCAAACGCGCGGCGGCAAGCTGTATGACGCCGATTTCAGCCAAAGGCGGCGCGGCACCGGCGTTTATGCCGATCTGATTGAGCAGCGTTTTGTAATCGCCTGCAAACGCATCGGATTTAACAGGCAAGAAAGCGGCTACCTACGCACCAACTTGTTCCAGCCGCCGGAGAGGGATGGGCAGATGGGCTTTCGTTTCGGGTAGGATATTGAGAAATCACAAACAAACGTGTAAGAATTTGTGATGTCAGAATCCGACCGCATCCTCATCCTCGATTTTGGATCACAAGTAACGCAGCTTATCGCGCGACGCGTGCGAGAGGCCGGGGTTTACTGCGAAATCCAACCTTTTAACCGCAGCGACGCCGAAATAAAGGCCTTTGCACCTAAAGGTATCATCCTGTCCGGCGGTCCCTGCTCGACGCTCGATAAGGATAGCCCGCGCGCCGCGCAAGCGGTGTGGGATTTGGGCGTTCCTGTTTTGGCTATCTGCTACGGCCAGCAAACCATGTCGCTGCAATTGGGCGGCAAGGTCGAAGGCGGCCATGATCGCGAATTCGGCAAGGCGATGGTGGACATCAAGGAAGCCTGCGACCTCTACAACGATTTTTGGCCCAAAGGATCGCAGCAACAGGTCTGGATGAGCCATGGCGACCGCGTGACACAATTACCCGCCGGATTTAAAGTAACGGCGACCAGCGACGGCGCGCCCTTTGCCTTTATCGTGGATGAAAAGCGCCGCTATTACGGCACGATGTTCCACCCCGAAGTCGTGCATACGCTGGACGGCGCGAAATTGCTAAGCAATTTCGTGCACAAAATCTGCGGCTGCAAAAGCGACTGGAGCATGAAAGCTTTCCGCGCCACTGAAATCGAGCGCATCCGTAAACAGGTCGGCAAGGGTAAAGTGATTTGCGGGTTGTCCGGCGGCGTCGATAGCGCCGTGGCCGCCGTATTGATTCACGAAGCCGTCGGCGATCAATTGACCTGCATTTTTGTCGATACCGGCATGATGCGCGAAGGCGAAGGCAAACAAGTCGTCGATCTTTTCCGCTCGCACTACAATATTCCGCTTATCGCCGTGGATGCAGGTGAACGGTTCCTCAGCGCGTTGAAAGGCGTCAGCGATCCGGAGAAGAAACGCAAAACCATCGGCAAATTGTTTATCGATGTGTTTGATGCCGAAGCGCACAAGATCAAGGATGTCGCGTTTCTGGCGCAGGGAACGTTATATCCGGATGTGATCGAAAGCGTGTCGTTCACCGGTGGCCCAAGCGTCACGATCAAATCGCATCATAATGTCGGCGGATTGCCGGAGCGCATGAAGCTTAAACTGGTCGAGCCGTTGCGCGAACTATTCAAGGATGAAGTGCGGGTTTTGGGCCGCGAATTGGGCTTGCCGCAAAGCTTTGTCGGACGGCATCCGTTTCCCGGCCCGGGCCTCGCCATTCGCGTGCTGGGTGAAATCACCGAGGAACGGCTTGCCATCCTGCGCAAGGCCGACACGGTTTACCTCGATGAAATCCGCAAGGCAGGCTTATACGATGAAATCTGGCAGGCTTTCGCGGTGTTGCTGCCGGTCAAAACCGTTGGCGTCATGGGCGACGGACGGTCCTATGATAACGTTTTAGCCCTTCGCGCCGTGACGTCAGTCGATGGCATGACGGCGGAATCCTATCCGTTCGAACATGCTTTCCTCGCCCGCGTCGCCACACGCATCATCAACGAGGTCAAAGGCATCAACCGCGTCACCTACGACGTCACAAGCAAACCGCCGGGCACGATTGAGTGGGAGTAGGAGGAATAATGCGCAAAATTTCTTCAAACCAAACCTTCTGGTACAAGAAAATCTTTCCGGTTATGTGGTTCGGATTTTTGACGCTTATGTTTGCTACGATCGGACTTTCAATGCAAAGGTCTGGGGACTTTGTGGTTGCGCCTTTGATCGTGCTTCCGGTTTTGGCAATTTTTGGCTATTGCCTGATGCGTGTTCTTGTTTTCGATCTCGCAGACGAAGTCTGGGATGATGACAATAGCCTTGTCGTCAAAAACGGAACCATCGAAGAGCGCATCCCGCTCTCGAACATAGCCAATATAAGCTATCAGTCGTCGCGCCCGCCGCGCGCGACGCTCACGCTTGGGGAACCGTGCCGGCTGGGAAAGAAAATCGTGTTCTCGCCGCTGGCTTCCGTTGCCTTTAGCTTCTCCGATTTCCCCAAAAGGCTTTTTGAAAACCAGATTGTGAACGAACTGATCGAGCGGGTTGCGGCAACAAAATAAGCTAAGGGGTAAGATCCGAATAATTCGGTGTCGAATTCCGGGGGACGAGCCATGCAATGCCAAGTATCTCGGCTTTGTTTCGTACATCGTCATTGATCTTTTTAAATGCTTCCACCCAAGCTTGTTTTACTTCAGCGGGAACAGGAGCGGGTTTGCCGACAAGTTTCATATAATCCGGCATAAGCCATGCTCCGGCCATGGGGGTGCCAGTTTTTTTCTCATAATCGCCTTCGGTAGCTGGCCCAAAATCGTCCCAATATGTAGAAGTTGCAACACGCGATTCATCGCCTTTTTTAAAGCGATAATCCCACCATTCATCTGGTAACGGCAAAATTTCATGGCCAAACATCTTCGCGGCCATGCTGACGGTATCGGTGAGCGTGAGTCGACGCAACACAATTGCCTGCGCTTCTTTGGGAGTCTTGCCGGAAAATGCCTCGGCATCGCGGGCGGCAGGATTGTTGGCTAAATCACTGGCAAAAAAATCATAGGGCGTCCCCATTTCGATCGAACGCCCCCTCTGGTCGACAGGCTCGATATCAATCGACATGCCTCTTGGGTGGGCGCCGACGCCGGGAGGGGAAACAAGATTCTCAGGATAGCCATAGTTAGCCATGGCTAATTGAGCTTCGATTGGCCTCAGCACATCGTTAACCCTAAGACTCCACGCGCTTTGATAATACAATTGCACCGATACAAGAAGCAGGATTGGCAAAATATCCTTATGAACCCACAGCAGCCTGGCGTCAGGATGATAAAGATTTTTGAAATGATTATCGGCGTGATCGGGCTTGGCGTAAACCAAATTCACTTTAACGGGATATATGCCTTCAAAAATGTTGAGCGGCAGAAAATCGCTTGCTGAAAGGGGCTTCATAGGAATATCTCTCGACACAAATACAGGGAACTGGTCTATTAATACCCAAATAGGCTGAAAACGTCTATATATATTAATACTTTCACACGCCAAAATGGCACGAAAGGTTGAAAATTAACCATGCATCTTGCCGTTATCTGTGGCGGGCCATCCGCCGAAAGAGGGATTTCCCTTAATTCCGCGCGTTCGGTAATGGACCACCTTTCGCCGCTGGGTTGGAGTATCGCGCCGATTTATTGCGATACACAGAAGCGCTTTTACCGTTTGTCTCCATCGCAGCTTTATTCTAACACGCCGTCGGATTTCGATTTCAAACTCAAGCACACGGCGAAACCGCTCACGGAATCTGAATTCATCGACGAATGCCGTAAGGCCGATTTAGTCTTTCCTGCCATGCACGGCGCCTTCGGCGAAGACGGCGAATTACAGGCGCTACTCGAAAAACACAATGTTCCTTTCGTCGGCTCGCCAAGCAAAGCGTGCCGCCTCATGTTTGATAAGGCCATTGCCAATCGCCATCTCGCGCAGCATGGTTTTGCGACTTTACCGAACTGCCGGATCAACGAAAAAGACTCAGCTACCCTGCGGCAGCAAAAGATTGCTGATTTTTTTGCCCGCCATCACATCGAAAAAGCGGTGGTCAAACCATCGGCGGGCGGATCAAGCCTCGGCATCGCTACGGTTATAAATCCCGCGGAAGCGCTGGAACGCGCACAACAGATTTTCGAACTCCAATACAGCAATGAAGCGCTCGTCGAGCCTTATTGCGAAGGGCAGGAATTTACCATCGTTGTACTGGAAAATCCGCAAGGCAAGCCGGTTGCGCTTATCCCGACGGAAATCAATCTCACCGGCGGCGATATTTTTACTTTCCGCCATAAATATCTGCCGACCTGCCACGTCGAATATCATTGCCCGCCGCGTTTTGGCGATGAGATCATCGGCAATATTCAGAAAGCTGCTGAAGTTTTGTTCTCATTCTTCGAGATGCGTGATTTCGCCCGCCTCGACGGCTGGCTCTTAAGTGACGGGCGCGTGATTTTCTCGGATTTCAATCCCATTTCCGGCATGGAGCAGAACAGCCATATATTCATCCAAGGCAGTCGTCTTGGTTTTACCCATGGTGACACACTGAGCCATGTGGTGCGCAGCGCAGCACGGCGATACGGCAAGGCAGCCGAGATCAAGCCGGTTACAAAGAAACCAGACGCACAAAAAGTGAATGTGTTGTTTGGTGGCAAGACTGCGGAACGTCAGGTTTCGTTGATGTCGGGCACCAATGTATGGCTCAAATTGCTGCACGCGCCAGATTACCGGCCTGAACCCTATTTGCTCTCGTTGACCGGCGATATTTGGTACTTACCTTACAGTTATACACTCAACCATACAGTTGATGAAATTCTTGCGCATTGCGCCGTGGCACAAACCACCACAATGCGGCTAAAAACTCTTGTACCGCCCTTACGGCAAAGGCTTGGTCTAGCCCCCCTGGCCGCCAACGCCGATTTGATGCCGCGCCGTATGAGCCTTAAGCAATTCTGCGAAGAAACAAGGGATGAAAATGCTTTTGCCTTTATCGCGCTGCATGGCGGCGAGGGCGAAGATGGCACCATCCAGGCCGAATTCGACCGGTTCGGACTTGCCTATAACGGCTCCGGCCCCGAAGCGTCGCGGCTATGCATGGATAAAGACGAAACCGGTGATGTCATTCGCGCACTAAATGATCCGCTGCTTATCTCGGCACCGAAAATAAGTTTCAAACCAGAAAGCGCGCCGAGCGCCGAAACGCTGTGGCAAACGGCGCTTCAGAAATTGCAGACAAGCGATATTCTCATCAAGCCGCAAGCCGATGGCTGCTCAGCGGGCGTTGTAAGGCTGCAATCGGCGCAAGAACTGGCGATCTATCTGAAAGCACTGACCGACAAACAGGAAGCGCTGCCGCCGGGAACATTGACGCACCAGCCACAAGCCGTGGAACTGCCGGTGCACGCTGACGAATTTATTCTTGAACCCTTTATCGTCACCGATGACATTCATGTCGACAATCTGCAACTCATCCATAAACAAAAAACCGGCTGGATCGAACTGACCGTCGGCGTGCTGGAACAAAATAGCAAATATCATGCGCTATCACCGAGCATTACCGTGGCACAAAACGCCGTATTGTCACTGGAGGAAAAATTTCAGGGTGGAACCGGCGTTAATCTGACGCCACCGCCGGAAAGCATTTTTAAATCTGATCAAATTGTCCTTATCAAAACCAAGATCGCCCACGCAGCCGAAGCGCTGGGCATCGAAGGCTATGCGCGCATCGATATTTTCTTCAATCTGCAAACCAACCAGACGATGATTATCGAGGCCAATAGCCTGCCCGGCCTCACCGCCTCGACGGTTATTTTCCACCAGGCACTCGCCGAAAACCCACCGATGATCCCGCGTGAATTTTTGTCGAAATTGGTGGAGTTGGGGCTGGAGCGGCGGAATTCAAGCCGAAACCATAGCAGTTCAGATAAACAGGTTAGGCGGAATTCTTAACCTGTTTTGTGAAAGCTAATGCGCGCGCATGGACACCGAGAACGCCAAGAAAACCTTCTGAATCCTTGTGATCGAACGTACCTTCCGCCTCCATTGAACTATCGTTGGAATACAGCGAATGCGGCACATCGGCAGTTGATACATAGGCAATCATGCCTTTGTACAGCGATACGGTTACGGTTCCCGTCACAAGGGCCGTGATTTCGCCGATAGCCTTGCGGGCCATCCGTGTGGCCACATCATTCCAATAGCCCTGATAAAGCTGCTTGGTGATAACCGGTGAAATCATGTCGAAGAATTCCTTGGCGCGCCGATCCATAATAAGCTGCAATAAAAACATGTAGCATGTGCCAAGCAGCTCCATGCCGGGCGCTTCGTAAACGCCGCGCGATTTAATGCCGACGAAGCGGTTTTCAACCAGATGCACGCCAATACCAATGCCATGCTTGCCGCCGATTTCATTGGCAATCGTCACCGCCTTCAAGGCATCGACAGCTTTACCGTTGATACTGACCGGGCGTCCTTTTTCGAACCGCACGGCGAATTGTTCGGCTTTATCGGGCGCCTGCTCCGGCCATACGCCCATCTCGGGTGTGACGAAATGCGCGGGTGTCTGCAAGGACTCCAATTTGCCCGCTTCATGCGTAAGACCTAACAAATTGGCGTCTGTCGAATAAGGTTTCTCGCGCGACGCTTTGATCGGCAAGCCATGTTGTTCGCAATATTCAATCATCTGCAAACGGCCGCCAAAACGGCTGAGGAATGTCTCATCGCGCCACGGGGCATAAACACCGAAGGAAGGCTCCAGCATGTTGGTGATAAGTTGAAAACGTACCTGATCATTGCCGCGGCCGGTCGCGCCGTGGCTGAAAACCTTGATGCCTTTCTTCTTCATTTCCGGAAGAATACCGGCGGTCGTCACCTGCCGTCCGAGCGGCGTCGTTGACCAGTAGCGGCCTTCGTAACAAGCCTGCGCCTGAATGCCTTCGAGGCCAATTTCCGCCATTTCTTTTTGCAGCGGCACGCCGACATAATCGACGGCGCCGCAAGCGCGCATGCGTTTTTCAATCGCGCCAAAATCGGTTTCGTCCGGCTGCGCCAGATCAGCGGTGAACGCCACGACCTTGACGCCCTGCTCCGTCAGCCAATGGGTAATTGTACAGCTATCAAGGCCGCCCGACGCGGCGAAAGCAATGGTTTGGCCTTTAAGGTCTTGGACGTTCATAGCGGTCTCCAGATATGAGCTTTAACCCATTCTATAAATGAGCAAAAAGACCTTCTGTCAACAGGCAGTTTCATGCAGCGGTGGAAAATTCCCTACAAAGGCAATTAACCGCGGCCTCAGTGGCCGCCATGCATAAGGGTTGAGACTTTAAGTGCCGCCGGGCCGATGAGCACGACAAAAAGCGGCGGCAAAATGAAAAGGATCATCGGAACGGTCAGGGTCGCCGGAAGTTTGGCCGCCTTGGCTTCGGCGGCCATGATGCGTTCCTCGCGCATTTCGGCTGACAAAACGCGCAAGGCCTGAGTTAAAGGCGTTCCGTATTTTTCGGTTTGGATAAGCGTATTAGCAAGCGCCAAAACACCCGGCAGAGGTACACGGTCAGACAGGTTCTGCAGGGCTTTGGCGCGGTCAGGCAGAAAACTCAATTCCACAGCCGTAAGGCCTATTTCCTCGCCAAGTTCAGCACAAGACGGGCCAATTTCGCGGCTCACACGCTCAAAAGATGAATCGAGGCTTAAACCGGCTTCGGCGCATATGACCATAAGATCAAGTGCATCCGGCATGGCCTTGCGCAAAATTTGTTCGCGTTTCTGGCTCTGGTTCTTGATGAAAATATCCGGCAGGGCGCCGCCGAAGAGAACGCCCACAATCACGACCAAAAGCCCAACTATGGGTTTCAGAGGATAAACATGGAGAACAAATATAAAAAAGAATGTAAGGAATCCAACACCGATAGGCGCAGCCAATTTTGCAAACAGATATATAAAGATGGCGTCACGCGCACGATGGCCGGCGCGCGCCAGCTTCAGACGTAATTGATCGAGTTTTTTTCCCTGCTCGAGCTTTAGCTTCTGCACCGTTCGTTTGATAAAATTCATATCAACGGCGAGCGTACGGCGCGTTAATTTCCTGCGCCTTTCAATATCGCGCAATTCCGATTTGCGTTGTGTGACATTCTTCATACGCGCAGCCAAAGGATCGCCTTCCATCAGCGCCGTCCAGATCAGGACAATAACCGTAAAGGCGCCTGCGCCACATAACAGGGAAAGAAGGGTCGCGTTGTGAAGAATATCGTCCATCGTCAGATCTCGAATTGAATCATCTTGATCATGATGAACCAGCCAAGAGACATCCAGAAAACTGCCCCGCCGAGAAGAAACTTGCCGCGCGGATCATGAAAAATGCCCATCATGTAACTGGGACTCACAATCATAAGAAGGGTGAACATAATAAAAGGCAGAGAACCGATGATCATCGCGCTGGCTTTGGCTTCCGAAGACATGGCCTTGATTTTAAGGCGCAACTGTCGGCGCCGGCGGATAAGATCGGATAGGTTGCCCAGGGTTTCGGTCAGATTGCCACCGGTTTCCTTTTGAATGGCCATAGAAATAATAAGAAACCGGAATTCCGGCACATCAATACGGCGTGCCACTTCCCACATCGCCGCCTCAAGCGTCCGTCCCACCCGTACGCCGTCGCTGATGCGGCGGAATTCGATCCCGACGGGCCCCGGCATTTCACGGCCAACGGAAGCAATCGATTCACTGACCGGAAGCCCGGAACGCAACCCGCGGCACATGGTGTCGATCGCCTCGGGAAAGCTTGCAAGAAATTGTTTGATACGTTTATTGCCGATCCTGCCTATGACCATATGGGGTATCCAAAGTCCAACGGCAATTGTCAGCAAAAAGCTCGCCGCCTTCGACAAATCGAGATGACTCGAGATGACAAGAGCGACAGCAAGCGATAACGCATTCATCAGGAGATATTCGCCCATAGTAATATTCTTGCCGGTGCGGGCAAGCCGGGAGCGTAATTTGTCGGGATTAGGCAAAAGACGAACCAGTTGATTAAGAAATCCGATGCTGCTGTCTTGCGACCGTCGTACTGCGTGGACGCGATCCTGTGTATTGATCTTCCGTACCACCCCTTGGGGCCCCACTCGTTCTAACCGCCGCTCAAACTCCTTATCTCCGCCATCCATCAAGGCATTCATGATCAACATCACGACAATAAAGGCGCCTCCACCAATGACAAATAATAGATTGAGGCTACTCATGGTTCTTGCTCCATGGCTTCGACCAATTGCTTATCGAGGCCAAAATAAGCAGCTTTCGGCAAGCAATGCGGTCGCAGTCCGTTGTTTTTGAATTCGACTTTTAATTTTCCGTCTGCCGTTTCGCCGGTAACCTCAGCCACAAAAAGATCCTGCATGGTGATGACCTCACCTTCCATGCCGGTGATTTCAGAAACATAGGTGACGCGCCGCGAGCCATCACGCATACGGCTTACCTGAATGATCATATCAACGGCAGAGGCTATCTGCTGACGGATGGCACGCGGTGACAGATTGGCGACGGCCAGGCCGACCATATTCTCAAGCCTCATGAGCGCCTCGCGCGGACGATTGGCGTGAACCGTCGAAAACGAACCGTCATGACCGGTATTCATAGCCTGTAGCATGTCGATTGCCTCACCGCCGCGGGTTTCACCCACGATAATACGGTCGGGGCGCATACGAAGCGCATTCTTGAGAAGATCGCGCATGGTGACTTCGCCGTGGCCTTCAAGATTGGCAGGACGCGTTTCAAGCCGAACAACGTGCGGCTGCTGCAATTGCAGTTCGGCCGCGTCCTCAATGGTTACAACACGCTCGCCATTGTCGATCATTTGCGAGAGCGCATTCAAAAGCGTGGTTTTTCCGGAACCCGTACCTCCGGAAATAAGGATGTTAACCCGGCTGCGCCCAAAAATGCGCAGAACCCGCGCCATTTGCGGCGACATGCTGCCGAACGACACCATGGTATCGAGCATGATTTTTTTCTTGGAAAATTTACGTATGGTAATCGTCGGACCGTCGATGGCCAACGGCGGAATAATAATATTCACGCGGCTGCCATCCATAAGGCGCGCATCGCAAAGCGGTGTGCTTTCATCGATACGCCGTCCGATGGCCGTCACGATACGCGTTGCAACAGCCAACACATGAGCGTTGTCGCGAAACTGAACATCGGAAATTTTCAATTTTCCCTTTTGTTCGATATAAATCTGCTTGGGGCCGTTGACCATGATTTCAGAAATGGTTTCATCGGCCAGGAGAGGTTCCAACGGCCCCAAGCCCAACATGTCATCCAGAAGGCGGGTGACAAGTTCTTGCCGTTCGGCGCCGTTAAGCTGGATCTTGGTTTCAATCAAAAGTTCGGCGACAAGGCCGCTCAGATCGCGCGATAAATCCTCCCGCGACATCCTGGCTGCGGCCGAGGTATCGATGCGCTCCAGAACAATCGGTTGCAGCTTAAGTTTGGCTTGATCGACAGTGCCGCGGCTCGACAGGCGCGCTGGTTCATGGCTTTGCGGCGGCTCCAGCGGTGCATCCAAAGGAAGGCTCGCCGTGGTCGTTGCCGTGGGAATGACTGATTTTACAGGCAGCGAGGAAGGTACATCAGTGGAAGCTACCGCCGCCGGAGATCCAGCCGATCCCGATAACAACCCATTGATCAGAGCCGTTACAAGGTCGCGTTGATCGAGAAGATTAAGCTCCACCTTATTTTGGGCCATGAACTCAGCAACCACCAACTTGGTATCGCGAGCAATGTCGTTGCGGGGAACCCAACGCACTTTATCGGCCGGAAATTTCTCGCGCAGAAGCGGCAGAAGACGCTCCCTCAAGGCGGGAATTGTTTGCGGCAGAGATGCCTCGCGCGATGTCATTTTTTCTTCTCTTTATTGGAATTTGGTTTTTTTACCTTAAAAAACTTACTTATCAATCCACTGTCTTTCTTAACAGTAACAGAGGCCTTGCCGCTTAGCCTTTGGGCCAACGTCATAAGGATTTTTGTCGCGGGTGCCTGGCGCGCAACAGCCCCTATGGCCTTCCCGCTGTTGGCCGCCGTGGTGACAGTTTTTGAATCTTCGGGAAACACAAGGTCAATTTTGACCTGCGCACCCTTTTCAAAGGCGGTGACATCTATCTGGCCTTCCCGCACAGAACTGACGCGTGAAGCTATATGAGTAAGTGTGGCCGCGCACCCCAAACTGGTGAGTGCCGTTTTAATACGCAGCGTATCGCGAATACCCGCCAGAGAGAGTTCTGTGACAACGACGATTTCGTGTGCTGTGGCCAAAAGACGTTTTTGGGCCGCCAGAAGATGGCGCGGAAGATCGACAATGATGTAATCAAAATTGCCCTTCATCTCTTTAAGCAAAGCCGTAATCGCGCCGCTGTCGATCTGAACAAACTCATCGACAGCCTCTTCCGCGCCCAAAACAGAAAATTGATCGCTTTCGGGAATAAGCGAACTGGCGATCATAAGGCTGTCTACCCGTTCCGGCGCGTTGACGATATCGCGCAACCCGCGCCCGGGCTCAAGATCAAGCGCCAGCGAACTGGTGCCGAATTGCAAATCAAGATCGAGCAAGGCGCAGGTAACTTTTAATTCGTGCGCCAACAACCATCCTGTATTTACAGCGATTGTACTGGCCCCCACGCCACCGCGCGTACCAAGAACGACGACGATTCGGGCATCTTTATCCTCGGCCTTTCCACCGACGGAACCCCGCAAAGCGGCAGCCAGCGCCTGATTGAGCGTTTCATCCAAAAGTGGTTTGACAAGGTAATCGGTAACCCCAGCCTTAAGCATTTGGCGATAAAGGCTCACATCGTTAGCCGAACCAACGGTTATCAGTTTGCTGTCAGAACCGCATAAACTCACCAGGCGCTCCGCCACGCTGGCAGGATCACTCTGCCCATCGACATCAACCATGACCATTTTTGGCGGCGCAGCGGATTCGAGCATTTGCGCAAACATATCCGGACCCCCGGCCTGCACCGTGGCCGCAGGAAATCCTTGTCTTTCCGCCCAGCGCCGCACAATCGCTATGGATTCATCGTCCGTGATGAAAGCCATAAACTCGCCATGCATGACGGCGTCATTATCGGATGAAATAGTATGTCCGCGCGCACTCATACGCGCCCTCCTGTCAAGGCGCGGCCGACGAGGCCGCAGCCGATGACGACGACGACGAAGATCCGCCCCCTGTTGCCTCACCAGTCATAGGCGAAGATGCCGTCGGAGCGGTTGTAATGGCAATCGACGTATCCGCTGCCGAATCGGGATCGATCAAGCCACGTGTTTGGTTATTATTATAACGCCTAATCGCGCCTACGGTTGTCACGCCGCTGGCCGTGCCGGGGTCGCGGCCTTTGATAAGGTCGCTGGGTTGGTCGACCATAAGGGCGAGGTTACGCGCATTCGCGCAGCCGAACTGCGGGATCGGCTGGTTATCAAAAGGACTGGCATTCTCCGTGGCCCAGCTTGGGCAATCCGGCGGCACAGCAACCATTCCGTTGTTGGTGGGTATCACGCGAATTGTATAATCCGGCTTCATCGTCGGATCTCCACAACCTGCTAGCATAGCCAGCCCAAGTAGAAAAAGATAAGACGTGCGCATGATTGTCTACTCCAGGATGAATCCGCCGGGCCCTTCCGGCGTTTTCTCGGTTGAATCGAATTTAGCGGGAGCCGAACGTGATGGATGAGAAACCAGTGGATTGGGCTCAATCGCAACAGGCACGGCAGGTACAACATCGGCATTGGACGGTTCAACCGGAACCGTTGCAGCAACTGGTGGTTCAGAAGGCACCGTAGCGGCTATCGACGGCTCAACTTTCTTCGCAACAAGATCGCCGCTCATGGTGCGCGCGGTCGGATCACTCGCGCTCTGGCGCAAGCCGATGACACGATCATACTCCGACGGCGGACTAAACCCATCGGTAGGTAATGCAAGCTGCCTTTCGTCCGATGGTTTGACAATATAAGGGGTAATGACGACGACTAATTCGGTCTGACCATTCACAAAGTGATTGGAACGGAATAAAGGACCGATGATCGGCATGTCACCGATGATCGGATACTCATTCACCGTCTGCGCCTGACTGCTGTCCAGCAAGCCGGCTATCGCGAAGCTTTCGCCGCTGCCCAATTCAACGGTAGTTTCGGCTTTGCGTGTTGTCAGTGCTGGTACGGTGATATTGCTAAGGATAATCGATCCGGTCTGGGTCAATTCACTCACTTCCGGCTTGACGTGAAGGCTGATGCGGCTTTCGGTAAGAAGCGTCGGCGTGAATTCAAGCGAGATACCATATTTCTTGAATTGTATACTGATCGTACCATTGCCTTGCGGGATCGGAATAGGAAACTCGCCGCCGGCAAGGAAGCTCGCCGTCTCACCGGACATGGCTGTCAGATTTGGCTCAGCAAGAATAGTGATAAGGCCATCCTGCGACAAAGCATCTATTAGGTTATTGAGATTAAAATGCTCCCCAGCGCGGCTAACCCCGATAACATCATTCGGTGTAGCAAGCGACGAATTGCTTGTGCGACCAAAGGGAGTCGCAAGTGCGTTTGTTGCATTAAGTGGTGTAACGACCCCATTACCAATGCCATTAACACCGGCAACGCCGCCGCCCAACTGAGAAACGGTTGCACCGGCGGCAGCCGTATTGGCAACAGCGTTTCCGCTTGCAATGCCCAATACGAATCCGCCGAAGGAAAACGCACTCCCCCAATCGATGCCCAGGGTGTTGTCGATGTTGCGTTGAACTTCAGCAAAACGCACACGGATATGAATCTGATTGCTGCCGACAACCTTGATGCGATTGATGATGTCACCATTCGATGAGATATAACGCTGGGCAAGGCGATAGGCATCGGCAACCGCCGTAGCATCCTTGGCCTCGCCGGTGAGAACTATGCCGTTGGGCAAAGCTTTTGCGTGAATTTTATTACCCGGGATGGCGGCGTCCAGTTCTTCCCGCAAATTCGATAAATCCTGCATCACCACCACGGTACGCTGCGCCAGCGTCGCCCCGTTGGAGCCCGTCGCCATGAAGGTTGTTTCGCCGGTGCGCTTGCCGAAAATGATAACCGATGTCGGCGACATCACCTGCACATCGGCAATCTCAGGATTGGCAATAAAGACGGACGCAGCGGGAGCGCTTAGAGTCACAGGAACACCATGATCGACGCTGATATCCAACGTCGATGATGCACCCCATGCATAGGCGCTCACGCCCAGGAAGAAAACAGAAAGGATAAAAAAACGCTTCATCGTGGCTTCCTATTGGTGTCGTTCAAACGTATGGTCGGTTGCTTCCTTGCCGCGCATGACGTGCACTTTTTGCATCAATCCGTCATCGCCGTTCACGGTCGGATAAGCTGAACTGACATCACTGTCCCATGTCGCGCTCTTGTCTGCGGCAGCCTTGGCGGCATCGGGAACTTCCTCGGTCGCAAGGCTGCGCAACACAAGCGACAGCATCCCCTTGGTGCTGGCACCGCCGGTTGAGGGCGGGCCGACAATATCCGAAGCCAAGGCCAGTTTTTCGGCCTGCTTAGGCGTCACCTCCAATGTCGCCAATTGCGCCACCTTGGGATCGGTTGCTTGATCATCACTCTTTTGATCGAGCGCAAGAATGCGCACATCGGTCAGAACTGTTTCACTGACACGGCGATCAGCCATATCCGATACGTCCTTGCGGCTGAACGTATGGGTTAAAATAACATCGACATGATCGCCTGGGAAAATAAATCCGGCCACTTCGGCGCTTGGCGTAAGCGCGATTGTCATCGCGCGTTTGCCGGGATCAAGGACGGCCGCAAGAAATCCGTGCTCATGCGGCTGGACCACGCGTCCGGACATAATGGGTTCATCGGCATGAACGCTGTCGCGCAAAACTCCGCCGATCAAGCGGCCCATATCATCTTTGCCGCTGATATAGAACTGGGATGTGTCCGCTTCCGCCGACCATGTGATCCATTTTAAATCGCCTTCCTTCAGAATTGTTCCGGTTGGCATATTGCGAGCGGCCGCCAAAACTTGCGTCGTCTTGACAACCGCAACCGTCTGCGCCGGTTTTTCAGCAGGCGCCATCATGGACTTAGCCACCATCATGGTGACAATGGCGACGAGGCCGGCAACTACGAGCAAAACGATTTTGCGCTTTGATGTTTCGGACATTTTACACCTTCAGCTTGGAAACAAAATCGGCTGCGACATTTTAAAAATAATACTTACACCGCCCGCAGCTATCGCAACACCGTAGGGGATGGGAACCTTGGCCACGACGACAGCGTGTTGACCGCGAAGATTACGAACATGCGTTACAAGGGCGACGGTCAACGCAAGAAGGCCACCGGCAAGCGCCGTCATGACCAGAAACATGGCAACAAGATGCGGGCCTGCCCACAGGCCGGTTGCGGCCATCAATTTAATATCGCCAGCTCCGGCCAAATGACCGACGAACATGGCAAATCCGGAAATCAGAACCAAACCGAACACCATGAGATGTTGTTGCCACTCCATGGATCGCGGCGATGTCGCGACAAACACCGGGAATAAAACCAGCAGCGCCGCCGGAAACATATTCGGGATTTGGTAGCGGCGTATATCGTTAACCGCCGCAAAAACCAAAAGCAGCCCAGCCGCAAAAAGCGCGGTTACATGAAAGGCTGTAAGGGCTAACCCCATCCTGAACCTCAAAATTGCTTGTCACACCGAGATTTCGGCTCATCTCACTATGGACTTGTTATGATTAACGAGCGGTGAATCAATTAATTGTTTCGTAATCGAATTTATCATTGATTGCAGGAGAGCGACTCCGAGCCCAAAAACAAAAACGGCGCAAGCCAAAGGCCTACGCCGTTTGAGATTGGATGACAGCCTCGGACGAGGCCGTCAGCTTAGAGGGCTTGCTGAACCTGTGTGAAGGTTGCTTGCAGACCGCCGCCCAACTGGGTCAGCACGCCTACGATAACCACCGCGATCAACGCAGCGATCAGGCCGTATTCGATGGCCGTGGCGCCTTCTTCTCTTTTTAGAAAACGAACTAAGTTTAGCATGTGAAACTCCGTAACAGGGTTGAAGACAAGATCGAGCCTTGCAGACACAGATTAGCCCCGCAGTATTTAAAAAAATGTAAAGGAGAGGGGCTTTTTCTTATTAAAAACAAAGAGATAGTTTGCATCTATATTATTTCGAAAACCAAACTATGCGGTCTGTAGCTAAAATTTCTCATACAATGGAATGGTTTGCTTGCTTTGGGGAGTGCCAGAAATACATGAGCATGTTCCGGGCTGCTGCATTTATGTCACGCCAATACTTAAACAAGTTTTAAATAGGCATTTCTAATATCACCACTCACATCGGCTTTTGGGAATGTTTTTCATGAAATCATCTGCTCGACCAGTTCGTGGTTTTGATCGTTACCGACTCATCGATATTGCGATCCGTGTCGCGCTCGGCGTTTTTTATGCTTTTTCGGCGGGCGCCAATTACCGGGTCGTTATCAGCCAGGGACACAGCATAGATTTCGCGCATCTTACCATCGAAAATATAAGCCATATATTGTCCACCCTCTCCATCGGCTTTTACGCCATCATGGTTGCGTTCCTGTATGTTTTGCGTCTGCGTCCGGTTAACAAGTTTGCCGGCGTCTGGCCTGCAATTGCCGCCGTGCTTGGCGGATTTCTTATGTACGGGGTGTTATGGCTTAAGCCGCGCATGGATCTTCCACCGTCTGTTCAGATCATGGCCAGCCTGCTTATTCTCGGCGGCAATATCTTTGCGATTTATATCCTCACGCATCTTGGAAAATCTTTTTCCATCTTGCCGGAGGGGCGACAGCTGGTAACAAAAGGCCCCTACAAGATTGTCCGTCACCCTTTGTATGTCGCCGAGGCTTTTGCTGTCCTAGGGACGATGATCCTGTTTCTGTCGCCAGCGGCAGTGGGGCTCGTCATCGTCCAAATGGCGCTGCAACTTTGGCGCATTCATTACGAAGAGCTTGTGCTGCGCAAGACTTTTCCCGAATACAAAAAATACGCACAGCGAACGGCGCGGCTCATACCGGGGGTTTATTAGCCGGAGTTTGAACTCAACAATAGATCCAGCACCGCCATATTGACGGCAACGCCGCATTCGACTTGCTCGCGGATCACGCTGTATTTCGGATCGTCGGCAAGCTGGCTGCTAATTTCAACATCGCGATTGACGGGGCCGGGATGCATGACGATTGCATCCGGTTTGGCAAATGCCAGTTTTTTGTGATCCAGACCGTAACGCTGGTGATAATCCTTGAGCGACACGGCAAATTCCCCCGCCGCCATACGCTCATGCTGAATGCGCAACATCATAACGACATCGGCGTCCTGCAAGCCATCCTTAAGATTATCGGAAACCTCCACGCCCATAGCGCTCGCGTTCGGTGGCATAAAATAAGACGGCGCGATAACGCGTACCCTGGCGCCGAACTTGTTAAGCAACTGAATGTTCGAGCGCGCAACGCGACTATGGCTGATATCGCCGCAAATCGCGACGACCAAGCCCTTTAAGTTCTTTTTATGCTTGCGCATCACGAGGGCATCGAGCAACGCCTGCGTCGGATGTTCATGCTTGCCATCTCCGGCATTGATAACCGAGGCTTTGACCTGCGGCGCGACGAATTGCGGTACACCATCTTCCGAATGACGGATGGCCAAAGCATCGATCTGCATCGCATCCAGCGTCTGCACGGTATCGAGGAGCGTTTCGCCCTTCTTGGTCGAACTGTGCTCAATCGGAATATTCACAACATCCGCGCCAAGCCGTTTCGCAGCAATCTCAAACGAAGTGCGCGTGCGCGTCGAAGGCTCAAAAAACAGGGTGACGACCGTCTTGCCTCTCAATTTATCCGTTTTCTTGCTGGCAGTGCGGTTCTGCACGGCGTAATGCTCGGCAAGGGTGAGGATTGTTTCGATATCGGCAACGGAGAGTCTTTCGATATCAAGCAGATGGCGGTGGGGAAAGGTTTTTGACATGGTGGGAATATAGGTGGAATTCTTGGAGGTGACAAATTGTTTCATAAAGTGCACAGCTATAGTGTCATGACCGCTACCAAACTTCAAACTCGCGAAGTCACTGCCGATGAAGCCGATATACGGCTCGACCGCTGGTTCAAACGGCATTTTCCGGCTTTGAGTCACGGGCAATTGCAAAAACTTCTGCGCACTGGACAAGTGCGGGTTGACGGCAAACGTGCGGAAACCTCCACGCGCCTCGCCGCCGGGCAAAATATTCGCGTGCCACCGCAAGCCATCGCGCCGCCGAAAATACAAAGCGAGAAAATAGCGTCGCGCGCGGCGAACGACCTCAAGAAACTTATTTTGTACGAGGATGATGACGTCATTGCTCTCAACAAGCCGGCCGGGCTCGCCGTGCAAGGCGGCACGGGGTTGAGAGAAAATCTTGACGATATGCTGAAGAGCCTTGCGCGCGGCCAAGATAAGCCAAAACTCGTTCATCGGCTCGATCGCGATACCAGCGGTGTTCTGCTCGTTGCCCGTACGGCTTTTGCCGCGACGAAACTGGCGGAAGCTTTCCGCCGCCGCGAAACACAAAAAATTTATTGGGGGCTTGCGGTCGGCATTCCCAAACCCGAGCGCGGCAAGATCACCGCCCCCCTCATCAAGCAGGGCGAGGTTATGGTGGTGGATGAAAAAGATGACGAAGAAGCAAAATCCGCCATCACCATTTATCAGACCATCGAAAGCGCTAAAAAACTTGCCGCTTTCGTCGCGATGTGGCCGCTGACGGGCCGCACGCATCAATTGCGCGTGCATATGCAATATATCGGCACACCATTACTCGGCGACCGGCTTTACGGCAGCGATGAAGCATCGTCCCTACCCGCCAATGAATTAGGCAAAGGACTACACCTGCATGCGCGGCGGCTTATTATCCCGCACCCGCGCCGTGGCGTGATCGACATTGTAGCGCCGCTGGGGCCGAATATGCAAAAAACCTGGAAATGGTTCGGATTTGACGAAAAGGCCGAGGCCAATTTTAATGATGCATAGAAAGGATTCGACATGAATAATTTTCTTCTGGTTTTTATTGGCGGCGGCGCCGGATCGGTGGCGCGCTATAGCATGATGAATTTTATCAGCCACCGGATGGAAGGAAGCGCGACGTTTCCCTGGCATACGCTCGGCGTGAATTTGCTCGGCGCATTTATTATCGGCGCGGTGATGGAACTTCTGGCATTATACGTTTCCGTCGCCGAGCCGGGACGGCTGTTGCTTGTCACCGGATTCCTCGGCGGCTTTACGACGTTCTCGGCTTTCTCGCTCGAAGGCGCCCTGTTTTTGCAAAAAGGCGATTATGTAAACCTGATTGCCTACGTTGCCGCTTCCGTCATCGGCACGATCATCGCCGTGTTTTTAGGTAGCGGGCTGGTTAAAGCAATTGCGTAGAAGTTATTTAGCCTGCACGACAAGGCGATATTGATAAATATTTGTGTGGCCGCCGTCGTCAATCGCACGGACGATAAGGTTTGTCTCGCCTGAACCTCCCTTCGGCAAAAGATTGACAACTCCGCCGTCACGCTCAGCCGTCACAAGCGTGGGATTGCCCGTCACAACCGATTGCACACGCTCGGACTCTGGCATTTCGATTTGCGTCGCCATACCACCGACAAGGCGTACCTCAGGCATATCCACCGAAGCCTGAATGACGCGCGGGCTACCGGATGCGCAGGAGGCAAGGACGATGCAGGCCGTCAGGATAACAAAGGGTTTTGGAGACATGGGCATTCCGCGCTTTGAGAAACGGTGAACTGAAACTGAGAGAGAAGGTGATAAAAAATCAAGAGGTTTTTTCTTCACGTCCCAAACATACGGTCACCAGCATCGCCGAGGCCGGGAACGATATAGGCGTTTTCATCAAGGCGTTCGTCCAGCGCCGCGCAATAGACGCGGATTTTAGGATGATCGGCAAAAAAAGTTTTTAAGCCTTCCGGCGCGGCGACAAGCGCCATGACGCTGATTTTCTCCGGCGCAACACCGTAACGAATAAGAACATCGCAGGCATGCACCAGCGAATAGCCCGTCGCGAGCATCGGATCGGCGACGAAAAAAACCTGCCCCTTGTTCGGCGGCAACCGCACCAGATATTCCACCGGCTTTTTGGTGTCATGATCACGATAGACGCCGATATGGCCTATCTGCGCCATTGGCATGAGGTCGAGCAATCCGTCCGCCATCGTCAACCCGGCTCTTAGCACCGGCACCACACACGGCGTACGACCAGCAAGCGTCGGCGCGGACATGTCCGACAGCGGCGTGCGGATGGGACGCGTGGTCAATTCCAGACTGCGCGTAATTTCGTAGCCGATGAGCATGGAAATCTCGCGCAACAAGGTGCGGAAACTGTAGGAAACAAGCCCCGCCTCGCGCATCTGCGTAAGTTTATGCAGAATAAGCGGGTGATCGGCACAAAAAAAGTTGGGGTATTGGGGATGGGGGTGCATGGGCCTTCATTAACCATTAGACGCTTTAATATCAATAACCGGCGCAGCAATTAATTAAAAGCTTGCTTATCCCCTAATAATCTGTATAGTGCGCCCTGAGATTAGATATAACTCTCGCTTCTGCTTTTGCCGTTTCTGACTGCATTATCGAAAGAACGGCCTAAAGCCTACCTTTCCTGCGTTTGTGATGAGTTTCCAAGACATGTGCCGGTTGGCGCATCCTTGGTCGCTACGCTCAAAGACCGGTCCATCGTGGTATCGGTCATACACACTATAAGGAAAAGAAAATGGCTACAGGTAAAGTAAAATGGTTCAACGCTTCCAAGGGTTTCGGTTTCGTGCAGCCTGAAGAAGGCGGCGCGGACGTATTCGTCCATATCAGTGCTCTGGAACGCGCTGGATTGACCGACCTTAAGGAAGGTCAGCGCATCAGCTACGAACTTGCTTCGAACAAGGGCAAGACCTCGGCAGCAAACATCAAGCTGATCGACGAAGCCGCTTAAGCTTCGACAAGCTAAATTAACTAAGACCTGGCTATCCATCGGCACCTGCCGATGGATAGTGGGGCTTTCAGGATTCATTATGCCGAAAGATTTTAATGGCTTTGGCTTGCCGCCAAAGCTCTTGCAGGCGCTTGCGCGTATGCAATTTCTTACCCCTACCCCCGTTCAGGCGCAGGCGATACCGCTGGCGCTTGCCGGAAAAGATATTCTCGGTTCCGCACAAACCGGCACCGGAAAAACCGCCGCGTTCGGCGTTCCCATTATCGCCAAGCTTATGGACAATACGCAGGCAGCCGCCCTTATCATGACGCCGACGCGTGAATTGGCAACGCAAGTCATGGCCGCGATTCAACAACTCATTCCCGTTCAAGGCATACAGACGGCGCTTTTGATCGGCGGCGAAGCCATGCCGAAGCAGTTCCGTCAGTTGCAAAGACAGCCGCGCCTTATCGTTGGCACGCCCGGACGCATCAATGATCATTTGCAGCGCAACAGCCTGAAACTCAACAATGTGCGCTTTCTGGTGCTGGATGAAACCGACCGGATGCTCGATATGGGCTTCGGCATCCAAATCGAGAAAATCGTCGCGCATATACCGAAAGAGCGGCAGACGATGTTGTTCTCCGCGACTTTACCAGCGGGGATTGTCAAACTGTCGTCCAAATACCTTCATAACCCGGAACGCGTCAGCGTCGGGTCGATGATCCAGGCCGCACCGAATATTCAGCAGGAACTCATCCATACCAGTGATAGCGAAAAATATTCGAAATTGCTGGAAAAGCTGGGATCGCATAAAGGTTCCACGATTATTTTTGTCAAAACGAAATACGGAACGGAAAAACTGGCGGCTAAACTGTCGCGTGAAAACCATCAATCGGACGCAATTCACGGCGACTTGCGCCAATCGCGCCGCGACCGCGTTATCCAGTCTTTCCGCGACAAAAAGTTCCGCGTCCTAGTGGCAACCGACCTCGCCGCACGCGGGCTTGATGTCCCGCATATCGAATTGGTTATTAATTACGATCTGCCGCAATGCCCGGAAGATTATATTCACCGCATTGGCCGCACGGCGCGTGCAGGTGCATCCGGCAAGGCTATCAATTTTCTGACTCCGGCAGACCGCCAAAAATGGAACGCCATTCACCGGTTAATGAACCCGGGCGAACCCCGCACTCATGAGCCGCGCGAACCACGTGAAAACCGTAGCAAGAAACCTTTCTATGGCAAAAGAAACAGCGGCGGGCCTGCACGTGACGGCAACAGCAATAACGCTGACCACAAAGCCGGTTTTGGAAAACGGCGCCCCTTCAAGCATCGCAGCAAGCAGCCGCGCGCGGCGTAACGCGTCACAGCCCTAAACTACCCTTAACCACTCCGACGGCGGATGCTGGCGGCGTGGGTTGGCCTTCGTAACTATTGGCTCCGAAGTAAAGCCTGAGCAGCTGAATGCCGCGATGCTTCCGTGTGTTTACAGTTATTGTGTTCATGTTCCACATAGTCGCCATTTCTTTTGGCCCAAATCCCCGCAACGAAAAAACAATAACCTGCCGAAACTCTTCAGGAAGTTGAGCAATTTTTTCTTCAAGTTTGTCTTCAAGCTCGGCTTTTTCGGCTTCCTCGAATTGGGTTGGGCCGACGGACACCTGCGGCAGAGCATCCTCACCCAACGCTGTATTATTGCGCCCACTGTGACCCCTAAAATTATCATTCACAACGTTAGACACAATAGTTCTAAGCCACCCGATCATGCCAAACATGCTTTCAAGCTGGTTCTGACGGCGCCAAGCCCTCATATATGCTTCCTGGATCACATCTTCCGGATCAAGACGGCGGCACTGCTTACTGCTGCAGAGATGTCCAGCATATAGAAGCAAGCCTGGCCTGTGTTTTGCAAGCGCATCTTCAAATTCTTTGTCGCCTATTGCGCTGTTTTCCATTTCAAACCTCACTCTTATAAATTGAGAGACGATGGTGATCGTTAAATAATCAGCGTAACCCATATTTCCTTGACGTCAATAGCAAAACCAAACACAGCCGATCATACGGAAAGGACGGCTGGTTTACTCGCATAAACCACTCTCCGTTAATATTTTATGCCTTCAGGAAATGGCGTGCCGGACAGGATGAATCTGAGTACTGGGAAGTTCAACTGAAAATTGAGCCTTCGCGCCCAAATCGACCATCACCCAATACAAAAACTCCCAAAGAGCCAGATTTTTAAAATTTGGCGAGATATGCAAGCTTAAAGCTTGGTAAAAGGTGGACTCTGGACACTTGACTTAACTACTGGTATCCCGTACTATATGACTCTGAAATTCGACTGGAATAAGTCCAAAGCAAAGGACAACTACGCTAAACACGGAGTCAGTTTTGAACTGGCTAAAAAGGTGTTTAAAGACCCATTTGCCGTTGAGTTTCTTGACGACCGGCAAGACTATGGCGAAGAACGTTTTGTAATCATAGGCATCGTAGACGGCCATATTCTCTATGTAGCCTATACTGAACGGAAAGACGTTATCAGAATTATCTCAGCCCGGAGGGCGACAAAACATGAGCAGGAAACCTATCTCCAAGAAAACCCATAAAGAGCTTCGCCCTATGACACGAAGTGCAGTCGAACGCGCTGCGCTTGCTGACCCTGATGCACGGCCTTTGAGCAGCACCGAATTAAAGCGCATGAAACGGACACCACAGGCAAAAATTATCCGCCGAGCATTGGGTATGACACAGGAGGAATTTTCTACCCGCTACCATATTCCTCTTGGTACGCTGCGCGATTGGGAACAGGGCCGCGCTACACCCGACCAGCCAACACAAGCGTATCTGACCGTTATTGCTCGTAGCCCGGAAGGGGTGCAGCAAGCATTGGAAGGATAATTCAAGATAGTTAGCTTTCACTGAGCAGGTTTATATGTTTGAATTAAAAACCCTGACGGATTATTCAGATGAATCTCTGTTAAGGGAAATGCGCCGTGTCGTGGCAGAATTTAAAGGTAAAAAGTTGACACTAGAGGAGTTTGACCGTGTTTCCCGCGTTCACTCTACCACTCTAAGACATCGGTTTGGCTCTTGGCCAAATGCTTTAGATAAGGCTGGAATTAGCGCAGACATTGCACCGCGCCCAAAGCAAATAACGCGCAAAGCATTACTTGAAGCGATTCAGGCTTATGTAAAAAAATCCGGCGTGCCGCCGAAACTTGCTGACATCGCAGAACAACTCGACATAGATCGAAGCACGATACCTCGCAAATTTGGTAAATGGCCTGATCTTCTGAAAGAAATAGGCTTACAACCAGTACCATTGGGCAAGCGATATACGGATGAAGATTGCTTTGAAAATATTGTTGAATTATGGACGCATTACGGACGACAACCGAATTTTCGTGAATTAAACTCCACGCCTTCTCGCGTTGGCTCTAAAGCTTATGTGCGTCGATGGGGTGGATGGCGGCCTGCGTTGGGAGCATTCATAAATTATATCAACCAATCACCATCAATCCCTCGACGTGAAACTGACACGACAACTGAACCGTCACAATCTCCTTTAGACTCCTCAAAAGCGCCTCCAAGCGAGCCAAGATCTTTGAGCCTAGCGTTGCGATATAAGGTTTTGTGCCGTGATCGATTCCGATGCCAAATCTGTGGTCGTTCACCCGCTAAAGATATCGGGGTAGAACTGCACGTTGATCACCTCATTCCTTGGTCCAAGGGAGGACAAAATACGGAGGAAAATCTTCGTGTTTTGTGTTTTGATTGCAATCTTGGCAAAGGCGCCAAGCACGAAGTCATTTGAAAACAACTAACAAAGGCGCACTTAAGCATTGGCAGGCCAATGTTAGGTGCAACCCATGCTTAAAAGCATAGGTTGCACGTGCCCTCCGGCGCGAAAGAAAAAATTAACCATAATATTGCCACGCCTCCGCAGGCTGCGGCGTGTTGAGCACGGCGCATAGCGCCAGAGGCGCGGCGCCTCGTGCCGCAAGCGGCACATTTGCTCAACAGGTAAGGAAGCGATTTTAGATTTATCTTGCCATCCAACAGCACCGGTCTTTTGAACCGGTGTTGTCAAATCACGAAAGAATATTTTTATTTTTGTGAGTCAAGATTCGGGTCGGTGACACACAGAAACGGATAGAGACCGCTGGGTTCTTAGGGATATCAAGGCCAGATACAGCAGAAGCCAGCTACGCCAGCAGGTTATTATCTGGCGCAAATCTTGGGCGACCCTGACAAACCGCCACCTCAAACGATACGGCCATAAAACCAGTATCGATGAACGGTCATTGCTGACGCAGGGCGTTAAACGTCGCCCTACCCGTCATCGCGGCTCTTTACCGAAAGGTCAAAGACCAACACTTGGTTATCTACGCGCAAAGCAGCCGCCTTTGCCTCTCAAGCCGGTTATGCGCATTGCAAAGTCCGTGGCGGCAGACGGCAGCATTGAAGTTCAGGCGATTATCAAACAATCAGGCCTGAACAAGGTTGGGGCATCACCCAAAGCCGTAGCTCCGCACACACATAACATTCCCAAAGTCCGGGTCGATCATAAAGGCTGGCCTCCAGCGGCTATCGCCGATTGGGGAATATGGGGCCACAAGAATCCGCCGAAATTCTTTGCCAAATGGCCAGAACTGTCCTCGGGCGGAGGAATGGAAATGGGAGGGCCACAGCTATGACCGAACATCGTCATCCGCACCGGCCAACACACAGACCTCATGCGCAACCGCCCGTCCGAGGTTCCGAACATTACAGAAATTTACGCCGAGAGATTACCGCACGACCGAACAAGACAAATCTATTCACCATCACCATTAAAGCCGCCAGCGCAGAAGGAGGACACATGGATGAACAGCAATTTTTGATTGATATGATATTCAAACCTGATGAACCCGGCCTGAAATTACGTCCCGAAGAAACACAGTTGCTTCTCGCCTACATTGGTGAGATTCTCAAGGAAATCGAGGAAGAAGAAAAATTGATTGTCGAGGAAGAAGCATCCAAACCTACGAAGGATGGAGAGTTTGCATGACAGTTCAGGTTCCTTGGAAATCTTCTGTTTGTTGGCGGTCTTTAGGCATGATCTACATGCATGGGGGGCAGCCAAAGTTACCTGAAGAACATTGTAAACTTCCGGCTAAACTCGCTGGACTGTATTGGCTTCATTTTGTAAAGAAAGATTATCATTATATAGGGCAGACACGTCGGCTTAGAGAACGCTTGCACGAATACCGAAAGCCCACGCAAGGAACTCTGCAAGAATATTATATCCACCAAGCTTTAATAGATAACGATGGCGCAGAGCTTTACGTTTATGTTGCTAATGTAAGTGACATAAAAAGTCTGCGTAATTTGGAAACAAATGAAATTAGGTCAGCCCGCACTGCAAAACTAAACCTGCTTAATCGCAGTGAATCTTTGCAACCATATATCAAAGAGTTGGCAACCGAGGCTTGTAAAAAACTTCTTAAAGACTGGCTGAAAGGAAAACCGTTTACCGACGAGGAGGGAGACATATGCAAGTAGCAATCTACGCTCGCGTATCGACAGGCCGACAGGCGGATAATGAGTTATCCATTCCCGACCAGTTGCGCCAAATGCGCCAATGGGCCGAGCGGAACGGCCATGTCGTCGTGAAGGAATATATTGAGCCGGGCGCGACCGCTACCGATGACAAGCGGCCTGTATTTCAGGACATGATGATGGATGCCGCCATGAAAGGCACGGCCCCATTCCAGCTCATCGTCGTGCATAGCCTTTCGCGGTTCTTTCGCGATCATATCGAAGGGGCTATCTATCAGAGAAAGCTGCGCAAATGCGGAATAAGATTGGAATCCATCACGCAACAGACCAATGACGACCCTACGGGCGAGATGCAGCGCAGCATGATTATGCTGTTTGACGAATATCAGAGCAAAGAGAACGCCAAGCATACCCTGCGCGGGATGCAGGAAAACGCACGGCAAGGCTATTTCAACGGCTCAACTGCCCCTTTCGGGTACAAGACCATCGATGCAGGGCAAACCGGAATCCGTGGCCGTATCAAGAAGAAGCTCGCCATCGAACCAGCGGAAGCCGAGATCGTGCGCGAGATATTCGACCTTTATACCGATGGCAAGGGCAATAGCCCCCGCATCGGCATGAAAGAAATCGCCAAGACCTTAAACCAATGCGGCTTGCTTATGCGCGGCAAGCTGTGGCGTATTCAAAAGATTCACGACATCCTTACCAGCAGCACCTATAGCGGATTGCATGTGTTTAATCGCACCGACTCCAAAACATTCAAGATCAAGGACGAATCCGAATGGGTGAAAGTGCCGGTTCCGGCGATTATTGAGCAAACGCAATTCGACAAAGCCACAAAACTGCGCCAAGCGCACCAACCGGCCATGTGTGCCCCGCGCCGCGAAACCTCCCCCAATCTTCTGACCGGTCTTCTCAAATGCGATGGCTGCGGAGCGACGATGGTTTTGCAGACAGCCAAGAACAACCAATATCGCTATTACAAATGCTCGGCGCGTATCAGCAAGGGTAACGCCGCCTGCAAGTCTCGCAGCTTTCCGATGGATAAACTCGACACCATGGTACTTGATGTATTCCGGCAGAAGATTTACACGCCCGAACATATCCGTGCCGTGGTGGATACTATACGCAAGCATACCAGCCAGCATGGCGGCGAGGAAAAACGGCGCACCAAGAAGCTCGAAGCTGAATTGAAGGAGATTGAGGAAGCCGAGATCAGGCTGTTCGAGGGTATTGAAAAAGGCATCCTCGCATTAGACGACCGGCTCAAGGCGAGAATACAGCAGCACAAGACACGGCGCGAGATCGTCACGGGAGAACTCGCCACCTTGCAGCGCAAGCACCGGACACCGCTTCAAACCCTCACCCCGCAGAAGATCAAGGCCGTGGCCCGTGTCCTCAATAAACGCTTTGACCAATCGACTCCGTTCAGCCGCGCCTATCTCAAGGCCACGCTCAAGGAAATACGCATTACGGACGATGTTATGAAGCTCAGCGGGGAAAATAAAATGATAGCAAGCCTCATTGCCTCGAATGGCGCAATTGAAGCTAATAAACCGGTACTCGGATTCATACCTGAGTGGCGTGCCCGAAAGGATTCGAACCTTCGACCTGCCGCTTAGAAGGCGGCTGCTCTATCCAACTGAGCTACGGGCACGGCGCATGAAACATAGCCAATTATTGGTTACTTTATCATAAACGCCGGCATTGAACAGATACGGAAGAGGCTTTAAGGTGCCTGCCGCAAGCCTTTTTAAGCGCCGGCATAGCTCAGCGGTAGAGCAGCGGTTTTGTAAACCGAAGGTCGGGAGTTCAATCCTCTCTGCCGGCACCAGGCTTCGTCCCCTATCTTCCAAACGGCTTTTTGATACCGAAAACGGTAACATCTGGAATCTTATTTGTATGTGAGGTTCCCATGTTGAATTCCTATCACGCAGGGTTGCATTTCTCCATCACCCTGTTTCTCATAGAAATCTTAAGCCTGTTGCCTCTGCCTGTTGCGGCAGCGCCTGCCGGATGTACAGGTGGCATGGCAACGATTTGCGGTGCAAGCATCCCTCTCCCCGACATATCACCCATCGGCAATAGCGCAAGTGTCCATATTCCACAGACCGTGCTCGGGGACGCCTACGCGGCCAATCCCAATCTTTCTTTCGTGGCTGAATGTATTTCCGACATTAATGGAGCGCCGACTTACCGCACTATCGACATCGACAAAATTTCCTGCGCGCCATTCCCGTGCCAGACATCAACGGTCCGATTATGCGAGGCATCGATTCCCGTGAGAGGGGGAACACCGCTCGGGCAGGTTATTCATATCGACATGCCGGCGTCCTCGGGCAAAGGCAACTTTACAGTGCAGTGTGTCGGCAGCGGCGGCAATCCCCCGGTTTACCAGATAACCGATCACAGCGGCGTAACCTGCACTACACCGCAGGTTGCTCCGTAGCTTGCAAAAACCATCCATTGCATAGAGAATTACGCTCTTACCTGAGAGTAAAGGATTCTCTATGCCATCCAGACCGTTCGTCCTCATCGCCACCCCCTGCTATGGCGGCCTTGTCGCGCAAGGCTATATGGAATCCGTCATTCAACTGATGGTCTACGCCGCCGCGCAGGGGTTCGAAATGACGCTCGCGCTCAACGGGCAGGATTCGCTCATCACGCGCAGCCGCAACAAACTGGTTTCGGCGTTCCTGGATATGCCGCCGACGACGCATCTGATGTTCATCGATGCCGATATTGTGTTCAAACCCGAATATGTCGGGCGCATGCTAAAGTTCGATCAGGATGTCGTCTGCGGGCAATATCCAATCAAGAATTTCGATTGGCCTCTGGCGCCGCAAAAAATGGCCGCCGGAAAAGATATCGCTGAGGCCGGATTGAATTATGTCGGCTTGCCTTGCACCGGCGCGGAGCGCGAGGAAAAAGACGCTTTCGTAACCGGCACCTATGCCGGAACCGGATTCATGCTCATCAAGCGCATGGTTTTGGAGCGTATGATCGCGGCCTATCCCGAAACCAAATACAGCCTCGCCCACACCTATCCGCGCGTGGAAAAACAAAGCAACAATCAATACGCCTTGTTCGATTGCATGATCGAGCCCGGCACGAATATTTATCTCAGCGAGGACTTCGCGTTTTGCCGCCGCTGGCGGCAATTGGGTGGAAAACTATGGCTCGATACCCAAAGCCGGTTAGGTCATATTGGGACGTATAAGTTCGAGGGGACGCCAGGCAGCACATAAAACCCGCGTCATCCCGAAGCCGCGCAGCGGCTATCGGGGATCCAGTCAGGCGCGCGTCTGCGCGCCAAAAAGACTCTTCCGCGCTATCGCGCGGGTACTGGATTCCCGCTTTCGCGGGAATGACGCCAAGGGTTATTTTTCGATCAAACCTTCGGCAAACGTCCTTGCCGCCGTATCGACTTCAGCCAGAACTTTCAGGTCCGTGAGATTTGCGACCGGCACGCCATTGAGCGTGGCCTCGTTGATGCGTTCGATATCAAGAAAGCCGATGCGTTTGTCGAGGAATGCTTGCACCGCAATTTCGTTGGCGGCATTGAGCGCAGCGGGCGCTGTACCGCCCTTTTTCATCGCTTCGCGCGCAAAGCGCAGGGCGGGGAATTTTACTGGGTCCGGTTCTTCGAATGTGAGTTGCCCCAGTTTGGCGAGATCGAGTTTTGCGGCAGGCGTGTCCATACGTTCGGGCCAAGCCAGCGTATAGCCGATGGGAATGCGCATATCGGGCGAGCCCATCTGCGCCAGAACGGAACCATCCGCGTATTCGACCATGCTATGCACCACCGATTGCGGATGCACGATGACATCGATTTTTTCCGGCGGCATGTGAAACAGGAAATGAGCCTCGATCACTTCCAGCGCCTTGTTCATCAGCGTCGCACTATCGATGGAAATTTTCGCGCCCATACTCCAGACGGGATGCTTGACTGCCTGCTCCGGCGTCATCTTCGCCATATCTTCACGCGAGGTGGTACGGAATGGCCCGCCGGAGGCGGTAAGGATCAAGCGTGTAATGGATTCAGGATGGTCGAAATCAAAGACCTGCCAGATGGCATTATGCTCGCTGTCCACCGGCAGCAATTGTGCGCCTGCTTCGGCAGCCAATTTCATCATCAAAGGCCCGGCGCAGACCAGCGTTTCCTTATTTGCAAAAGCGATCACCGCGCCGCGCCGCACGGCGGCCATGGTGCCCGGCAAACCCGCGGCACCCACGATTGCCGACATCACCCAATCACTGTCGGCCTCGGCGGCTTCGACGACGGCTTTCGCGCCCGCGGCAACGGCGATATTAGTATCGGCAAGCGCAGATTTTAATTCGGCATATTTGCTTTCATCAGCGATGACAACAAGTTCGGGTTTAAGCAGCCGCGCCTGTTCAACCAATTTGGCAACATTCTTCTGCGCTGTTAGCGCGACAACCTCATACTTTTCCGGCGCGCGCGAAATAAGATCGATGGTCTGCGTCCCCACCGACCCTGTGGAGCCCAGAATACAAACGCGCTTGGGGCGTACCGCGGTTATTGCTTTCGGAGCAGTGGATGATTTAATAGCCTTCATTTCAGCTTACACTTTCTAAAAACGCCTCAATCTCCTCCGGCGTATGGAGCGAGACGGCGGTAAGTTCCTTGTCGATGCGCCGGGTTAGTCCGGCGAGCACATTCCCTGCTCCGCATTCGACCAATTGTCCGACGCCTTGAGCCTTCATGTAAAGCACGGATTCGCGCCAGCGCACAGCGCCCGTGACCTGCTTTACCAGCAATTCGCGAATAGTTTCGGTGCTGCTGACAGCTTCTGCAGTCACGTTGGCGATCAATGGCACTACCGGAGGATTGATTGCCACAGACGCCAAGGCCTCCCGCATCACATCCGCCGCCGGCTGCATGAGCGAGCAATGAAACGGCGCGCTTACCGGCAGTTTGACGCTGCGCTTGAAACCGCGCTCGGCAGCAATGGCAATCGCACGATCTACGGCGGCAACATGGCCGCTGATCACCACCTGCCCCGGCGCGTTATCATTCGCCGCCGTGCAAACTTCGCCTTGTGTGGCCGCTGAAGCGATGTCCTGCGCTACAGGCAAATCAACACCAATCAACGCGGCCATCGCGCCAATACCGACCGGCACCGCGCGCTGCATCGCCTCGCCGCGCTTTTTTAAAAGCCGCGCCGTGTCGGAAAGTGAAAAACCTCCCGCCGCGCAGAGCGCCGAATATTCGCCGAGACTGTGGCCGGCAACATAAGACGCCGCATCCGGCAAACGGAAATCGCCTTGCTTATCCAATACGCGGATCACCGCCATGCTCACCGCCATCAGCGCGGGTTGTGCGTTTTCGGTAAGCTTCAGATCCTCACCGGGACCTTCGAACATCAGTTTCGAAAGCTTCTGGCCCAACGCATCGTCGACTTCCTGGAACACTTCGCGCGCATCGGCAAAGGCTCCGGCCAAAGCCTGCCCCATGCCGACAGCCTGACTACCCTGCCCCGGAAAAACAAAAGCTCGCGTCATTAACAAATCTCCCTTTCCGCAGCAAAAGAGCCGGAAAATGACGCGTTTGTCAAATTAGGATAAATCCTAGATTTTGCTTCTCATGTTTCTGATTCTGCATTACGATTCTCGAATAGCAAGAGATGAAAGGGTTTGATATGTCCGAAAATCCTCGATTACTCCTTCCTAGTGGCGGCTCTTCAGAAAATAGCGCCTTGGCTGTTATTGAGAAGCCAGAAGCGATATCCACCACAGAGACACAACAGACCAACCGCCCCAGCCAACGGGAAGTGAACTTTCAAGCATGGGCAAAAGCCCTTGAAGCTCATGCAAATATCCACGTCAGGCAAGAACTCAAACGCCAGCAATCTATGCCGCGTCGTACAATCTGCTTGCCCGCTGCCACGGCCACATAACAGGATTGGCTATACACCCAGCCGCCGCTATAGTGCCACCTGGGAGATTATTTCATGATCATCGTCACCGGGGGAGCCGGGTTTATCGGCTCGAATCTTGTTGCGGCGCTGGATGCGCGCGGCGAGCGCGTGGCCGTGTGCGACCGGCTGGGGCATGACGATAAATGGCGCAATATCGCCAAGCGTGATCTGGAGGCAATTATCGCGCCGGAACAATTGCCCGCATTTCTCGATCGCAATAACGGCGATATCGAGGCCATTTTCCATATGGGCGCGATTTCGACGACGACGGAAACCGATGTCGATTTGATCATCGACACCAACTTCCGCCTGAGCCGCGATCTGTGGCTATGGTGCAAGGAAAACGATGTGCAGTTCATCTACGCTTCCTCCGCCGCGACTTATGGCGACGGCTGGACGGGATTTAAGGATGACGAAAGCCCCGAGACTTTGGCAAAATTAAGACCGCTTAATCCCTATGGATGGAGCAAACACTTGTTCGACCGCTGGGTGGCACGGCAAAAAACCCGGCGCGGCGGCCCAATGCAAAGCGTTGGACTGAAATTCTTCAACGTTTACGGCCCGAACGAATACCACAAAGGCGGCCAGCGATCTGTCGCCGAACAGATTTATCCCTTTGCCACACGCGGCGAAGCGTTTCCTCTATTTAAATCCTATAACAAGGATTATCCCGACGGCGGCCAGATGCGTGATTTCGTCTGGGTGGGGGATTGCGTCAAGGTTATGCTGTGGTTTCTGGAACATCCCAAAATCGGCGGCTTGTTCAATCTTGGCTCCGGCAAGGCACGCAGCTTCAAGGAATTGGCCGAAGCGGTATATAAAGCCGCTGGCAAAGAGCCGACGATTACCTGGCGCGATATGCCGGAAGAATTGCGCGGCAAATATCAGTATTTCACCGAAGCCGACATGAACAAACTGCGCGCCGTTGGCTACACCACGCCTTTTGCCACATTGGAAGAAGGCGTTGAGATGTATGTGAAGAATTATTTGGCGGCGGCAGATAAATATATTTGAGGGTTATGGCTTCGGGAGCGGAAGCACAACAAAAGAAAAGATGTTCTGAAGACTCTCCAAGGTAATTACCGGCGGTCGTATCGGCGGAACTATTGGCGCGGCACAACCCTTTTCGAGGGCATCGCGCAAAAGGCGCCGACGTTCAAACCCTGATGGCGCCCCCATAACGACGGCGATAAGATTTCGGCCATTACATGAAGCATCAACGCCGATATTGGAGTGCGCATAGTCCGTCGTGCCGGTTTTATCCATCAGGATGTCCACGTGCATCCCCGGGCCATAATCAAGTCCCGGAAACATGATGTCCTTATCAGTCCGGAGATATGTATGCCCGCGAAACGTAAAACTTGCCGTCTTGAATAAAGCAAGCAATTCAGGAGAAAAGCTTGTGTGAATGGCATTCAGAAGAATACTGACATCCCGCGGAGTAATAAATTTTTCGGCATCCTCAGGAACCTCTACCCTGGCATGCGGTAAGGCTGTATGGTTCGGCCGTCCCGAAGTATTATCAAACTGCGTATCGAACATGCCAAGCTCGAAGGCTGTCCGATCCATTAAATCGACAAATGCAGTTTGAGTCCCCGAAATAGCTTCGCCAATGACGCTTGGGGCATCACAAGCAGAGGGCACGATCATGCCCGTCAAAAGATCCCGAAGTTTCACAATATCGCCGCGATGAAGATTCATCGTTACGCTGCCAAATTTCGACCCCTGAAGCACGGCATCCAAGCTAACCGGCAGTTGCGTGTCCAGCGTCCACTCGCCAGATTTTATTTTCTGGAACGCAAGATAGATCACCATCAATTTTGTCAGCGAGGCTGGCGCACGCCGCATGCCCTCTCTTTGCGTGATAATCTCTTGCCCGGTATCGGTATTCACGACATAGACTGAAGGCGGTCCAGCTGGTGGTGTCGCACGGCGCACCACGGGACGAGAAGAAACTTGTCGTGAGACCGGTGTTGGGGTGTGTGCAGATTTGGGTTGCGCGGTTGTTGCCGCCCTAACAGACGGCACAAGAGCCGCAGCTGCGGCAAGCACCCATATTTGCGTTATCCGGGCTTTGAGAAACATCCAGAAATCCTGAAGGCACCTTGCGACTCGACAATCTTAGTCTATCACCCCAAAAAATAAAGAAATCCCTTTAATAGAGAATTTTCTATTTATTCAATTATATCAACGAATTACGCGGTATTTTTAATAAAAGACACATGAAAAAATAGGCGCTAATTCAACGCCGCCGCCAAAAGCGCCTTCGTATAATCCTGCTGTGGATTGGCGAAAATATCCGCCGCCGGGCCTTGCTCCACTGCGACACCATCTTTCATGACAATCACATAATGCGACAGCGCCTTGATGACGCGCAGATCGTGGCTGATAAACATGTAAGCGAGATCATGACGACGCTGCAAATCGCGCAGCAGATCGACGATTTGCGCCTGCACCGACATATCGAGCGCCGAGGTCGGCTCGTCCAGCACGACAAATTTGGGTTTTAAAATCATCGCGCGTGCGATGGCGATGCGTTGTCGCTGGCCGCCGGAAAATTCATGCGGATAGCGATTGCGCGTCTCGGGATCGAGCCCTACTTCCTTCAACACGTCGATGACGCGCTGCTCGCGTTCATTTTTATTCGCGGCGAGACGATGAATATCCAGGCCTTCGGCAATGATATCGCCAGTCGACATACGCGGACTAAGGCTACCATAGGGATCTTGAAACACGATCTGCATCTCACGGCGCAAAGGACGCAATTGCTGCCGCGATAATTTCATCAGATCATTGGCGGCGTTGTTTATGAAAACGACTTTGCCTCCGGTCACCGGTATAAGCCGCAAAAGCCCCAACCCCAGGGTGGTTTTTCCGGAGCCCGATTCACCGACAATGCCGATGGTTTCGCCCGTGCGCACCGTCAATGAAACGCCATCAACCGCGCGGATGTAATCGACCGTCTTGCGCAACAAGCCTTTTTTGATCGGAAAATAAACTTTAAGATTCTCTACCTTCATAATTTCGGCAGCATTGGGTTTAATTGTCAGTGCATCGCCTTTCGGCTCTGCCGCAAGGAGTAATTTTGTATAGGCATGCTGCGGCTGGGTAAAAAGTTTTTGGGTTAGAGCCTGCTCGACAATTTCACCATGCTGCATGACGCAGACCTTGTCGGCAATCTTACGGACGATGCCAAGGTCATGCGTAATGATAAGAAGTGCCATACCAAGACGTTGCTGTAAGTCCTTCAAAAGATTGAGAATTTGAGCCTGAATTGTGACATCAAGTGCGGTTGTCGGCTCATCGGCAATCAGTAGCGCCGGATCGTTCGCCAGCGCCATGGCAATCATCACGCGCTGGCGCTGGCCGCCGGACAGTTCATGCGGATAGGCATTGAGGCGCCTTTCGGCATTCGGCAAGGCCACCAGCTTGAGAAGCTCCAGCGTACGGGTGCGGGCCTGCTCCTTATTCATGTTTTTGTGCAGGAACAGGATTTCACTCACCTGTTTCTCAATCGTATGCAGCGGATTGAGCGAAGTCATCGGCTCCTGAAAAATCATTGCAATCCGATCGCCACGAATATTCCGTAAGATTGACTCCGGCGCACCGACAAGTTCCTGCCCTTCAAATTTTATGCTGCCGTTCGGATGCCATGCATTCGGATAAGGCAGAAGTTGCAGGATCGAGAGCGCCGTGACGGATTTCCCGGAACCGGACTCGCCGACCAGCGCCACGGTCTCGCCCCGTGCGATGGAAAAAGAAACATTGCGCATAGCTTCAACGGCCTGCGATCCACGGCCGAAGGTAACGCTCAGATTATTGACAGAAAGCAATTCCACAGGGCTTATCCTTGGGGTTCAACGGAAGGCGTGACATGCATAAAGAATGCGGCGCGGCCAACTTTGCGGTTACCATCCATAATATTCCAGATCGTCACATCTTCTATGATAAATTCTTTGCCTGCCGTATTTATTCTTGTGCCGTAATAATGCTCGATAAATCCCTCTCTATCGACTCGATCCATTGCCTGTTGACGTTCCGCCTGACCTTCCGGCGGCGCGGTATCTTTTGATTTTATAGCTGTGAGCATTTTCCAATTACAGCACCACAGCTTTTGTACGGCTACATTGCCGTATGTCAAACATGGTTCCTCATCGTCGTTTTGAGTAAGAAAATAAAAGTCGCCCCCATACACAGCCTGTCCCAACCCACGCCTGGGCAAGTTCAATTCTCTGACCAGATCACGCCCTTCGACGGAAGCGCGTTTGGTGATTTCCTTTAGGCTTTGAAAGGCAAGGAGAACATGCTGGACTTGAAAATGATTGTTCGCACATGGTGCGCCTAATTTTCTAGTCATTATCAGCCCGCCAGAGAAATTGCCGCATAATCCTGGGATAGGGACTGCGCAAGAAATTCATCATCGAATACCCCCTTAAAAACCTTCGCCGTCGGTCCGGTCAAATAGACATGCCCGTTATCGCGCCATTCTACTGTAACATCGCCACCGTCCATGACAATGGTTGCCCTGGATGCGCTCAGACTGCGGCGAACGGCGGCAACCAGCGTGGCACAGGCAGCTGATCCGCACGCCCGCGTAATACCGGAGCCACGTTCCCAGACGCGCATACGAATTCTCTCCGGCGACAAAACTTGCGCAATTTCAATATTGCAACGGCCCGGAAATAGCGTATCCGTTTCCAACATAGGCCCGTATTCCGCAAGCGGGATAGCAGTCACATCCTGCACAAAGAAAATAGCATGAGGGTTCCCGATATTGACGCAGCAGGCATCCGCAAGCGAGCCCATCGTCAAAGGCACATGAAGCGTATCATGAGATTTTAACAGTGGGATTTCATCCCATGCCAGCCGCGCAAGCCCCATATCAGCCGTGATCGTGCCGTTTTTATTTTTGTTGGTTTTGAGAAGACCCACGACCGTCTGGACGACAACCTTGCTGCGTTCCGCCTCCTCAAACAACAATCGGGCGACACATCGCGTGGCATTGCCGCAAGCCCTAGCCTCGGACCCATCCAGATTATAAACGCGCATGAAAACATCGGCGCCGGGCGCCTCCGGCTGATTCATAACGATGACCTGATCGCAGCCAATGCCGCTACGGCGGTCGCTGATGGTGATACAAAAATGCGCGTCGGGAACAAAATTGTCCGCACGGCCATCGATGATGACGAAGTCATTGCCGAGGCCATGCATTTTCAGAAAAGTTCTTTGCATGCCCTCAGCATAAGGGGGTTTTATGGCTAAAACCACCCATTCGTGACGAATTCAGAAAAGCTAAAGTGGTCCCGGTTAACGGCGCGCGACCAGCGGCTCCGAACCACCGTCTGGCTCCCCGGATTCCTCTTGGAAGAACGGATTCTGCACCGGCGGCGGATTACGTACCTGTACTTCGGCTTGCGCGGCAAGCGGAGTTACGTTTCCTCCCGGAGCCTCGGCACCCGGCGGCGTCATGGCAGCACCACGACCATCGGATGTACCGTAGTAATTGGTCGGTATTTCAGGCTGCTGCCCATAGGGTATGGGTGGCGGACCGCTTGGTACGCTTGGGGCACCAGCGGGGCGTTGACGCTGTTCAACCGCCGTCGCCTCATTGATAACTTCGATGATGCGGAAATAATGTTCGGCATGCTGCAGGTAATTTTCAGCGGCAACCCGGTCTCCAGCCGATTGAGCATCGCGTGCCAAAGCCTGATATTTTTCGTGAACCTGCCAGGCATTGCCGCGAACGCGGAGGTCTATGCAATTACTGTCGAAGGTCTGATGCCGAAGCGATGCGGCCGAACGGGGGCGATTATTGTCCCTGTTGGGATTACCTATGCCGCCACCGCCGTTACCATTGCGATCATGGCCGCCGCCATGTCCGCGATCATGCCCACCGCCACCGTGACCACCACCATGATGGCGACCACGCGGACGCCGGCCATTATTCGGACCACCTTGTCTCATGTATTTTTCCTGTTCTGTTGCACGTTTTGTATGTTCACGTTTTCATCTCAAATTACATCGTTCTGCCTGGCGTATCTGCTGCAAGAGCCGATGAAAACTTTGACTTGCCTAACCGAAGCTTCGCTTCGCATTTTGCGCCACAGCATAAATATGCAAGCCAACGTCATTTTACCGGTACCCCTTTTCACATACAACTGTTTTTTAAGGCCAAAAACGGGGTATTCGTCGTTTTAGGGGGCCGCGAGTGCTGAAAACCCTTTATATATTTAAGAATCGGCCAGTCTGGGCTAAAGACAGAAATACAACACTTACGGATTTCTGCATGCCCAACTTTAGCTTCGAAGCCCTCCACGGTCATACCAAGGGTAAGATCGTATGTGGCGTGGATGAAGCCGGACGCGGGCCACTGGCCGGGCCAGTCGTAGCGGCAGCCGTTGTCCTGCCTGCCCAAATACCCCGCGCTGTTCGGAAAGAAATACGCGATAGCAAAAAAATGTCCCCAGCACAGAGAGAATCGCTCTTCGATCCCCTGATTCACATCTGCCGTTATAGTATTGCCGAAGCTTCGGTACAGGAAATTACACAAATCAATATCCTCTGGGCCAGCATGCTGGCTATGCGACGCGCGATCGAAGGGTTAAAAGTACCGGTTGATATGGCGCTGATTGACGGCAACCGCTGCCCGCCGGGTATCAGCTGCCCAGCCACATCCATTGTTGCAGGCGACGATAAAAGCCTGTCGATTGCTGCAGCATCGATTCTCGCCAAGGTCACGCGTGACCGTCTGATGAAGAAGTTAGCCGAATCGTATCCCGGCTACGGCTGGGAACATAACGCGGGTTATGGAACGCCGCAGCATCTGGAGGCCCTCAGCCGCCTCGGCGTAACCGAATGGCACCGCCCTTCCTTCGCGCCAGTTGCGCAATTGGAATTACGGGCTAGCTGAGCCCCTTCCTCCGTTATAGGGCGAGTAAAGGACAATAAAAAAGGGCGGTGGATTTCTCCACCGCCCTTCTTATTTTCTTAAACCGTTAGACGATTAGAACGCCAACCGTTGGGAGACCAACAGTACATACCCATCGTCGTGGCTAGCTTGGTTAGACACAGCCTGCTGGAACATTACGCCATCGGCGTTTGTCGTCAGACCAGGGAACCATGTGTAGGTCGCACCAATGCCTTCAGCATTAAAGCTGTTGACATAGTTTTCTGTGCTAGCACTTACTGTGGTAGAACCAGCTACACCAGCACCACCAGCAGCGCCTAACAAGTTGTCATAGCCTTGACCGGTCATCCAGCTTGCGCCGACACCAACCTTGTCGAACTCATACTTGCCGCCAAGAGTGAAGGTGTTTTGGTCTTTGTTCTGACCATGCGTTGTCATGTAGTGACCATCATCAACGTACGATGCACCGAGAGTGAAGCCGCTGAAGCCAACTTGACCGCCAAGACCCCAAGTAATGAAGTCCTGAGCACCCACGCCAGTTATACCAACTTGCGTAGCACCAGCGCCCAAAGTCGTAGCCGACAGAGCGGTACCCTTGTTCTGGCCTTCCGTGATCATAGCGCTTGCCGCGACGTTAACTGGGTGGAAGTTACCCTTATATTCCAAGGCAGCTTCAACCACATCTTGATACGGCGAAATGCCGCCAGGAGCACCAACAACCGAAGCGTTGGTGTAAGGCACGCCCTGACCATAGTCATACATGTTCGGGGTGTAGGAAAGGCCCAACTGCACCTTGTTCATGTCATTGCCGACTTTCGGTGTGTAGTAGGTGACTTTCGTGCTGTGTTCTGTGTTGTCGATGCCGGTGGCATACATACGATCCAAAACCGTTGGGCTAACGAAATCGAGGTAACGACCATCAACCTGGCCTTCGCCGACTGTCGGAGCATAAACAAACAGATCGGAAGCGCCATGTTCGTCACCGAGCATGACTTTACCGAATGCGCCTGACAACCAGACATAGGCGGAGTTCATGGTGATACCATTACCAACCCGTGCATAACCGGTGTTGGCTTCTTCGCCATTCCACAGGCTGATGTTTGCACCGTATTGGATTCCATTTGAACCCTTGCCGACGGCATCAAAATTAATCTTGTATTCGGTTTCAAAAGCCTTCTCGGGCTGTTTGGTTGAACCGACAGCTGCAGCGCTTTCATGATAGAAGCCTGCAACGAAATCAGTGTAGCCGCCGACATTCAACGAAATCGGTGAAGTAGTATCGGCCTGAGCTGCGCCGGCAAAAGCAATACCGACAAGAGCTGTGGTGGCCAGAAGAACTTTACGCATGTTATCCCCCTCGTGGATGGATGATGGTTTGAGATATTGACTTAGACTTGGAGGGCAACACGCCCCGTCCTGCGTAATCTGGTACAGGCCCTTTGCACAGACAAGTAGGAAATCCACCAAAAAACCATTCCCAAATTTTGTGTTGCAATGGGGCAACAAGATGGTTAACGTCGATATGTCCTTGCAAAACATTGCTTTTTTGGACGCCACGGAACCAACTTCGGACTTGATTGTTAACAG
>Ga0206958_1010_pt1 | contig 61559 bp, 62 predicted proteins | sample Alteio_BWOrgHeat_33_FD_152968 | JGI IMG/M metagenome (GOLD analysis project Ga0206958, IMG submission 152968) | Enriched cells from forest soil in Barre Woods Harvard Forest LTER site, Petersham, Massachusetts, United States -... | ecosystem: Environmental > Terrestrial > Soil > Temperate forest >... | reverse complement strand
CCGATCCCCAGGAGTATCTCATTCATGATGTTCGGTTTCACCGGACGATCGCACGAGCCGCGGGGAATCCGATTCTGGGTGCGCTCATGGAGACGATTACGGCGAATTTGTATGAATACCGCAGCAAAACTGTTGTGAATGCGGTGGATTTGAAGGAGTCGGCGGAGATGCACAGGGAGATTTACCGGGCAATTCGTTCGCATAATCCGGCGCTGGCGCGGCAAACAATGGAACAGCATTTGAATCTGGCGCGGATTGCGCAGGCTTCTGAGGCGGAGGCGGCTATGGTGGCCGGGCAGAACTCCCCGGAGCCGGGGGCTGTGGTAGAGGAGCCAGCTGATTCTTAATTTTGTGATGGGAGCGCGTTCTTACTGGAATTTCCGCGATTTCCACTGGGTTGACAACTAAGGCCAGACCGGAGGGGCTCAGTTTGAAATTCTGAGCGCCGTGGGGTGGGCGCGGCGCGCGCGCGATTAAGCAGGAACGTACGTCAACCGAATCAAGTCATCGGCGATTAAATCACTGGCCACCAGGTGAAGCGGTAGCCGGGGGCCGGCAAAGAATGGTCTGCCCCCGCCAAGCACGACGGGGCGGAGGTAGAGCCGATACTCATCGATAAGCCCGGCCTCGGTAAGGCTTTGCGCCAAAACTGGTCCGGCAACTTGAATTTCGCCAACCAACTCGGCCTTCAGCCTGCGTATCACCTTCTCGAAGTCATCCGCGACAAGCGTGGCGTTGGGGCCAACTGACTTGAGGGAACGGGACACGACCCACTTCGGCTGGCTCCGCCACACCACTGCGAACTCACGATCCTCCGCGTCCCAATCTGGAAGATCTTCCTCCCAATAACGCATGATCTCGTACGTGTGGCGACCGTAAATGAGGCACGTCGCGCCGCGCACCAGCTCGATGAAGTGACGGAACGCCGCGGGTGCAGGCGGCCCAAGCTTCATGTGGTCGACGTAGCCATCGAGGGACTGGCTCAATCCGTAGACAAGTTTGGCCATGCTGCAAATCTCCCTTCCACGTTCTTCAGAATAGCTTGAGCCAACATCGCTCGAAGGTGAGGTGGAACACTATCTCCAGGCCGCATTGTCGGTGTGACCATTAGCAGAGATCTGTTTCCCAATCCCGAGATTGAAACTGACCGACTGCCGCCACGACTGCCTGCTAAGAAGGACAGCCCTGCTAAACTGGCCTCTGGGACATGTCCACACCGAAAAAGTTTTATCTCACTACCCCGATTTATTACGTCAACGCTCGTCCGCACATCGGTCATGCCTATACGACCATCGCGGCGGATGTGATTGCGCGGCGGCATCGGCTGCTGGGCGACCATACCTTTTTGTTGACCGGAACTGACGAGCAAGGGCAGAAGGTCGAGCGTTCGGCGGCAGCGGCAGGGGTCTCGCCGCAGGAGTTCACGGACCAGGTCTCAGCCACCTTCAAAGCGCTCTGGGATCGCATGGGGATCACCTATGACGATTACGTTCGGACGACCGAGCCCAGGCATACCAAGGCCGTGCAGCGGTTGTTTCAGGACTTGTGCGACCGCGATGCGATCTATCTGAGCACGTATACGGGGCAGTATTCGGTGGGTGAAGAGATGTTTGTCGACGGGCCTCCCGGGACGATCGGGCCGGATGGCAAGCCTACCGAGACTGTGACCGAGGAGAACTACTTCTTCCGGCTTTCGAACTACCAGGAGAAGCTGATCGATCTGATCGAGAGCGGCGAACTGGAGATTCAGCCTGAGGTTCGGCGGAATGAGGTTCTAAGCTTTCTGCGCGGGAACCCAAAGGAAGCTACTGAAAATGGCGAGATCGTCGCGATTGCCACCTCAGGGAATCCTTATGTACCGGGAGCACTCAAAGATTTCTCCCTTTCCCGAACGAGCGTGAGTTGGGGCGTACAAGTTCCCAGCGATCCTAAACACACCATCTACGTCTGGTTTGACGCGCTTATCAATTACATGAGCGCTATCGGCTACAGCAGCGATAATCCTGAATTGCAGAAAAAGTTCGAGCATCTGTGGCCTGCCGATCTCCATCTCGTCGGCAAAGAGATCATTCGGTTCCACTGCGTTTACTGGCCCGCGGTTTTGCTGGCGGCTGATTTGCCTTTGCCCAAAGCGATTACGGCGCATGGATGGCTGCTGTTTGAAGAGTCGAAGATGTCGAAGTCACGGGGAAATATTGTTCGGGCGGAGACGATTCTGGATGCTTTCGGGACGCTGAAGCCTAAACCGGTGGACGGTCCCGGTCCCGAACTGAGCGATGAGTACTGGAAGCATGAGCAGGATTTATTTGCTTCGGATGTGCTTCGCTATTTTTTGCTGCGTGAGATTCCGTTTGGACAGGATGGAAGTTTCAGCTTCGATGCATTAGTGCAGCGGTATAACAGCGATCTGGCCAACGGATATGGAAACCTAGTCAGTCGCACCTTGTCGATGATTCAGAAGTATTTCGACGGTTACGTCAATCCGTCCGGTCGGCTGGTGAGCAAATTTTTCTACGAGCCTGCCGTCGATCTCATCCAGCACTGCTCGATCAACTCGACGGCTGCGAACCTGACTCGATATCTCACTGGAATTTCGGGTGTAATCGCGCTGGTAGACAAGTACATCACCGACAAGGCGCCGTGGAAGGTGGCGGCCGATCGGGATGAAGATGCGCAACTTGACCTGGAAGAGATTCTTTATACGGTAGCTGAGTCAATTCGAATCATCACGGCATTGCTCCATCCGATTCTTCCTTTCGCGACTGGGAAAGTTTGGGAACAACTCGGACTAGGAGACATTGATGCTGCAATCAAACACGGAGAACTGGCTAACCTTCAATGGGGTGGTCTACAAAAAGGCGTTCGCCTTGGAGATGTTGTTCCGATTTTTCCGCGAGCACCGAAGGAGTTGATTCAACTGATGAATGATATGGAGCAGAAGAATAACGTAGCCAAGCCTGAACCCTCGAAGCTTGTGGATGAGAAGATTGCCCCGAGCGCGGTGGTTCCCGAAGATCCGACCCATCCGGGGGCACCTCCACGGACGAGTTCGCTGGCTGTGGAGAATCCAGGGGCCCACGTCGGAGCTTCGGCAGCGGCGACGCCTGAGCTGGCGAAGCCTCCCGCGTCGCACGCAGAGGCTCCGGCTTCGCAGGTGTTTGCGACTGCGGCTGCAGCTTCAAATGTTCCCGATACGCCGCGGATTGCGATTGACGATTTTGTGAAGGTCGACCTGCGGGTAGCAAAGATTGTTGTGGCGGAACGGATTCCGAAGGCCGATAAGCTGCTGCGACTGGAGGTCGACCTGGGCTACGAGACGCGGCAGATTCTTTCTGGTATTGCGGAGTGGTATACGCCGGAAGAGTTAATTGGCCGTAGGATTGTAGTGATTGCGAATCTGGCGCCGCGGAAGATGCGTGGACTGGAATCGCATGGAATGCTGCTGGCGGCTTCGGAGGGTGAGAATGGGAAGCCGGTGCTGGCTACTTTTGGCGAGGATATCGCTCTTGGATCGCGGCTGAAGTAACGCTCTGAATCAAGTTGGAATGAAAGCGGTTCAATCTCGATGGAGGATGAGATGCTTCGTTTGACCCCGTTCCTGCTCTTCGATGGAAACTGTGCTGAAGCCATGGAGTTTTATTCCGGCTGCTTCGGTGGCGAGCTTATTCTGACTCGACTCGCGGACACCCCGATGAAGACCCAATTTCCTACAGAACAGCACCATAAGATTGTCAACGCATACCTGAAGAGCGCAGCCATCGAGTTCTCAGGTACTGATTGGCTGCACCCGACGCAAGCGCGGAAGCAGGGAAATACAACTGCGATGTATGTCAGCAGCGCTCAAATTGACGAACTAAAAGCCATCTTTGACAGGCTGTCCGACGGGGCAGATAAGGAGTTTCTCGTCGAACTTCGGGACATGCCGTTTGGAGCTTACGGCCGGCTGACCGATCGGTACGGCGTGGAGTGGTTCTTCCGCGGGGAGAAGGTGAGCAATTGATCTGAGAGTTTACCGGCTGGCTATTCCTGCGCTACCGGGTTTTTCTTTGGCTGAAACGCTGGCCGCGTTCGGACAGGAAATCACTCTCTAATTGCGGTTGCAGTAGTTGCGGCTGCTGGCCGAGGCTCTTCAGCATGCGGGTTTGTGCTTCGTGGAGGTAGGCAAGGTTTTCCTGCACGGCCTCCTTGGTCTCACAGTAGGGGCGCGGCGCGTGGGCGAAGGTGACGTCGATGGTGCCGTCGGCTCTTCGTTTGGCCCACAGAAAAATAACGCGAGCGCCTATTCGCCCGACGAGACGCAACGCGAGCGAGTAGAGAGGACCGCCCATCTTCGCGTCGGCGAGGCATGCGACCGGGACGCCCTCCTGCAGATACTTCCGTACACGGGCCAGAGCATGCAGGTTTGCCGTGATGGTGGTGAGGCGTTGCGGCATGCCTGCGACGAGCAATTGGCCGTTGGCTGTAATTCGACCGGGATCGGCGACGACGACGGGCTCGGCAAACCCGCGCTCGAGGAGCGGCCTAAGTGGGAACTCGGCGAGCGGCTCGTGAATCCAGCAATAGAGGATGGGCCGGGTGGGATCCGCTCCGATGACTTCTGCGCCGGTGATGGTCCAGGGGATTGGGAAGGGGGCGATGCGAGTGAGCTCGACCAGCCAGTGGTCCAGCATGACCGCTTCGGTGAGGAGACGGTTTCCGCCGAACCAGCTAACGAGAATGCCTTGTATTTTGCAGGCGACGAGCGCGGCTCGATACCAGCTTTTGCGAGGGGTGAGGCGGGCAACCCACTGCACCTGCCTGAGCAGTGTCAGCCAGCCTGCAATCCTTTTGAGTGGCCACTTCAAGTAAGGCTACCCTCTTCTTCGGAACAAGAGTGCCTTCCGAGAAGATCAGAGACTAGGCGGGACTTTTTTCCGCGATGATGAAACCTGAGACTTGAGAGAAACAAGGGTCTTCCTTAAGAACAACAACGCACTACGAACGACAACCTGCAACACCGTTCGTTATCTTTGTGCGAATACGGCAATCATTATGTCGCAAACAGAGGGGCTTTCTATACGGTGTGAACCATTTTGACTACGTTTCTTTTGTCTGCACACCGACGGCAACGACAAAGTAGCTTGCGGTAGTGGTACCAACGTTTTTGAGACCATGCATGACGTTGGATGCGGTGAAGACTACGCCGCCTGGACCTACGGGTTCGGGCTTGCCGTCGTTGATGAACTCGAGGTTGCCTTCGCGGATGAGAAGGAACTCGGAGTGGCTGTGCTTGTGGGGTGGATGGGGCATCTTGCCAGCTGGGAGTGTGGTCTCGTGCACCTCGACGAACTCACCGGTGGCGAGCGTTCCGGACATTACCTGCCGGCCGGTGCCCCCGTTGGCGTTTTGTTTGACAGGAAGCTTGTCGAAGGGAAAGACGACAGATTTGGCGAGCTTGCCGTCGGGACCTGCTGCGGCGCCGGACTGGGCCTCGGCCATGACTCCGCCTAATGCGGCGAAGGCGGAGAGAGCGGTGAGAAGTTCTCTGCGGTTTAGATTGTTCATTCGACGATGTTACGCGTAGGAAGCCCTGGTCGGATGCGTCTCTTTAGTAATCCCACAAGGTTGGGTTGGCGGCCCAGGTGCGGCTAGTGTTTGACGTCGCCGCCAATTTGGACTACGGCGTATCTTGCAGGGGTGTTGCCGACGTTGATAAGGCGGTGCATCGTACCTTTTGCGACGTAGACGATATCGCCCGGACCGGCTTTTTCCTGTTTGCCATCGTGTTCGAAGAGCATGGAACCTTCCTGGACGATGATGAGCTCGGAGTGTTGGATGACATGGAGCGGGACCGGAGGCGCGCCTGAGGGTTGCAGGGATTCGTGGAACCCGACGGATTCGCCTGTGGTAAGAGCGAAGCCGGGGATTGCTCGGGTCTCGGTCCCGTTTTGCGATTTGTGCGACGGCATCTGATCGCCAGAGAAGACCTTCGATGCGGTTGATGTGGCTTCTGTGTTCTCAGTGGCGGCTCGTGGCTTTTCGGCAGGGGATTGCGCCGAGAGCGATGCAATAACCAATGTTGCGAGGAGGAGCGCTATCGTCAGGTTTCGACCGATTCGAAGTGTCATACACTTTTACCTTTCGAGTCACAGGTCTTCAAAATCTTTATACTGAGAGAGTTGCGACTGCTCTTTTTTTGAAATGACACGATGCCGCTGATTGATACTCACGCTCATTTGGATTTTTACACGGAAGACCGACAGGACGTGCTCCGGCGCGCCTACGACGCCGGCGTCGAGACGATTCTGGGGATCGGGATCGGCGAAGGGCCGGAGACGATGCATCAGGCGCTGGAGATTGCGGCGGCCACTTCGGGGTCGGGGCTGCCGGTGGTTTGGGCGAGTGCGGGTATTCATCCTCAGGAGGCGGCGAACGCGACACTCGAGGCTCTGGAAAAGCTTGCCTTGCTGGTCGCGCAGGAGCGGTGCATTGCCGTGGGGGAAATTGGGCTGGACTACTACCATGTTGAAAATCCCGTGGCGGCGGTTCAGAAAGAGGCGTTTGTCGCCCAGATGAAGATTGCAGTTGAAGCCGGAAAGCCGATTGTGATTCATTGCAGGACCAGTGAGCTAGCGGCTCCGCAGGCAAAGGAGAAGTTTGGAGCGGCGGATGCCTGGGCGGATGTACTGGAGCTGATTGCAGAGCACTGGACGCCGATCGGGCTGGGTGGGATTATGCATTGTTTTTCAGGGGGCGTTGCAGAAGCCGAGCAATCGCTTGCGGCCGGGTTTTATCTTTCGTTTGCGGGAAATCTGACTTATCCGAAGGCACAGGGGATTCGGGATGCGGCGCAGCTGGCGGCTTCACACAGGATTCTGGTAGAGACGGACGCACCGTTTCTGGCGCCGATTCCGTTACGCGGCCAGAGAAACGAGCCGGCTCTGGTTACGCATACGGCGGCAGCTTTGGCGGAGCTTCGCGGCATCTCAAGTGAGGAATTGGCGGCCCTGACGACGGAGAACTTCAGGAAACTTTTCCCTTCGACTCGCTGAAGAGAAGTCCAGGTGCGAGACAGGGCATAATAGAGAGCGATAAAAAAATCGAGAGGGCGGCGGGATATGGCATCGGATAACAGCTTCGACGTAGTTAGCAAGGTTGAGCTTCAGGAAGTGAAGAATGCGATTGATCAGGCCTCAAAAGAGGTTCATGCGAGGTTCGATCTGAAGGATTCGAAGTCGAAGATCGAGCTGGAAGGGACTGACGCGATTCAGCTGGCGAGCCAGGATGAGTACAAGCTGAAGGCTGTGATTGAGATTCTCTCGCAGAAACTGGTAAAGCGCGGGGTTTCGCTGAAGAACCTGGAGTACGAGAAACTGGAGCCGGCGGCGAACTCGAGCGTTCGGCAGAAGATCAAGCTAAAGCAGGGCATCACGGGCGACAGTGCTAAGAAGATTGTGGCCAAGGTGAAGGATTCAAAGATTAAGGTGCAGGCGAGTATCCAGGGAGATACGGTGCGGATCAGTGGGAAGGACAAGGACGCGCTGCAGCAGGTAATTGCTCTCCTACGTGGCGGGGACTTTGGGGTGGATCTGCAGTTTGTGAACTTCCGATCGAATTAGGGCTTGGGCCGCTATCCTGATTTCTGCAAGATCAAAGAGAGTTACTCGATTTCCGAGCTTGATACTGTCGCTAAATCAACATCCTGTTACTCTTAACTACGAGTGAGTACCCTTTCCATCGCGACCGCAGGGGAAGTCTTCGAGCTTCTGCGTGAGGATCTTGCAGCGATTGAGCAGGAGTTTGCGCGACGGTCGGATTCGAACGTTGAGGTCATTACCGACATCGCGCGGTATTTGATTGCAGGGGGGGGAAAGCGCATTCGTCCGCTTCTGCTGTTGCTTTCTGCAAAGGCGCTGGGATGCACCAGCGAAAGCCGGATCCGGCTGGGCGCTGTGGTCGAAATGCTGCACACGGCGACTCTGGTTCACGACGACATCATCGATGAGGCGGACACGCGGCGTGGAAGGCCTTCGTCGAATACGACGTGGGGCAATTCGAAGTGTGTGTTGGCGGGCGACTGGCTCTACATGCAGGCCTTCAGTTCGGCTCTCGAAGAGCGCAATTTTCGAGTGCTCGAACTGCTAATCTCGCTAACTCAGCAGATGGTCGAGGGCGAGCTGCTGCAGATGCAGAAGCTGGGGCATCTGATCAATGAAGAAGAGTACTTCGACCTGATCTTCCGGAAGACCGCCTGCCTGTTCAAAGTGTCGATGCAGCTTGGCGCGGCAGCTGCGGCAGGGCATGGTTTTGGTGATCCTGAAGAGATTGAGGCGCAACTTGGCGAGTATGGACGGAATCTGGGGCTGGCGTTCCAGATAGTCGATGATGTCCTGGACCTGACCGCTGCCGAGGACGTGCTTGGGAAGCCGGTGGCAAGCGATCTGCGAGAGGGCAAGGCAACGCTGGCTGTGATTCATGCGCTGGAGCGCGGAACTGGCGCAGACCGGGAGGCAATTCGGACGGTACTGGCTGACCGGAGCTTCGACCGCATCTCGCATTCGCAGATTCTGGAGATCCTTCACCGGCATGGCTCCATCTCCTACGCCATGGACACGGCCTGCGCCTATGCCGAGGCTGCGCGGATGACGATTGCCGATCTGCCAAACTCGGATGCAAAACGGGCGTTGCTTTGGGTACCGGGTTTTGTTACGACGCGCGACCGCTAAACTCTGGCTAAAGTGCGACTGATAAGATCGCATTGACGGTTTTTTGAGCCACAACAGGACTCTTTCAGCAACTCCATGTCGAAATTCGCAGAAGATATCGCACGTTACAAATCAAAGGGTTCGTATGGAAAACAGCTCTGGTTGAACCCAGCGGTCTGGGCGATCGGAGTGTATCGTTTTGGCAACTGGCTGCATATGGATAAGCCGAATGTACTGATCAGGCTGCCGCTTAAAGTAGTGTTTTTCTTCGCGAACTTTTTCTGCGAGCTTGTGATGGAGATGCACATCGACGCTCTGGCCACGATTGGGCCGGGTTTCTATATTGCGCACATCGGCGGCGTGCATATTAATCCTGCTGCGGTGCTGGGAAAGAATTGTGATGTTGCGCATCGGGTGACGATTGGAGCGTCGGCGATGGGCCGACAAGGCGTTCCCGTGCTGGGCGACGAGGTGTATGTAGGGACCGGGGCGACGCTGATCGGTAAAATTAAGATTGGAAGCGGGGCAAAGATCGCTGCGAACACACTCGTAATTACGAACGTTCCCGAGGGCGCTACGGTGATGGGGGTTCCGGGACGAATTATTATGCGGCCGCCGAAACCTGCTACGACTCCGGCGCCTGCGGTGGAGAAGCCAGTAGTGGAGAAGATGGATGCTTAATGATTCGCAGCGCCAGGAGATGCGCCGGTCTATCAGGGAAGCTGCGGCCCGGCGGGATGCGGCTGCCGTGGTTTCACTCGGGCGAGCGCTGCTTGCCGAATCAAGCAAAGCTGCGGATGTAATGTTCTGCGCCTCGACATTTGCGGGACTCGGCGATGCGATCAAGGAGCAGCTTGGGGCGAAGCGACTGAAGGTTTATATCGTTCGCTCAGTGACGGTGGAACCGATCCTTCCTTCGCTTGCGGTTGAGAGTGTGTTTTCTAACTTCGTCCTCGATCTGCACGCCGGAGGGTATGGGTCTTTTGCGGAAGAGCTAATGAATCCACAGAGCGCGCTGGCACGGTACGGTGCGGATGCAGTGCTGGTCGTGCTCGATTTGGAAGACGTTGCCGGTGGTCTGCCTGATCTTTGCGCGGCAGGCAAGAGCGGCGAGATTCAACGCGAGATTGAGGAGTGTGTCCTGCGAGTGGAGCAAATGCTGCGCGGGTTCCGCTCCGGGAGTTCGGCGAGGATTGTGTTTCAGGGGCTGGCGGTCCCGGATACAAGTTCGCTGGGCGATGTTGGGGATGCGAATCTTCCGTCGAGTTTGAACGGAGCAGTCGAGGAGATCAACCAAAGATTTGTTGCGATGTGCCGCAGCATTCCGGATTGCCTGTTTTTCGATGTGGATCGCGTTGCGGCTCGGTATGGGCGAGCGCGGTGGCGTGATACACGGATGTTTCTGGCTTCGCGGCTGGCGGTTTCAGCCGACGCATTTGGCGTGTATGCTCGTGGGCTGGTACGGTCGCTGGCGGCAATGTACCGGACACCACGGAAGGTGCTTTGCACAGATCTGGATAATACGCTGTGGGGCGGCGTGCTTGGAGAAGAAGGGACTGAGGGGATTCAGAGTGGCAGTGCGTTTCCAGGGAACTGTTATTTGGAGTATCAGAGGTATTTGAAACAGCTTTCGGCACGTGGCATTCTGCTGGCGATCGTTTCGAAGAACAATGAAGCGGACGTGCGTGAGGCGTTTGAGGTTCGCGCCGCAGATCTTGCGCTGGGGCTGGGGGATTTTGTTGCGCTGAAGATCAGTTGGGACGAGAAGGCGAAGGCGATTCGTGAGCTGGCAGAGGAGCTTTCGCTGGGGCTGGATTCGTTTGTGTTTGTCGACGATAACCCGGTGGAGTGCGAGGCGGTTCGGCAGCAGTTGCCAGAGGTGGCGATTGTTGCCGCGCCGGTGGAAGAGCCGTGGCGAGCGGTTGAAATCCTTGCCCAGCAGAGTTATTTCGATACGGCTGTTGTGACCGAAGATGATGCGAACCGGTTGAACGAGTACAAGGCGCAGGCTCAGCGGGCACAGCTCGAGAATAGCGCAGCGAACCGCGAGGAGTTTCTGGCTTCGCTCGAGATTGTGTGTACCTTCCAGAGTGCGCTGCAGGCTCCCCTGGCGCGTGCGGTGCAACTTCTGGCAAAGACAAATCAGTTTAATGTGACGACGCGACGGCGGTCTGCGGCTGAGGTTGAGGAGTTTGCCGCGAATGGGCAGGCGTGGGTGATTCGTGTGCGCGATCGGTTTGGCGATGCGGGCGTCGTTGGACTTGCGATGGCTAAGAATCATGCCGGTGTGTGCTTAATCGATTCGTTTCTGCTGTCGTGCCGCGTGATTGGTCGTGGGATTGAGACGGCGTTGCTGGCGTTTATCGCAGAGAATGCGCAACGTGTCGGCGCGACGAAGGTTGTGGGGGAGTTTATCCCTACGAAGAAAAATGCTCCCAGCGCAAATTTTTATGCGGATCATGGATTTACACAGACGCGCACGGAAGACGGCTCGATTTTTTATGAGTTTGATTTGACGAAGTCGGCTCTTCGGAGCCCCGACTGGATAAATTTGAAAGGAAATGAATCGAATGAGCTCTCAGCAAGTGCCGTCCTCTCTTCGTGACATCCTGGCGGATGTTCTTGAGGTTTCGCCCGAAGAGATTACTCCCGATCTGACGATGGAAAGGGTTGAGAACTGGGATTCGTTCCGCCATCTGCAGGTGATTCTGGCGCTCGAAGGCGAGTTCGGGGTGCAGTTCGATCCGCAACGGGTTCCGGAGTTAACTAGCGTTTCTCTGATCCAGCAGGAGCTGGAGAAAAAAGGAGTCGCGCTTCAATGACTCCTGAAGAGTTGGGTTTCAAGCTGATGCACGTCGGCGTTGCCGTGCCGAAGTTGGATCCTGCAGCGGAGAATCTTTCGAAGTTGTTCGGATATCGCGTTGTGTCGGGGCCTTTCGACGATCCAATTCAAAAAGTGACGGTGAACTTCTTGACGACCGCTCCGAACGATGCGGTTGAAATTGAGCTGATCGCTCCGCTAACCGAGGACTCGCCGATTCGCGCAATGCTCAACAAAAATGGTGGCGGGGCTTATCATCTGTGCTTCGAGACGGCGAACCTCGATGAGGCGCTGAAACATGCGACGAGCAATGGGTGCATGATCGTCTCGCAGCCTGCACCTGCAGTTGCTTTTTGCGGGCGGAGAATTGCGTGGATTTATACGGGCGCGAAGCAGCTCTTCGAGCTTGTTGAATGCGAAAAACGAGGCTAATCGTGGCTATTTCGGTTTGCGGTTGTCTTCGGGATCCCAGTCGGTCGCAACCATCTCACGGCCACGTGCCATGAGAAGTTGAATCTTGCCCTCGGCGGCTTCGAGCTCCTTTTTGCAGGAAGAGGAGTGCTTGAGACCCTCTTCAAAGAGCTGCACAGACTCTTCAAGCGAGAGCTCTCCGTTTTCGAGGCGGTCGACGATCTTCTCGAGGGCTTTCAAGTGCGTTTCAAAGGTCCCCATTAGGCACCTTCCTTGCCGCTCAGCCCGAGGACGTCGGCTGCGACGCTGTATCTGCCAAAGGGAGCGCTGACCTGAACGCCCTGTACCATCGGTCTTGCCTCGGCAAGCATCTCCCGCGCGATCTTTGCGCCTTCGGCGCGGCTTTCTTCGGGTGTGGTGACCCTGGCCATACGCGCCATGATCTCCTCGGGCATGCTGACGCGGAGATCGTTCTTCATGAACTCAGCGTTGCGCAGGCTGGTGAGCGGCCAGATGCCGGCGATAACCGGGATGCGGAAGCCCTCGATGCGTCGAAGAAACTCTTCGAGCACGCGGAGATCGAAGACGGGTTGGGTGATGGCGTACTCTGCACCTGCCTCAACCTTGAAGGCAAAACGGCGGACCTCCTGGTCCATGTCCTGCACACCCGGATTGGCTGCGACGGCTATCGTGAAGCCCGTGGAGGCCCCAATCGAGTTGTTGCCGATGTCGAGGCCGTAGTTGAGATTGTGGACGACGTTGACGAGGCCGATGGCGTCGACGTCGAAGACCGCAGTGGCGTTGGGATAGTTGCCGAGCTTAGGCGGATCGCCGGTGAGGCAGAGGATATTTTTCAGACCAATCGAGGATGCGCCGAGCAGGTCGCTCTGGATGCTGAGAACGTTGCGGTCGCGGCAGGTGTAATGGAGGATGGTCTCAATGCCGACGTGCTGCTGGACCTGCACGCAGAGGCTTTGCGCGCTCATGCGGGCGCTGGCGCGGGGAGAGTCGGGGATATTGATCGCGTCCACGCCCAGGCGGTGAAGCATGGCTGCGCCGTCGATCTCTTTGCTGCAGTCGATTCCTTTCGGCGGGACGATCTCGACCATGGTGACAAACTCACCGCCGGCGACCATGGCTCCGATTCTGGAGCGCTGAGCCAGAGTCGGCGGCTCAACCTTCGGCGCGGATTTTGACGCCGATTTGCCATTGTTGGTGCTCAAGACCTGGGTACCGCCTTCCATGGCATCCAACGCGCGCAGATAACTCTTCATGGCGCGAATGTAGCTGGGAGTGGTTCCGCAACATCCGCCTACGATGCTCGCGCCTGCCTTGACGAGTTTGCGCGTGAAGCTCGCCATGTACTCTGGCGAGGTGAGATAGATTGTCCGACCCTCGACAGCCCGGGGTATACCTGCATTGGGCATTGCGGCCAACGGCTTCGTGGTCACGGGGCGCATGCGTTCGATGACGCTGAGAACGGTGGCAGGTCCTGCACTGCAGTTGCAGCCAACAGCGTCTGCGCCCCACTCGGTCAGCTTTGCTGCAGCTGTTTCGGCAGACGAGCCGTCGAGGCAGTTACCTTCTTCATCAACGGTCATCATCACGATGACCGGGAGGCCGGGAGCGACGCCGCGGGCTGCGAGGATCGCCTGTTCGGCTTCGGCGAGCGAGGTCATGGTTTCAACAATGAGCAGGTCGACGCCGACGCCAGGACCGCCTTCGGCAAGCGCATGAATCTGCTCGGCAAAGGCTTCGCGGGCTTCGTCGAGGCCAACTTTGCCAAGGGGTTCGAGCCTTACACCGAGGGGGCCGATGGCTCCCGCCACGAAGGCCTCAGCTGCCTGTTTATCTCGAATCTGGTTGACGCACTCACGCGCGATTCGGACACCGGCGAGATTGATTTCGCGGACTTTATCTTTGAGACCGTGTGTTTCGAGACGGAAGGCATTGGCTCCGAAAGTGTTCGTCTCAATGACTTCGGCTCCGGCCTGAAGATATTCGTTGTGAATCTCACGGACGAGTTCGGGCTGCGAAAGGTTCAATTCGTCGTAACAGCGGTTGATGAAGATGCCACGAGAGTACAGCATGGTGCCCATTGCTCCGTCGCAGAGCACGGTTCCGCCATCGAATAATCTCTTTGCAGCGGTCCCTAAACCCTCTGCTGCAACGTCAAACCCATCTGCCATGATCTTCTCCCACTGTATCTTTCATCCTAAGCTACCGGCTACACGCACTCCAAGCCTGTGTGGGAAAGAGCCTGATTCCAACGGGTTCCACGGCCATTTGCGGGAGTTTCCTTGTTATACTCAGCATAGAGCAGTGGCTGCCCAAAGACGCCGCAACGCTCGGGTTGGAGTTTGTTACCGTTGACGAATCGAAGTCTCTTTGCACAGTCCCTACGCGCCCAGATCTTCTGCGGCCTTCTGATCGCTGCCGCCACGCTGGGACTCACCGCGTGCGGGCCGTATTACTACAAATTTCCCGAGTTTACGTTCGCCAACCGGCCGATTCCACCGAGCCAGCTGGCCAACCGTGTCATGGTTTCGGTCACCATTAACGGAGGCACTACAGGCAGTCTTCAAATCCTGGACGCGCTTCGTGATATCCGCAGCAACGTACAGAACACCCGCACTTCGTTTTCGGTCTCGGGCTATGCCTCCGGCTTCCCGAACCTGATCCTTAGCTTCCCGGCAGAGATTACGGGTTACGTGTACTCCAATACGCTGGGGGACGTACAGATCATCAACTATGGGAAGGAGTCCACCTCAGGGTCTGCCGGTTCGCTGCCGGCTAAGTCCACGGGCCTCGCGGTTCCTCCGACCTTTGGCCACATCTACTCCGCAGAGGAATCTATCGGCGAACTGGTGATTGTCGACAAGATCAGCGGCGGGACGTACGGACTCAACATCCCGAACGTCTTTCAGGTTGTTGTCAACCAGGGTGATACGGTTGTGCTGGCTATGGTGCGGAACTCCAACGTCGTCTACCGCGCGATCAAGCTGAATAACGGCCAGTATCCCACTGCCGTAGCGGCCATTGCTGCGATCGGCGCCGTGGACTGCACTCCGCTGAACAATCCCGTCTACTGCGCTATCCCGGTAAATACCGGAACGGCGACGAATCCCTTCGACCGCCCGACGAATGCCTACTTCTCGCTCGATGGCACCGCCGTCTACCTGCTGAACTGCGGTCAGGAGTGCGGAGGCAGCACCTCCAGCGTGACGTATCTGGATCCGGGTGCTCTTCAGGTAAACAGTTACTCCCAATTCACTACGCCTGCGCAACAGAATCCAAACGCATTTCTGCGAAATGTGCCGGTTCCGGGCGGCGCTACCGCGGCGGTTTCAAATGGGACGACGCTTTATATTTCCGGACAGCAGCTTCAGCCGGATGGGCTCTTCGCGGGTAATCTCTCGACGATCAATCTGGCAACCAGCTCGGTTACAGGTAAATACTCGATCTCGGACGGCACGCATACGAAGATGCTCTTTGCTGACGACAACACGCTTTGGATCGGCTCGCAGTTCTGCGCGACCGGCGAGCGGGCGCACCAGGCGTCTCTTGGCGTGACGACGCAGGCGGCAAACTACAACTGCCTGACGCGGTTCGATATGGGCGCGCTGACTGCTTCCATTGTGCCGTTTGTGACACAGGGCTCAGCCACTGCGGTGGTTCCCTACCCCAATACGAACCAGAACCAGTACTACTATGGCGATCTGACGGGACTGTGCTGGGTGCAAACCTTCCATAAGGTCTACACGGCGTACGGAGGGCAGGTGCATGTGTTCAACACGGCCACGGGCGCGGAGATCAATAACGTGAACGTAGTGGTTCAGGGCACGGCTCTCGACGTGGCATATATGGATGCTATTACGGACGCAGACAACTAATCAGTGATGAGTCCTACGCTATGAGCTCTCAGATCAAGACCGATTCAGAGCTCCTTGCGACGGGCTCGCAACAGGTGGACCTTCTTGCCATCGCTGCGCATCGCGATGATGTGGAGCAGACTTGCGGCGGAACTTTGCTGGCGATGAATGCCCGCGGATGGCGTACAGGCATCCTTGATCTGACGCAGGGGGAAGCCGGAACGCGCGGTACGGCGGTTGATAGAGAAGCGGAGGCTACCGAGGCGGCACGGATTCTGAAGGTGGCTCATCGCGAGGCGCTGGATCTGCCGGATGGAAATGTTCAGAACACGTATGAGAACCGGTTGAAGATTGCGTCAGTTCTGCGGCGGCTGCGACCGCGGGTTGTGATCCTGCCTTACTGGCAGGGACGACATCCGGATCACTACACTTCGGCAACGTTGAGCTACGAAGCTTGTTTTGTAAGCGGGCTGGCAAAGGTTGAGACTCCGGGCGAAGTGAATACGCCCCATCGGCCTTACAAGATTCTCTACGCGAGCCTCTATGCGGATGTGCGACCGAGTTTTGTAGTCGACATTACACCGTTTGTTGAGCAGCGGCTGCAGTCGTTGCTGGCGTACCGGTCGCAGTACGCCTCGCAGACGCAGGGTAACAGGCTGTTTGTGCCGGAGGAGGAGATTCGCGAGCGGATGTTCGCCGAGGCTCGACACTACGGGCTGTTGGGTGGTGTGCGATACGCTGAACCGTTTGTGCAGAAGGAAGTCGGGTTGGTTGAAGACCTGATGCTGCTTCCGGTGCAGTCGATTTAGGCACGTTGCTGGGCTGCTAAGTTGATGCGCGAATCCAGCTGCTTCTTTACAAACTCCACGACTTCCTCGGTGACATAGACGGGTGGGCGTATCGGCAGGATCGGCGTGCCTTCGAGCAGTTTCAGCGAGATGCCTACCCACTCTGGGCGCTTCAGATCGCCTTCGGGGACAAGAACGGCATCAGCGCGATCGAGAAAATATTTCGCGGACTCCTTGAAATCGGGAGTCTCAGGGTCGAGGACACTCAGGTACAAATCGGGCCGTAAAAATCGCATGATGCTGTTGGATTCAAGGATGACATTCTCTGCCTGTGCAATCTCCTTGCGAATGCGTGGCATTGCGTCGGCGAGGTCTCCGGTGCGAGTTCTTACCCAGAAAGACCGGCTTGCCCCGGCTGCGAGGTAGCGGCCTGAATCTGTCGTCGCGTCGCCATCTTTGCGCTCTTCACTGATCGCTACTGTGTGTTCGGCTGTCTCGCAGTCGCAGGGTTCACCGTTGGCGGAGCACATGCCGTGGCCAAACTGCGTGATCTTGAAGGCCGTCCAGTGCATCTGCGGGAGCGCAGTAATCAGGCCGGCGACGACGCTCGTCTTGCCGATGTTTCTTGTATGTCCGCCGATGACTACGATTGCCATGCTTCGCCGCGATCCACGAGCTAGGAAGATTTTAACGCTGTTTCAGACGAGCGAGGTCGCGCAGATACTCTTTGAGCGGGCGCGCGGGCCTGCCCCAGAAGACTTCGCCTGGGCCTCGCATCTTTTTCCCACTCAGGACACCGGCTCCTCCGCCGAGAATGACGCCAGTGCCAACCGTGGCATGTTCGCCTATTCCGACCTGGCCGCCGAGGATGGCTTCGTCTTCGACCACGCTGGAGCCTGAGATGCCTGTCTGCGCGGCGATAACGACGTGTTTGCCGATGGTGCAGTTATGCCCGATGTGAACGAGGTTGTCTATCTTCGTGCCGCGACCGATCCGGGTCTCGCCCAGCGCCCCACGGTCGATGGTAGTGTTGGCTCCGATCTCCACATCGTCTTCGACTATCAGGCGGCCCTGCTGCGGGAAGATCAAGTATTCGCCTGTCTGTCCGTTGCGCGCATATCCAAATCCTGTTGAACCAAGGACAGCGCCTGCCTGAACGATGACGCGATCGCCTAGAGCTGTTCCGGAATGGATGACGACCCGTGCACTTAGGTTGCAGTCGCGGCCAACGACAACTCCTTCTTCTAGCACTGCGCCGGGGCCCACGCGGGTACCGATCCCAATCACAACATCTTTGCCGACGACCGCGGAAGGATGCACACCTGCTTCGAAGGCGCGTCCACGCAAGTGTTTTCCAACAACAGCGAAGGCGTACTTTGCATCTCCCACCCACAGGACTCGAGGATCGAGCGGCAAATCCGCCTCTTCAAGGTTTCGGTTGGCGAGGATCGTTCCCGCTGTGGACGCAAGCGCCTTCTTCAGAGTCGCTTCGTCGACTGCGAAGACAACTGAGTTTGCGTTGGCAGCCTCAATGCCCGAGACCTCTGTGATCTCAACGTCCAGCAGGGGTGCACTTACGCCGATCCAGTCGGCAACTTTGCTCATACTCGCCATTAATAGATCCCCATCTCGCCAGCAGGTCTTGTCTTCCACCGCCGATGCACCCAGAGCCACTGCCCCGGGTATCGGCGCACGTAGGATTCGACCGCCGCAGTGAAGGTTGCAGTGTTGACAGTTGCATCTTGCTCGGAGTCTCCAGTATGGACTACCGGCAACTCCGGACCAAAGTGCAGCACGTATCGTTGCTCGCTCTCCTCCCACAAAAGAAAACCAGGAATGACGGCAGCGCCTGTTTTAGCTGCGATGCGAGCCATCCCCGAGGCCGTGCATGCCTGCACACCAAAGAACGGCACGAACACACCCTGTGGCGGCGTCATATTCGTGTCCATGAGGATGCCGACGGTCTCGCCTGCGCGCATGGAGGCGATGAGGCCTCGTGCAAAGTCGTCTTTGTGGATGACGCGGTTACCGTGCAGGCAGCGGATGCGATTGACGAAGGCGTCCACGAGTGGATTGTCGAGGCGACGGATGACCATCCCCATCGGCATTCCCATCAGCGAGTGGTAAAAGCTGGAAAGTTCCCATGCGCCGAGATGGCCGGTCAGAACGAGGACTCCTTTTCCCTTTGTGCGGGCGGCTTGATAGTTTTCGAGGCCCTCGTAGCGAATGAAGCGGCTGGCCGACTCCGGAGTGTAGCCGGGCATTTTACAGAACTCGGCCAGCAGAAGACCGAGGTTGCGGTACTCGGAGCGCAGAATGATCTCACGCTGGGCCGACGGCATCTCCGGGTAGGCCAGTTCGAGATTACGGAGACCGACGCTTCGCAAGCGACCTAGGAGACGATAGGCGAGGGCTCCAATCGTGGCCCCGACCGCCCGAGCCAGGTTCCGGGGAAGGAGGCGCATGAGATGAAGGAAGACCCAGACCACGGCAAACTCCATGGTCTCGCGGAGAGTGGGCAGGACTCTCTGCAACGTGGATGGTGCAATTTCGCTCAAGCCTCTAGTCTACTAATTTCAATTCGTCAGTGATTTAAATGAAAGGAGGCGGCTGTCTTCGCCGCCTTCTTTCTTCTGGTTGCTCTTGAGGTTACTGATTCTTCGCAACAACAAAGTACTTCGCCACTGTACGAACAAAGGGCTTGCCCTCTTCGGTCGTTGGCGTATTGCCGCTTAGAATCGTGTTGTAAGGAACATTGGTGCCGTAGATTGCAGCGGTTCCGTCCTGATTTTGTGAGAGAACGGTACCGTCAAGATCGATGCCTGCGAACAGACCCTTCGAACGCGAGTAGCTCAGGAATTCGGCGTTTAATTTCCAGTCCGTACCGGCCTGCGCATTACGTCCAACAGGCCCAGCCGAGGCGGCTGCGTCTGCGCCGAGTTTGACCTTGTTCTTCAACATGTCTTGGAGACCCTTTTGATTCATTGCAATCAGTACAAGGTCCGTTGCCTGTCCACCGATCTGAAATCCAAAGCTGCCGCCGGTCAGCTGAACGCAGATAGGTGCGCTCCATCTTCCACTCGCAGTGCGGCAGGTGGCAACGCCCTGGCCATATTGCGCGCCGACGACGAAAGCACCTTTCTTAAAGCTTGGGATAACAACGACGCATGATGCACCGGCAAGAATGCCGCTGGGTACCGCCTTGTCAGGAGTGGCCATGATCTCTTCGATTACCTGGCTGGCTGCAGTGAGCCGTTCTGCTACCTTCGCTTTGTCATCCTGGGCAGCATGCGCAGACAGAGAAGCGGCCGTTAATGCCAAACCACACAGAATTGCTGGGAGTTTCTTCATCATTTGTTTCTACCTTTCGGGTTTGGGGTCAAAATTCTTTGGAAAGGGCCCATAACGCCTCATATTTCCAACAATATGTCGGATGGAAGAACAGGAGGGGAAGTTGTCCTGCTTTTCGAAGAGCTTACCACCGGACGCAAAAATGTTACCGGACATAAAAAATGGGGGTTATAGAGATAGGGTCGGGTCCACCCGACGCTGTCTCTATAACCCCTCTCCCAGGTCTGTGTTGCTTGTTAATAATCTGCCTGACATTAGGGGCTCTCACAACGGTACGAAGGTAGGTAGACCTTTGAGCGCTGTTTGTTAACTCAAGTGTTAACGGACTGGAGAGGCGGCTTTGCCTGATTTACGGGTCTTTTGGCTTCCTTCATTCAGGAAGCAGCTTGCGGTTCATGACCTGAACCGAGAGAGCAGTACGGTTGTTTACGCCAACCTTGCGCATCAGTGTGCCGACGTGCTTCTTTACCGTTGCGAGATCGATTCCCAGCTCTTCGGCGATGACGCGGTTGGGGTGGCCTTCGACAAGAAGCTTCAGAACTTGAATCTCACGTTGCGTAAACTTCGGGTCATCGTACGACCCGACCCGGCGTTCCTCCGCCGAAGAGAGCTCCAGCAGGTTCGCCAACACCTTGCGGGGCGCCCACGCGGAGCCGTCCTCGACGATCTCAATCGCCAGACGCACCTCGCTTCCCTTCGCGGTGTACGGAAGATAGCCCTTGGCGCCGGCGCCGATGATGCGCTGGATGTATTCGTGATCCTCTTCCAGACCCATCACGATCAGCCGCAGATGAGGCCTGGAGCGACGGAAGGCGGCCAGCAGCTCGAAGATATGGTCGGTGGACGCGGCATCGATGAGGATGAGAGAGACGCCAGAGGCGTCGAGGGCGCCCGGAATCGATAGCGGTACGATCGTCACAGGTGCTCCATGCAGGCCGCCTTCGGCAAGAATGGACTGCAGCCCCAGAATCCGCAGCGGATCGGTAGCGACAAGGCCCAGCCTCAGGACTTCTTGCGGTGTTTCGTCTTTCATCGCCTGCGCAGCCTCTCTACTCAGCGTCGTGCAACAGTAGGCCGACTTCAGCGCTTGCGGGGATCGCCACCCCTTTGCCGATCAGAGCTTCGGCAGAACGATTCCCTGCTGTTTCTGATACTTTCCTTTGCGGTCTGCATAGCTGACTTCGCACATCTCATCGGACTGGAAAAAGAGGATCTGGCACAGTCCTTCATTCGCATAAATTCTGGCGGGAAGAGGAGTCGTATTCGAGATTTCGAGGGTCACAAACCCCTCCCACTCGGGCTCAAACGGAGTTACGTTGACTATGATGCCGCAGCGGGCATACGTCGATTTCCCTACGCAAATTGTTAACACATCACGGGGAATCTTGAAGTATTCAATAGACCTGGCCAGCGCAAACGAGTTCGGCGGAATGATAACGCTGTCGGCCACAACCGTAACGAAAGAACGCTCATCGAAGCCTTTAGGGTCGATGATGGCACTATTGACGTTGGTAAAAATCTTAAATTCGTCGGAGACCCGCAGGTCGTACCCATAGGAGGAGAGCCCATAGGAGATGACGCCCTCGCGAACTTGTTTTTCGCTGAATGGGGAGATCATTCCGTGATCAATCGCCTGACGGCGGATCCAACGGTCACTTTTAATTGCCACTTCTTATCTCTTTTCTGTCAGTTTTCGAATTCGGGCCGCTAATTTCGGCGTTAGGGTGTAGATTTAAGGGCGACCGGAAACTGCGTTACCCTTGCCTCATTAGATTCTTCATCTTACGGCAGTGTTCTATCGTTGACAATCTCGCTTCTACTTTCTACCATCACGTTACTAAAACCCGGTCAGTATTTGTTTTCAAAAAATTACAGCCCAAGGACGGCGGCCCAGATGATTAAGCAGGATCTTATACAAAGGGTTGTTGAGCGTACCGGACTGCCACGAACCAAAGCAGAGTCTGCGGTAGACGCGATCTTCGACAGCATGAAGCAAACACTGATCGCTGGTGACCGCATCGAGTTGCGTGGCTTCGGCGTCTTCACTGTAAAACCCCGCAAAACCGGCATTGGCCGCAATCCGAGGACAGGTGCTGAAGTAACGATTGCTCCGGGAAAGGCCGTTCGCTTTAAACCCGGAAAAGAACTTCATCTGTTGGACTAGCTTCGGTTACCCACAGATCAGGTTCGATCTTTAGCGCAGTGACCGCCTCACATCAAATGAACCACGTCCACGTCAACCACAAGGTTGCGCCGGGTAATGCCCTGTGTCTCTGCAAACGCGAGCATGGCCCGCAGCGTCGCGCCAAGTGCTTGTCTTTGCTCAGCTTTTAAAACGAAATGATAACGGTAGATGCGTTTGAGCCGCACGATAGGCGCCGCAGCAGGGCCGAGGACACGTATCTTATCCAGGCGCGTCTGCTGGAACCACCGTCCCAGCGTTCCCGACCATGCTGTAGCCTCTTCCAGCTTTTCGCTTTGAATCACAACGTTGGCGAGGACGGCGAACGGCGGGTACTGCATCCAGCGCCGATATTGCAATTCTTTCGCAACGAAGCCCGGGTAGTCATGTTTGGCGGCGAACTGAATTGCATAGTGATCCGGATGATAGGTCTGCACGAGAACTTTACCGGGCAGGTTGCCTCGTCCAGCGCGGCCTGAGACCTGTGTGAGAAGTTGAAAGACTCGTTCGGCAGCGCGGAAGTCAGGCAGACTCAACTGAAAGTCAGCGCCGATAACTCCAACCAGTGTCACGCCGTGAATATCGTGGCCTTTGGCGATCATCTGTGTTCCGACAAGAAGATTGATCTCGCCTCCATGCAGTCGCGCGAGAAGCCGTTCCATATCGCTGCGGCCGCGAACGGTGTCGCGATCCATGCGACCAATGCGCGCTGTGGGGAAGAGTTCCTGCAGCCGCTCCTCGCCCTGCTGCGAGCCGACACCGAGAAAATAAAGGTGCTCGCTCTCGCACTTCGGGCAGACCTTCGGCACAGCACGGCGCGAGCCGCAGTAGTGGCACTCCAACCGCTGCCCCGGCTGCGCGATGGCATCGTTTTCGCTGACTCTTTTGTGATACGTCATCGAGACTGCGCAGTTCTCGCACTCGATCTTTTCGCCGCAACTTCGGCACATCACAACCGTTGAGTAGCCGCGCCGGTTCAAGAGCAGAATGACTTGCTCGCCACGATCAAGTGTGACTTGCGTCTCTTCGATCAGACGACGCGAGAAGATGTTCTCCTGTGCGGTCTCGCGAAACTCGTCGCGCATGTCGACAAGCTCGACATCAGGAAGCGGGCGCGCCATGACGCGCTCGCGCATCTCGATGCGCACATAACGCCCCTTGTCAGCATTGGCCCAGCTTTCGAGCGACGGTGTCGCTGACCCAAGAACAACGACCGTCTCCTGAAGCTTCGCGCGCATAACGGCGACGTCGCGCCCGTGGTAGCGCGGCGTCTCTTCCTGCTTGTAGCTTGAGTCGTGTTCTTCATCGACGATAATCAGCCCGAGATTTACCAGTGGTGCGAAGACCGCAGATCGTGTTCCGACTACTATTCGTGCGTCGCCGCTGCGAATTCGATGCCACTGTTCGGCGCGCTCGTCGGGCGTAAGCTGCGAGTGCAACAGAGCAACCTCGCCTGCGAAGGCCGCATACATCTGAGCGGCCATCGCAGGTGTCAGGCCGATCTCCGGCACCAGCAGCAGTGCCGATTTACCTGCGTCCAGCGCACGCTGCATTGCTGCGAAGTACACCGTCGTCTTGCCAGAGCCCGTGACGCCATACAACAGATTAGGGCGGAATCCGCCTCTCTCTATCGCTGGGACGATTGTTCCGAGAGCTTCCATCTGGGCTTCGTTTAGATCGTGTTCGTGTGCATGCTTTTTACCGGACGAACTGACTCCGCCGAGATGGAACTGCTCACGCACCTCTTCGATTGCGACGAGCCCGCGCTTGACGAGCGTCGCAAGCGTGGAAACAGTCACGCCTCCATTACGTAACGTGAGCTGCAGATCGCTGACACGCATTCTTCCGCCGACTGCTGCAAGCTCGGCCAGGATAGTCGTCTGATTTTCGTTGAGCTTCGGGAGCCGCGTCTCCTCGACCAGCACCGCCACTTTTTCAAGCCGCCGTGCATCGCGCTCCTCGGCTACTGCCTCACGCCTCAGCCACTTTTTGCGAACCATGCCTTCGAGCAGCCCCTTGTTGGCTCCAGTGGCCGATCGCAGTGTGGAGAGCTTTGCCTGCTCGCCGTTTTCGAGATAGTTCAGAATGGAGTACTCGCGATTCTGGTCTTCGGCTGACAACTTCGAACGCCGCGACGAGCCCTTCTCCGCGCCCTCATATAAAATCTTCCGGCCTGTTTCTGTGATTCGATAAGAAAAATGACGCTTCACCTCCGCGGCGAGCGGAAGCATACCACGCAGGACCTCGCCCAGCGGCGCGACGTAGTATTGCGCAATCCACTGAGCCAGCTTCATCAGCTGATCCGGCAGGATAGCTGCATCGTCGAGCACCTGCTGCACCGGCTTGATCTCAAAATCATTCGCAGGCACCTCGTCGTGGACTCGTACGACGACACCCATCAGCCTCTGGCCGCTGAACGGCACCAGTACCCGTGCGCCGACTGCAGGCATCACACCGTTCACCGCATAGGTAAATGTCTGGTCCAGGGGCACCGGCAACGCAACGTCGCAGTACAGAGGCATCCTTCCAGCTTAGCGGAATCCAGCCTCACCTGGCCGTCAGCCTAGCTACCCTCCCTCACCCTCTGCTACTCCGCTGCCACATCATCACCTGGCCAAACAAAATCGTTCCTTCCGAACCCTCGCGCGAGTACATTGAATGCGGACAACATACAAAACCTGTTCCACCCATTCCAAAATCGGCAACAAGGCATCTGATGATTCGAAGGTCAAGAATGCGCATCGCCGTTTTTGTTCTAACCTGCCTGCCCTCACTCGCAGGGTCAGGACTAGCAACGGGACACGCGGACACGACTGCAAAAGTATCCGCCACGGTCGGCGGCAAACCACTACCGCTCCAGCGTCCGGAGCAGATTGCCCTAATGTTCATGTCCGCAGTCTCCAACATTGAGGACGACTGCATTCGACACGCCGGCCACGCGTGCTCCCTCGATGAACTGGTCAACGGCACCACAACCCAAGACAACTGGAAGGTCGGTCACCTTAAGTTCGACCCGCGCACCGCCGACCCTAACTACACCTACACCGTAAACGCCGGAAAGAATAGCTTCGAAGCAAAAGCCATACCTAAAAAGCTAGGCCTCGGCGGCTTCTTCACTGTAAAAGCAGGCTTCGGCTTCGGCAAAAAATTCTATAACCCCCAAGGCGAAGCATCCATCGCATCTGAAGAGATCGACAGTAGCAGCATCGAAGGCGACCTCTTTCAAGCGCATTAGTAAGGCGCAGGTCTCGTGGTCGAAGAATCCTGCCATTCCGCAACCCTCGCGTGTCCTATGCAGTGGTAACCACTGGCGCGGCAACACCGATCGGATTTTCGGTCCCTGTCAGCCTCTCCTCACTGAACGGCCTTGAATAGCAATAGGGATGACTTCGAGTGAAGGCATCCCCATTGCGAACGTGCTCCTTTGCTAAACCCGGTTACTGCATCTTCGGCAGTTCCATCAGCAAGCCGCCGTTTCCGGTTTGAACCGTGGGAAGCTGTCCGTTCCAGCGCTCGATCAGCGCCTTTTGGTTCTCGATTTTTCTGAGTTCCAGAAGCTGCGGAGTCAGAGAGGTCTGGCGAATCTTGTTCGCCTCAGCCTCACCATTGGCTCGCGTCACGGCGGCCTTCGCTTCGCCATCAGCCTCGGCAACCGTCTTCGCCGCCTCGGCTTGTGTCTTCGCCAGTTCGTTACGCGCGCGCTCTGCATCCTGGATCGCCTGCGCCTTCGCTGTAATCGCCGATGCGATGACTGCAGGAACACGCGGAGCCCCGATGAAGCCAAACTGCTGAATGCCGACGCCAACCGATTCCATCTTCTGCTGGATCAGAGCCTGCACCTTATTGAGAAACTCGGCCTTCTGCTCGCCGTAGATCTGTTCGACGCTGTACGTCGATGCAACCTCATTGAGCGAGTTGCGAACCACATCGCGCAGAATGCCATGCGTGAATACGTCCAGATCGCTCAGCCGATACTTCACATAAAAGTCCGGGACCCGGTGCGGATCGATGGCATAGCTTAGCGAGACGTCGGAATAGATCTCCATCCCTTCCTTCGAGTTGAAACTCATCTCTTCGTTCGAGGAACGGCCTTCATTCAGGTCGTGCGTCCACTTCACCGTCTGCACGAAGGTTGGAAACTCGATGATCTGACTGCGCAACGGGCTGTAGAAGACCCATCCGGTCCGGATCGGAATCTCCGACGGACCGCGTTGCGAACCGCTCAACACAATCTCAACACCAACGTATCCCGCACCGATGCGAGTGATTGAGGCGATGTAGTTGAAAAAGATAACAGCCGCAATCAGCAGGGCAACGGCAATTGCGCCGAACTTCAGGAACTTCATCGGGAGCCGCATATCATTACCCCGGCCATTGTCGGAATTCATTACTTCACCAAAGAGAGACATTACATCCTCCAGATCTTTCGAAACGCAACAAAGCCACCCGTTGCTGTTGCCAGCAACAGGCACACGCCCCCCAGAACAGCTCGATCACTCGGCAAATTGAGTAAGTGGAACGCCGTCACCATGACCCAGTACAGGGGTAGCGTGACGATCAGAGAACCCAGCACCTTCCAGAACAGCATCGTAGTCCCTGGCCAGTTCTTGCTTGGCCCAACAACCATTTACAGCAACAGGAATTATATCCCGGACCTCATAAAAATCCCGTAATGTGCGATATCCGACCCAACTTGATATGCTGCTCGCACTATGAAGAAGAAAACCCTCCCTCTCCTCTCCCTTCTTCTGTTTTTCATTGGTTGCGAGCCACACCCGAGCCCAACACCCGAACCCGCACCCAAACCTCACGTTGCCGCGTCCGCGGCTCATCCGGTCGCTTCGCAGGACTTCGACTACTATCTGCTGAATCTCTCGTGGTCACCAGAGTTCTGCTACTCGCATCCCAACGCAACTGAGTGCGCCCGACATCCTGCCTTCGTTCTGCATGGATTGTGGCCTCAGAACCTGAGCGGGAGCTATCCGCAGAACTGTTCCGATGCACCTGGGCCGGCAGATCCATCGCAGTACAGCGATATCTATCCAGATTCCGGACTGCTTCGGCATGAGTGGCGAACGCACGGCACCTGCTCGGGGTTGTCGCCGGATGACTTCTTCGCCTCGGCGCGTGCGGCCTTTCGGTCGATTTCAATTCCAGCCCAACTGGCCCAACTTACCAGGCAGATCTCGATGCCGCCTATGGAAATTCTCGGACTCTTCACCACGGCGAACCCAAAGATCCCCAGCGAATCGCTGGCGGTGAGCTGCGGCAACAACTTTCTGACTGCGATTGAGGTGTGTCTCAACAAAGAGCTTCAGGCTGTAGCATGCGGACCAATCCGCTCGTGCCATGCAAACATGGTTCGTATCCCACCGCCATAATTATTCTGCTGGATTTGCCGAAGCCTTCGCTGGAGGCTTGAGTCCCATTTGCTTCATCACCATCTGCAGGTCTTTCCATGCCTCCGCTTTCATGCGTGGATCGCGCAGCAGAAACGCGGGATGATAAGTGACCGCGAGCTTTGCCCCACGGCATCGGTGCCAGCGTCCGCGCAGCGCGCTCAACGATTGCTTCAAACCAAGCAGGTACGTTGCCGCCGTTGAACCAAGAGCGACAACGACCTCCGGCTGGATCACGTCGATCTGCTGCAGCAAAAACTGATCACAGGTGTTCGCCTCAACCGGTTCAGGCGTGCGATTGTTCGGTGGACGGCATTTGACGATATTGGCGATGTAGACCTGTTCGCGCTGCAAGCCCATCGCCTGAATCATGTTGTTCAAAAGCTGACCGGCTTTGCCTACGAATGGTCTGCCCGAGGCATCTTCATCCGCGCCTGGCCCCTCGCCTACAAACATCAGCCGCGCATTGGGGTCACCCTCACCAAAGACGATCGTGCGGCGACCTGCATAGGCAAGCGGACAGCGGGTGCAGTCGCCAATCTCTTCTTTGATTGCAATCAGAGCATCGGCCTTCCGAGCAGGAACAATGTGAATCTCCGGCAACGGCGCAAGATTATCGAAACTCACCAGTTTTGCTATGGGAGGCTCCAGGAAGGCAGGTCTCGGTGCGGCAGGGCTCTCGTCCGAGTCGATCATTGTGACCGCAATAGGCGCAGGCGGCACTGGCGCGACGGCTTCAGACGCGGAATTCTCTTCCACGACCGGCTCGACAATCACAGATTCGCCACGACGATAGAAGTCATGGACCCCGAGGTCCCTAAGGTATTCCACGTAAGCCCGCAGCTGCTGTTCTGCCTCACCTGCCATGGCTCTATGGTATCGCTACATTAGTGCAAGGGAAGATCGAGCACTGTTTCCGTGGGCCGCTCAGGAAGAACGTACTTCACGTGGCCCTGCTTGATCTCGTCCTGCGCAACTCGGCACGCCTTCATCGATTTGGCAGCGATCAAAGGCGAAGCTCCCGATTGCAACTGCCGGGCCCGACGTGCGGCGCCTTTCACCAAACTGTATTTGTTGTGGAATGCGCTTTCACTGGTCATTCGATACCCCCATGGTGTGAAGTTATACCTCAGACGGGCAAATTGCTCTACACAATTCGCAGTGTGGATAAGTGGGCCTTATCTCTCTATCTCTCCAAAATTACTCAACGCAGCCTTTAGCTTCGGAGAAGCAACATCGGTCCTGCAGCTCAACGCGAGGGACTGAACTCCGTCTCGCACGCCACGCTCGTACAACACGATCGAACGTAGCTCCTTGACGGCCTGGTCCAGAACATCGTTGACCAGAGCATACTTGTAATCGCGCATTTGCTTCAACTCGTTCCGCGCGCCGGCGAGCCTTTTTTCGATCACGGCCTCTGATGTCACGTGCTCGGCCTCGCTCCGGGCGCGCAGGCGAAGTTCCAGAATCTCAGGACTGGGCGGCAAAATGAAGATCGAGACAGCCTCCGGCAACTTTTTCATTACCTGCACCGCGCCCTGAACGTCGATGTCCAGCAACAGATCCTTACCCGCATCTTTCGCATGCTGAAGCGCGGAGCTAGCGGTTCCGTAGTAGTTGCCGAAGACCTCGGCCCACTCCAGAAAATCTCCCCTCGCGATCATTCTCTCGAACTCCGTGCGCGTGGTGAAGTGATACTCGCGGCCATCTTCCTCGGACCCGCGCGGCGCACGTGTCGTGTAGGAGATAGAGAACTCCAGCCCTTCCACCAGCGTGCGGAGCTGGCTCACCAGCGTCGATTTTCCCGAACCCGACGGCGCCGAAATAATAAAGAGTATGCCTGCCATGCGGCTCAATCACCTAAAAGTTTTCTTGTCAGTGTAGCAATCGCTATTCGAGGTTCTGAACCTGCTCTCGGGACTTCTCGATCTCCGCCTTCATCTCCAGTCCTAGCTCTGTAATGCGAAGGCTGTTCTCGCCCGAGGCTCCGCTGGTTTTTGAAAGCATCGTATTGGCCTCGCGATTCAATTCCTGCAACAGAAAGTCGAGACGCTTGCCAAGCTCTCCGCCCTCGTCGAGCATGGTGACAAAGCGATCCACATGTGTTCGCAGACGAACGATCTCTTCTTCGATGTCGCTCTTCTCCGCGAGCACTGCAGCCTCCGTCAAGAGACGCTCTTCGCTCACCTGCGCTCCTTGGGTCAGCTCCGCCAACCGGCTGCGCAGGCGATCAAACTGGGCCTCGCGAACTCCGTTTCGCAGAATCGCCATCTCGTCGCCCGCTTTTTTCAGGCGAATCATCGAAGCACGAAGCTCTGCCGCTAATGAGACCCCCTCCTGTGCGCGAACTTCGTTCAACTTCTCGATCAGCGGCAAAAGCTGCGCGAGCACCGCTGCTTCAAGCGCAGCCATCTCCTCCGGAGTCGTGCTGCTGCTCTCTGCCGTCATCATGCCTGGGATGCGCAGCATCGCATTCAGGTCCGGCTCGTAGGCAAGCCCGTTCGCATCGCATGCCTCGCGGTAGGCCAGCATGTAAGCACTCAGCAAGGCTGCATTCAACTGAATCTCCGCACTCGCGCGACGCTCGAACTGTAACGTGACATCGACGTGACCGCGGCGCAGTGTCTCCTTCAGCAGCCTGCGTAGATGGATCTCCAGGCCGTCACAGTATGACGGTAGACGAAAACTGAGATCGAGAAAGCGATGATTGACGCTCTTCATCGACAGCGTAAACGCGACATTGTCCTTTATGGAACCACGCAGACTCGCGTATCCCGTCATCGAATAGATCTCACTCACGCAATTCCCTCCATCTTCGCCGTCACTTCGACCTCACCACCGGAAACTGTATCCTCACCGGCAAACTGCATGTTGTAGAGCCGCTGATACGTTCCGGAGTGCTGCATCAACTCCTCGTGCGTGCCAATCTCAGTGATCTGCCCGCCTTCAATCACGGCAATGCGAGTTGCGCGACGCACGGTCGACAGCCGATGCGCAATCACAAACACGGTCCGATCACGCATTAGGTTTGCCAGCGCAGCCTGCACATAAAGCTCACTCTCCATATCGAGCGCAGAGGTCGCCTCGTCGAGAATCAGGATCGGCGCGTTCTTCAGAATCGCCCGCGCAATCGCCAGCCGCTGCCTTTCGCCGCCGCTCAGCCGCAACCCCTTCTCGCCGATAACGGTGTTGTAACCCTCCGGCATGTTCTGGATGAAGTCATGCGCAAGCGCCATCTGTGCCGCCTCTTCGACTTTGGCGATGGGAACGTCGGGCTGGCCATAGGCGATGTTGTTGCGCACAGTATCGTTAAACAGCACCGTCTCCTGCGTCACCTTGCCGATCTGTTCACGCAAAGAAGCGATGGTCACATCTCGCAGATCGTGGCCATCAATCAGAATCTTTCCTTCGTTGACATCGAAGAAGCGTGGAATCAGATTGACGAGTGAAGATTTACCCGCTCCACTCGGGCCAACGAGAGCAATCACCTCGCCGCGCTTCACCGTCAAGTTGATGTTGTGGAGAACTGGCTTCGTCTCTCCCTCGCTCTCATAGGCGAAACCTACGTGATCAAACTGAATCTGGTCACTGAAACCCTTCAACACAAAGGCGCGCCTCTTCTCCTGCACATCGTCGGTCGCGTCCATGAAGCGAAAGATCTCGTCGCTCGCGCCGATCGCCTGCTGAAAGCTGTTGTAGAACGCAGCGAACTTTCTCACCGGATCATAGAGCGTAAACACTGCGATCAGAAAGGTGATAAACGATCCCGCCGTCATCGCCTGACGTTGAATGCTGATGCGCCCCAGATAGAGCAGTAACGCAATCGCAACGGATGCAATCAGGTCCATCAGGGGTGAACTGATCGCCTGCACCTTGACAGACCTCAAATTGGCGTCGAACAGCCTTCGCGCGGCACGGCGAAAGCGATTCATCTCCCACATCTCCATTCCGAAGGCTTTGACGATGCGATTGCCCGTGATCGTCTCGTGAAGGATGTTTTGAATCTCAGCCAGCTTGTCCTGTCCCTTTCGCGTGGTCTGCCGCACTCCCCGCCCGATGCGTCGCGCAGAAAAGACCACTACGGGCACAAACAGCAACAAGACCCACGCGAGCCTTCCACCGACGATAACAACCGCAACTGCGGTGAAAATCAATGTGAAGAACTGCTGCAAAAAATCGCTCATCACGCTCGACATCGCGAACTGCACCTTCTCGATGTCGTTGATCAACGTTGAAAGCAGCGTACCGGTCGTGTGCTTCTGAAAGAAGCCGACAGACCTGCGCAGAACGGCATTGTAAAGATCGTTCCGCAGATCGGTAATCATGCCAAAGCCGGCACGATTCACCAGATAAGTCCCCGTGTAGTCGCAGATCGACTTCAACAGTGCAGAGCCTACCAACGCAACTGCGACCACAGTCCACGCATTGTGAAAGTAGCTCGGCAGAAGACGCTGCAGATTAATTACATAGTCGGTATGCGGAATACGAAAGACAAGCACTAGCCCCGGAGGCGCATCGGGGCTCAAAACATTGTCGAAGATCGGCTTGACTAGTAGGATTCGGAACGCGGCCATCGCTCCGACAATCGCCATGAGCACAACTGAAGCAAGCGAGTATAGAGCATACGGCTTTACGTAAAGCAGCAATCGCCAGATGCGCCTCAAGCCATCACTCTCCCGATCGTCCTTCTCCTAATGCGCATCTCTTTATTCTAGTGCGCGTCACTGGTTTGCACTCGAACCGGACCTGTCTACTTTGGCATATCGCGGTGCGAAGACTTCACCCGATACCCTTCATTTTCCAGCCGCTTCTTCATCTCTTCCGCAATGAAGACAGAGCGATGCTGTCCTCCGGTACATCCAAACGCCACTGTCAGATAACTTTTTCCCTCTTTGATGTAGTGCGGCAAAAGAAACTTCAGCAAGTCTTCCGTCTTGTCGAGAAACTCCTTCGTCTGCGGAAACTGCAAAACATACTTGGCGACCCGTGGATCTTTCCCAGTCAACTTGCGAAACTCCGGAACAAAGTGCGGGTTCGGCAGGAACCGTACATCGAAGACCAGGTCGGCTTCCGTCGGCACACCATTCTTGAATCCGAAGCTGTTCGACGAGATCATCAAAGTCTGATCGCTCTCTTCGCGCTCAAACTGAGCGTTGATGTGCGCCCGCAAATCATGCACGTTGAACTTCGTCGTATCGAGAACAATGTCCGCAACGTTACGGATCGGGTCTAACCGCTTTCGTTCCGCCCGAATCGATTTCACCACGGTATCGCTGCGCCCCATCGGATGCGGACGCCGCGTTTCCGAGAATCGGCGAATCAGAGCCTCTTCGCTTGCTTCAAGAAAGACGACACGCGTCGGCAAAACCTTGCGGACGTCCTTCAGAATTGAGGGAAACTCATCCAAACGCATCCCCTCGCGCACGTCAACAACCAACGCGGCTCGCTTGATCTCTCCCGACTGCCGGACGAGATCCGCAAATCGAGGAACAAGTTCAAGCGGGAGATTGTCGACCGAGTAGTATCCGAGATCCTCGAACGCCTTAAGGGCCGAGAGCTTGCCCGATCCGGAGAGCCCGGTCAGAATGACCAGTTCGCCGCGATGCTTCGATTCATGCGCTGTCGACTTCTGTGTTTTGCGTTTCTTCTGGCTGCCCTTCTTGGGCCGCTTTGCAACCTTCTTACTCGACATGCAGAAATCCTAGCACCACGGCCCTTAGAATCTGTTGAGGGAACCCTGCGGAACGCTTCTATGGAACCTCGATCAACTCCATCTTTCCGTCCCGCTTGCGATAGAGCACCATCGCCTGTCCGCCATGGTCACGAAACACAAAGACATCACGGTCGCGGAATGCTGCTTCTTTGACGGCTTCTTCAAGCGACATAGGCCGCATTGCGACTCCGTCCTTCGAGCGCACGACGTGCGGTTCCGGTAGCGGCGAATGCGATGGAAACGAGTGCACCAGCATCGGCACGGCCTTGCGCCCGTTGCTGCTCTTCGCCGACGCCTTCGCCGTACCGTTGGTTTTTTCGACAACAGGCGTCACGATCTCCGCCTTGGCGGCCTTCACATCAGCCTTGGGATGCCGCTTGATCGTTCCAAACTTCTTCTTTTGCCGGATGGCCTGTTGTTCGATCTTCTCCAGCGCATCTCGGAGCGCCATCTCCATCTCGGTTGCTTCACATCGAGCGACCAGCTTGAAGTGCCTGGTCTGCACGGTCAGCTCGGCGGTCTGCCGATATTTGTCCGTGGAGAGAGTTACATGCACACTGCCGGAGTTGCCCACGATCTTGACGATTCGTGCCACTCCCGTCTCAGCCTGCGTCTTCAGCTTCTTTGTAACTGTGGTCTGTCTGCCGGTGTATTCCACGTCCATCTGCTCACCTCGCCCTGCGACTCTGACAAGAGCTTCGCAGACGACTAGCGTACACGACGTTGGTGGGTACTTGGAATCTGCATGTCTTCCCGGTACTTAGCGACCGTCCTCCGGGTCACCTGGATCCCCTGCCGCTGCAACTCGGCCGCCAGCTGATCGTCCGTCAATGGCTTGCGCTCATCCTCTTCTTCAATCAGCTTTTTCACCTTGCGTTTCAACAGAACCAGCGGCAGGTCGCCACCCTCGGGCCCGTTCACGCCTTCGGAGAAGAAGAAGCGCAGCTCAAAGACTCCCTGCGAGGTATGAACATATTTGTTTGCAACTGCACGGCTTACCGTCGAGGGATGCACGCCGATCTCTTCGGCGACTTCCTTGATCATCATCGGCTTCAGCGCGTTGACTCCCTGCTCCAAAAACTCCTGCTGTCGCCGCACGATGACCTCGCAAGTCCGAACGATCGTATTTTTTCTCTGCTCAATATTGCGGAGCAGCTGAATCGCGGACTTGTACCGTTCCTTCACGTACTCTTTGACCTCTTTTTCAGTCGCCTTCTGCTGCAGCATCCTGCGGTAGCCCTGGTTCAACCGAAGCGTCGGCATGTCCTCTTCGTTCATCACCACAATGTAGACGTCATCGCGCTTGACGAAGGCGACATCCGGCTCGATCAAGCGAGTCTCGCTCTGGTTGTAGCGCTGTCCTGGGCGCGGATCGAGCGTCCGGATAAACTCAACCGCCGCCATCACCTCTTCCGCAGACCGCCCACAACTTCGCGTCAGTTCGCGCATGTCTTTTTTCTGCAGTAGCGGCAGGCAGTTCGTCACAACATGCGTTGCGATCGCGAATATATCCGATCGATCGGAGACATCACCCGCAGCCACAGAATCAGCTGCGCCGTTGCCTTTTTCTGTTCCACCATTTTTCGAGACAGAATCAGCAGCAATCGCCTGACGTCGTCGTAGCACAATGGCTGCTTCGCCTTGCTGCGCGCAGATCTGTATGAGCAGGCACTCGCGCAAATCTCGCGCTCCAACACCAACTGGATCGAGAAAATTCACCAGTGTCCGCGCCTCGCGAATCACGGCCATGAGCGGCGCAAAATTCTCGTCCGAGGCAGACGCAGCAATCTCGACGGGCTCGGTCTGCGTCCCATGACTCTCAACACACTCCCGTATCTCAGGCGGATTCCATACCAGCGCCGGCTTGCCCTTGTTCCCACGCTCAAACGGAATCGGATCCGGTCTCTGTGGCTCTCGCATCTGCAGTAGAAGTTGGACCAGTTCTTCGTCGCTCGCGGTAAGGTAGCCATCCTCATTCAGATTGCCCACGATCAGATCCGTAGCAATCTGAACCTCCGGACTCAGCGTCAGCGAGCCAAGTTGCCACGCCAGATGATCGCTGAGCGTGCTCGGCTGCGAGAGAAAATTCTCAAATGAAGGCTTGTCATACTCTTCAAAGTTCGAAGACGTGCGGAAACCGGGATCGAGGTAGTCCTGAAAATAGCTTCCAAAATCGATCTCATCGAAAGGATCTTTTTCGACTCGTTCGCTCTCGGCTGCAACCTCCTCTGCCGACCGCTCCCTGTCTCCTTCCTGACCGGCGCGCTCCTCCAAAGTGACAGCAGACTCCTCCAGTTCCTCGAGAACCGGATTCTCAACCATCTCGGTATTGATCATCTCCTTCAACTCGAGCTTGTTCAGCGCCAGAACGCTGACCATCTGGACAAGTCCAGGAGTCAACACCTGCCGTTGGGAGACCTTCAAATTCAGCTTAGGTTGCAGAAGCACGTTTTCCTCTTACCCTCGTATAAGCCGTTGATACTTCTTTCGATAGATGCCGGTTTGGCGATTGTCGTGCTTACCGATTGCATTATGCAATCATCTGCACATGAAATTCCACTCCACGGCTTTGCCTCAGTCTACAGCTTCGGCTCAGTCTGGCTGTAAGTCTAACCGTACCAATGGCTGCGTGAACTCCACCGATAGCAACGCCGCCCTACAACCTTGGTGTTAGGCATGGACACTTAATCCATCGAGAAGTTCTCCCCGAGATAAATCCTGCGTACCTCAGGGTTGCGTCCTAGCTCTCCAGGCGTCCCGGTCGCAAATATTTTTCCCTCGGTAATGATGTAAGCACGGTCGGTCACCGAGAGCGTTTCACGTACATTGTGGTCCGTAATCAGGACTCCGATTCCGCTGCGCTTCAACCCGAAAATGATCTCCTGCAGGTCCAGCACGGCGATCGGATCGATGCCCGAGAAGGGCTCGTCCAACAGGATGAAGGCAGGCTCGATCGCCAGGCATCGCGCAATCTCGACGCGCCGGCGCTCGCCTCCGCTGAGGGCATAGCCGTGTGTCTTGCGCACATGCCCCAGATTGAGTTGCTCAATTAGCCGTTCGGTGCGCGTTCGACGCGCCTCCCAGCTCAACTGCTGCGCCTCCAGTACGGCCAGAATATTGTCCTGCACCGTCAGCTTGCGAAAAACCGATGGCTCTTGCGGCAGATAGCTAATTCCATAGCTACGCGCACGCAGATACATCGGCAGATTGCTGATATCGTGCCCACTGGCCAGCACGCGCCCTGAATCCGGCCGCACCAGCCCGACAATGATGTAGAAGCTCGTCGTCTTCCCTGCGCCGTTCGGCCCAAGCAGCCCCACCACCTCCCCCTGCTCGATCTGCAGGTTGACCCCCTTTACCACCTGGCGCCCACCGTACGACTTTGCGATCTCCTCTGTCGATAACGTCTTCATTGCCTGTTCTTCACCCGCGTCTCTGTGTGCACCTTCGTACCGCTCTCTCCTCCATTAGAAACCACGACATTATCATCCCCCCCGTGGAATCGCAGGGACGTACCTGTGAGGGTCCCTCGCTGATCATCGACGACCTTCGGCAATGCGGCCGCGGTCCCCGTCAAAACATACAGGTCGTCGCCTGCCGTATAAACCAGCTGCTCGCCGGTCGCGCGCCGGCCGGGCTGTTCCAGTTCGAGATGACCCGTCAAAACCATCCGCTCCAAATTGCCGCCCATAAATCCCGTATTGGTGGCGGTGATCTTCATTCCATCCCCGGCCGTCGTCTTCGCGGGAGCCTTTCCCGCAGAGCCTTTCAGTGCAGCCTGCAGATATACAACGATCTGTTGCGCCCGTACCCTGCTGTCCCCGGACTCGGCCTCGACTCCTCCGGTAAACTCCGCCTTCTTCGTCTCATCAGAGTAGACAAGTTCACGGCTCACCACCCGCATCACGTCCGACCGGCCTGCGCCCACGATCTTTCCAAGCGAAGTAGTCTTCGCAGCATCGGCCTTTTCTGCAGATCCGGTACCTGTAGCACGAACCAACACCGTATGCACCGACATCGGCGCTCCCTGGCCTTCGCCGCGTGCCTGCAGCCGCTGTTGTTTCTGGTCAAACTGGATCACAGGTGCCTCAACCTGCGACCCGCCCTGCCAAAGCCGCGCAGGCCTCCCGGCGACTCCATGAAAGGTTGTGATCTGTGAATCATGCTTCAGTTCGGCGCGTGCAGCCAGCACATGCGCTGGGTCGTCGCTGCTGCCGGACTGCCGGTAACTTGCTTTGACCGAACCTTCCGCCGTAGCATCGCCGCTCTGCTGTTCCATCACCACACGATCCGCCCAAAGAACGCTCGCTCCATCGTTGATCACTACATTGCCAGTCAGCGTGGCGCGCTCAAGGTCGCCGTCATAGAAGGTCTTTTCTGCCGTTGCCTTTCGCTCAGACGGCGCGACTGCATCGCCGGGCTTCTTCACCGGCAACTCCGTCAGCACAACATGGCCCTCCATCGTCGCATCGGTGACCTCATCTCCGCCCGGGCCGCCAAAGCCATCCGCTTTCTGCTGGCTCTTGCCTGAAGACTTCGTTGCACGCGCAGCGCCTGCCACTGCGGGCCGGAAATGAGCCACCAGCGAGTCTGCCGAACTCGTATCCATCTCTCCAGTCGCACTGACTCGGTGAATCCTTGCATGGCCATCGCTGTGTACCTCAGAGAGATGGTCTGCATTTCCCATACGTACAAAATGTGCGGTCAAAACATCTCCCGACATCGTGCTGTTACTTGTCCCGCCTTTCGCTGCGGCATTGACTAACTTCAACCGCGCCTCTCCAGTCGCCTTCGCATCCTGCAGCACTGCATTTCCAGCCGGCGTGGTCGTCAAGGCGAGTTCCACCGCACCGGCATTCAACTCCCGCTCGCTCCAAAGTTCGTTAGCGGCGTCCGAAGCCCGTACACGCTCATGCAGATGCACCGCACCGCTCATCGTCACATGGTCAGGATGCCCTTTCTTGTCGAACGCCACATGGCCCTCGGCCGCCTCGCCCTGCGCCTGACGCAACGGCTCATCCGCTCCATACTTTACTCCGCCTGTCATTACCGCCGACATAGGCTGATTCGCAAGATTCAGCGTCACCTCGCCACGCGGAGCCGACACACGTCCCCCCGCTCCGTTCGTTAGTGCCACATCTCCGTCGCCCTCCACGCGCTCAGCCGATCCATCTCTCCGCAGATGCACCACCACATGCTGCGCCTGCGCCGTCTCACCTTCTGTGGCCTCTGTCTTCCCACCCACAACCACATACTTCGCCTGCGAAAGCACCATCGTCTGCCCGGGTCTATCCAGCACGGCATGAGTGGCCGTTAGCACCACAGGCCTCTCGTGCTGCAGCCCATTCACCTTCACCGCCGAGTGCAACACCACCACACCCGTATCCGAGCTGTAATCCGCGCCCACCGCATGTCCAGTCAACCCACCCGACTCAAATTCAATATCCTTGTCCGTCGCTGCGACGCCAAGCTTCTGCAGAAAGACCAGCCCGCTAGTCGTCACATGGATCAAGCGCTCATCCGTCGCTTCATGCTCGCTGCCAGTTGCATCTTTGTGCAGATCCTTCCCCGCCGCATAATCCATCTTTGCGTTCGCATCGGTGGCCTGGGGTGCCTGCAGGTCGATATGAACCTCTCCGACGGCACGAATCACCTGGTTTTTGGGGTCGTACTCAAATTCATTCCCGTAAATCCGGTCTGCTCTGTCCTGCTTCCTTCCATACAACACGATTCCCACGTCGTGCAGCGTCATCTTTCCGTCCGAGCGCTCCACCTCTTTCGCAGCATGAATGGTATAGACCGTTCGTCCTTCAACTGACTGCGAATACGTGACGTTGTTACTCTCGCGTCGGACGTCCACCCCCAGCTTTGCCGGAAGCTCCTTCAAGAACCGGTGCGCGCGATGATGGGCATATCCAAGAAAGGCAACGACGACCATCACCAGCAGGCCCGCACCTACCAGTAACCCCAACCGCAGCCGTTCTACCGAAACATTCATCTCTCTCTATCTTCTCACCCAAAAGATAGGGAGCTGACGTTGCTTGTTTCTACTCCCTTCTCCCTATTCCCTGCTCTCCTGCACCCCATTCGCTGCTCCCAGACTCTAAACTGTCTATATGGCCGATCAGCTCTATCTAAGTCTCTGGTTTCCCAACTTCCGCTTAGACGCCCTGCCAGCTGCGATGGTATCGGTCATGCGCCAGTTCGCACTTATCACCAAGGATCCGCGAGTCGTCGCCGCGAGCACATACCCAATCACCTTCAGTGAAGCGCCCGTCTACCAGCGCACTTACGTTCTCGACGATCGCTTGCAGGACAGCACCTCCTCTCTCATCGAAAACGCAGTCGCCGAGGCCACGGAGCAGCTTCACGATGACACCGCCTACGAGTTCGAGATGCGCTGGAAGCTCTGGACGCCCGACACCAGCGAGACCCAGGTCACGGAATCCGTCGCACTCGATACCGTCTGGAAGCCGCAGCAATCCACTGTGCGCTTCCTCGGCTTCGGCCCCGAGTTCGACGACGCCACCTACGAACAGAATGGCCACATCCGCATTGATCTCGGCCTCGACACTCCCTGGCTCGCCGAAACCCTCGACGACGAAGCGCTTGACGCCGACGCCGCAAAACACATCCAGCAGAATGTCGAAATGCTTCTCGCCTTCACTCTCTCCATCGAAAAGAACAGTGGCATCAGCAGCCGCCTGCTCTGGACCGAATCCGGGGAGCCGCTCGTCCAGAAGCTCATCGACCGCCTCCAGCGCGTCAACTGACACTTTTCGAAAAACTTTCGAATCCTTTACGAAAATCTACGAGAACCCTTACACCTTTCTTACAAGCGACTTGTTTGAATAGTTTTCGGCGGCAGAACCACGCTGTCAGGAGACTTGAGTGAACACCTTTCGAACCCGTAGACCGCTTCTCGTAAACGCCACGCAGTGCCAGCAATGCACTACCATTCTCACCGACTCCGGCCAGCGAAAAGCCTACCCCGGCGACTGGATCATTGAAGGCGAAAATCACGAGCGATACATCGTCGACAACACCTTCTTCCAGCGCACCTTCGCCCCCATCCCATGGGAGCCATCGCACGAAGGCCGTCACTACGGAAGCTAACCGGCTGCTCGCTGTCGTTCGCAAAACCAACGAATCAACCTAACCCTAGCCCCTCGGCCCCGCCGAAGCGGAAAGTGCAGTGTCCCATGGCAATGCCTCTCCTCGAAGAACCTCCGAGTTCTTCGCCGCTGTCTTCTCTCACAGAACCAAAGACAGATCAGCCCCACACCCGAAGAGCGACTCTGCGTGATGCTCGCGCAATCCATCAACTAATCGACAGCTTCACCAGTGATGGAACCCTCCTTCCCCGTTCCTACAACGAGATATCCCAAAACATTCACACCTTCACCGTGGCCGAAACCATCTCCGGCCAGTTCCTCGGCTGCGCCTCGCTGCACGTCTACAGCAGTCATTTCGCCGAAATCCGTTCTGTGGCAGTTCACCGCGACACGATGAGAAAAGGCGCAGGCAGCCTCCTTATCCATGCTCTCCTCGATCAGGCAGAGGCCAGCGGAATTAAGTGCGTCTGCCTCTTTACGCGAGTCCCGGCCTTCTTCGAGAGACTCCACCTGCGCATTGTCGACCGGCAGAACTTTCAGGACAAGATCATGAAGGATTGCATTCATTGCCCGCGCCACCACGCATGCGACGAGACTGCCATGTTCTTCGGAGAGTTGCCGCAATCCGGTTTAACTGCGGGCACATTCTTTCGCTCCACAACCGCGACGAATCTCGTACAACTCCAGTTATGACAAGGAGATCGGGGCGCATCGAAAGAGTCAACTCATACCCTGAAAGTCGCATTTCAAGGGCCGTAACGGGGCGGATACCATTCAACACGTAATGCTTGCGGCGGCGACTTTTCCTCGTGGATGATGACCGTCAAGAGATTACGCGCAGCTCGCAACGCTTCAAGAGGAAAAGACCGCGATCAACGCACTATCTCTCTCGCTTGCAATCAGAAGGCGAGAGTCACACAGGATAAAACAATGGAATACGTAGAACAAAATGACGTCATGTACCAATCGAACTCTCGTGCCGAAGATGGCCCTGCCGCCGCTCCAAAGCTTGAACTCTACGAGAATGTAGTGATTCCGCTCGCTACGGTTGGCGCGGTACTTCTCTTCGTAGCCGGAGCCATGGTTCTCACAATCCGTTGAACAGCGCCTTGCAACGAAACGATCCGGAAAACCAGGAGAGGCCACGCCCGCTCTTTGTTTCCGGATCGCCGGGTGCTTTCTGCTAACCTGAGTGTCCATTACCGTCACCCAAAGCTTGAGCCTTAGGTATCTCTTGCAGAACGAATGACGTGAGGGCTTCAGCTCCTGGGTAAGCCTTCTTACCCAGCAACAACAATCTCGGAAAAATCGGCGATACCGGAGAAGTTGCTTACGATCTTCGTCAGCAACGACAGCCGGCTCGCCCGAATCTTCGGGTCGGGATCCATCACCATTACCTGATCAAAAAATGCGTCCACATGCGGGCGCAGAGTCGCGATGGATTCGAGTGCCCGCTTGTACTCGCGTTCCTCTGCCATCTTTTTCACCCCGATCGCAATCTCTTCTTCCCTCGCCGTCAACTCCCTCTGCGTCGGATGGAGATCTCCGCTCTGCCCTTCGTCACCCTTGGGCAGCTCGCCCTTCTCCTTCGCTTGCGAAAGAATATTTTTCATCCGCTTGAATGCCGCCGACACCGCAACAAAATCGGCTGATCCACGAACCGCAGTCACTGCCTCGGCGCGCGCCACCGCATCGCGAACATCGTTCGCCCCCGCAGCCAGCACTGCCTTGACGACATCGTAAGCCTGTCCCTTCACCTCGCGCAGGTAAAACTCCAGCCGTTCTGCGAGAAAGACCTCTACGCGCAGCCGCACCGTTTCGTTCAATGAAGCTGCATCGACGATGTCTCCAAGCGTCAGCGGCAGCGCAATCTTCGTCTCCGCAAGAACCTTGACGATACCGTTCGCAGCTCTCCGCAGTGCAAAAGGATCTTTTGACCCAGTAGGTTCCAATCCAAGACCAAACATCCCAACAATCGTGTCGGCCTTATCCGCGATGGCGAGCAAAGCGCCTTCGATCGTTCGCGGGACGAGATCGTCCATCGACTCCGGCTTGTACTGGTCGTAGATCGCAGTGGCAACCGCAGCCTCAAAACCTTGCGTCCGCGCATACAACCCGCCCACAACGCCCTGCAACTCGGTAAACTCCTTTACCAGCTCAGTTGTCAGATCGGTCTTCGCCAGACCCACAGCCTCAGACAACGCAGCCGCGTCGAGCGGAGTTCCGTGCGAGACAACGAGACTCGATAGCTTCGCCGCCAACGCCCCTACCCGCTCCGTCTTTGCTGCATAACTTCCCAGTTCCTTCTGGAAAGTAACATTCTCGAGCAGCTTCACTCGTTCCACCAGCAGCACTCGCTGATCAAACTCCCAGAAGAACCGCGCATCGTTGAAGCGGGCTCGCAACACCGTCTCATTTCCGTGACGGATCACCGCCTTCCCCGCAGCATCGGTCTCCGTATTTAAAACCGTAAGAAAATTCGGGACCAGCTTGCCGTCCTTATCTTCAACGGCAAAGTAGCTCTGGTGGTCGCGCATCACCGTTACCAGAACCTCCTCAGGTAGCGTAAGAAACTCTGGTTCAAACCGGCCCATCAATACTGAAGGCCACTCCGTCAATTGCGTCAGCTTATCGACAAGCCCAAGATCCTCACGCCAGCGCGCGCCTTCGATTTCGCGCGTCACTTTATCCAAAGCCTTGCGAATCCTCTGTCGCCGCGCCTCGACATCCGCGATCACAAACCCACCAAGCAGCGCATCCTCATAGTCACCCGGAGCCTTCAACGCAATCGGCTCATCTCCAAACAACACGCGATGCCCACACGTCACCGCGCCTGCCGTCTTGCCGCCAAACTCCACCGGCACAACCCGCGCGCCGAGCAGCGCGACCATCCACCGAACTGGCCGCACAAACCGCTCCGGCTTCCCGGTACGCCAATACATATTCTTCGCCCAATAAATCCCCGCTAACTCCTTCGGCAACTCAGCGGCAATTACCTCAGCCGCGCCGCGGCCAGCCTTCATTGACGTAGCCGCTAGGTACTCGCCCTTGGCATTCGTCACGGTCTTCAGGGCCGAAACCTCAATTCCAGCCTTTTTCGCAAACGCCACCGCTGCCGGAGTCGCCACGCCATCCTTATAAGCCACCTTCACAGAAGGCCCAACCAACTCCTCGGCCACATCCTCCTGCCGCTCCGCAACACCTGCGACCCAAACTGCTAGCCGTCGTGGCGTAGCAAAACTCTTCGCCTGGGCACCCGAGCCCACCAGCCGCTCGCGCTCCAGCATCTTCACCATGCGCTGCTGCAGCTCCGCCTGCGCGCTCGAAATCATCCGCGCCGGAACCTCTTCCAAGCCAACCTCAAAAAGAAAATCCGCCATCGTCCCTCAACCAATCTCTCAATCAAGCAAAAAGCCCGGGTGCTCGCCCCTTCGCAAAACGAACGGATGGGAAATTTCACCCCGCTGCACTACCACGTTCTAAACTCCGCAATGCCTCGCTCTGAGCCGCATAAGCTTTCGCCACGCCCACAACCAGCGTGCGAATCCGCGCCATCACGCCCACGCGCTCCGTCACGCTAATAGCTCCGCGCGCATCCAGCAGATTGAACATATGTGAGCACTTCAGCGCCAACTCATAGGCACCAAGCACTGGAAACCGCATCAGTTTCTGTGGCTCCATCTCTTCAAACCGCTTCGCCTGCTCCAGAAGCCCTAGGCACTCCTTCTCATACATCTCCAGGTGCTTCCAGAGCGAGCTCACATCCGCATAGTCAAAGCTGTAAGCCGACCACTGCTGCTCCCCCGCCAACTGCATCTCGCCATAGGTTACTTTGCGGCCGGTGTCTGGCTCCACAGCCCACACCACGTCATACACCGAGTCCACATCCTGCAGAAACTGCGCCATTCGCTCCAGACCATACGTGATCTCGCCCGAGATCGGGTCCAGATCCATCCCGCCGCATTGCTGAAAGTAAGTGAACTGGGTAATCTCCTGGCCATCCATCATCACCTGCCAACCCACGCCCCAGGCGCCGCCTACCGGCCACTCCCAGTTGTCCTCTTCAAATTTGATATCGTGCTCGCGCAGATCGATCCCGATCGCCACCAGCGACTCCAGATAAATCTCCTGAATCCTCTCCGGTGGCGGCTTCAGAATAACCTGCAACTGCGTATGCCGAAACAGCCGGTTCGGATTCTCTCCGTACCGTCCATCCGCAGGCCGCCGCGAAGGCTGAGCATACGCAATCCGCACCGGTTTCGGCCCCAGCACCCGCAAAAACGTATCCGGGGACATCGTCCCCGCTCCCACCTCAACGTCATACGGCTGCTGCAGCACGCAACCGCGGTCTGCCCAGAACCTCTGCAGAGTAAACAGCAACTCCTGAAACGTCAGCGCCCGCTTTTCCGCGACCGCAGAAACCAATCCGCTCATATGCCTCTCGTCTATTCGGCGTATCTTTTGATTCTAACCGTTCAGCGAACCCGCGCCCCCACACGATAAGCCCATAACTTATTGCGGCTTGATGTCGCGACGCGTTCCCTGTTCTGGAGCACGCGATGGCCCGACAGATACGGTAGTCGGGTCGGCCAGTAATTTTGGATCAGGAATCGGCATCGAGACTCCGGCTGATCGAATGAAGTCGATCGGTTCTCCGGCGATCCTGACCTCCATTCCATGCGCACCGGGAGTCGAATTCGAAGGCCGCGGAAATTCGACTATATAGCGTTCCCTCACTGCCGTCATAAACTCTCCAAGCGTCTTCGGCAGCGCGTAAACAGGAGTGTTGAAGATCATTCCGCCGCTCAACTCACATACAGCCAGAAAAGGATCTTCGGTAGATCGCAGGAAGAACCTGGACCTCATATCCGCGGCATACGGCGGAATATAGTTCATCCCAAACACCGCAGACCCCGTTTCCTGGGCAAATTCTCTCACCTCGTTCCATTTATGCAGACTGCCTTGATCTTCTCCATCCGACACAACGAGAACTACCCGCCGCCCCGGAACTTTGTATAACTCGGCGATCACATATGCCAGTGCGTCCCACAGATGGATGGACTGCTTGCAATTCTTCGTCTTGTCTTGCTTCCGGAGCAGCCACGATTGCAGAGCCCCGTTGACCGCGTTCTTCAAAGTCTCCGCATCCGCAGGCGCATCGCTCAACGACCGGATTAGCGAGCAGTCCAGAGCGTAGACCGAAACGTGGTCCTTCGCATGCAGCATCGTCGGAGCAAGCCCAGCAATCGCGTCTGCCATCTTCGGCATCAGGTCCGCCTCACGTCCGCTGATGTCCAGCAGAATCGAAAGGGAGATTGCATCCTCGCCTTCCTGCCGCACATGCGTCGCCGGAAACCACGGGCCGCTGTCGATACTCACCGAAAATTTCTTCTCCGGAATCGTCCGCTTGAGACGTTCGCGGTTTGGCCCAAGCACCAACGTAGGAATCTGCACGAGGTTCGTGTAAACATGCAGCGTATGAATCGGCTCATCCGCAGAAGCCGTCGGAGCCTGCGCCCAAAGCAATCCCCCACTGCCCGCCAACGCGAGCCCTGCGACGCAGGGTAACACCCACATACTCCACACGGCCGGCAGACAACAGCGGAATTCAAACCTGCCAACGCGCGCCATGCTCATGATTCTATGTACCCGAATTCCTGCGAACTCGAACTCCAATGCTTTTCATCCCGTCCTCACTGTGGCTTTAACATAACCTTCCGCGAACCCATCTCCGGAGTATCCTTCGGCCCTGTACTCACCGTGCTTGGATCGGCCACTATGGACGGGTCAAGTTGCGGAACCGAAATTCCTACTGGTCGAATAAAGTACCTCTGACCGTGATCGACCTGTACGCGCATCGTATGTCTTCCAGACGTCGAGTTTGACGGTCGCGGGAATTCGATAATATATCGCTCTCGCACAGTCCTCAGAAACGACTTCATCGACCCTGAAACGTATTTAGCCGGCGTCGCAAATACCATCCCGCCGCTCAGTTCACATAGCTGGTGAAAAGGATTTTCTGTGTCCCATACAATGTTGACCGGCGAAAGAGGATGTTTGGGATATACGATCGATTCCCCCATGTCTAATGTGCTCGGCAGCGGGTCGTCCGAGTTGAGTGGAACCTCAGTCAAACCAAAGATCGCCACGCTCATCGACTCGGCATAGTCTCTCGCCTCATTCCAGGTATGTTTGCTTCCCAGGTCCTTTCCCTGCGAAACCGCCAGAACGACCCGCAAACGAGACGATTTGGACAGTTCTCCGGATACATACTCCAAAGCATCCCACAGATGCTTTGGCTCCTGACAACCCGTGTCTTTGAGACTTTCTCTGCGTCGAGCCCATGATGCGAACGCAGCTGAACTACGCTCTCTAAACGATGAATCGGCCGACACATTATCCAATAAGAGGACTAAAGAACAATCAAGCCCGTAGATAGAAACTCGATCTTCAGGCCGAAGTGGATAATTCTTCGCTTTTGTAATACCGTCCTCGACCCCTCGAAATAACTTCGCCGAATCTCCATTCGCATCGAGCAGAATTGTCAGCGAGATCGGATCATCTTCCTCTTTTCGAACGTGGGTCGCGTGAAACCACGGGCCGCTGTCGATACTCACGGAAAATTTGTCCTGAGAAATCTGGCCAAGTCGCTCCTTTCCCGGCCCAAGCACAACCGTTGGAATCTGAATTGAGTTGGTGTACACATGCAAGGTCGTTATCTGTTCTTCCGCCTTCACCGGCGCTTCCTGCGCGCAGACCACGGCTACACTTCCCACGAATGTAAGCCCCACAGCCAACAATGCCAGTCGCGGGAATGATGCAACAGTCAGACAGGGAATTCTCAATACCCTCCATCCCCCGACGCCTGCGATTACCCCATCTTCGCTCACAGCATTCCTCCATCTCCGTACAACCTGACGACTCCACTACTGGCGTCTCATCAGCCGCCGATTCCCTTCTTGCGGTGTATGTGCCGGGTCGGATGGAACCGTCGTTGGATCAGCCAGCGCGGCGGCGTCTGGAAGGGGAACCGTAATCCCGGACGACGTTATGAAATCATCACGACCATCCGCAACCGTTACCTGCAGGCTATGGAACCCAGCGGTTGATTTGGCAGGCCGGGGAAACTCCACAATATAGCGTCCTCGTAACGTCGTTACGACTCCGTTCAGCGTCTCCTTTGCGGTCTGTGCGCGAGTCATAAATACGATCCCGCCGCTCAACTCGCACAGAGACCGAAAGGCATTCTCCGTATCCCAACGAAGGAAGATGTGATTCCCGTCAGGGGCGAAGAGAGGAACAGTGAACACCCCAAAGACCGCCACTCCGGTCGCCTGAAGATACGTTCGTACCTCGTTCAACGAATGTTCGCTGCCGGAATCCTCCCCTTGCGAAACTGCCAGGATCACCCGCCTGCCCGGCAGTTGAGACAACTGCTTCGCCACGTACCCAATCGCGTCCCAAAGGGGAACCGAATGCTTACAAGTCGTACCGCGCTTATCTGCCTGGCGATTCTGCCATGACTCCAGAACCCTCCTCACCCCGACCCGCAACTTTTCACGTTCCACCGGAACATCATCGAGAGACTGCACCAGGCTGCAATCGAGGGCATAGATCGAAACACGATCCTTGGCATGTAAAGAGTTTGGCGCGAGACGAGCGATGGCTTCATCAATCTTTGGCAACAATAACAATGTGTCGCCACTCACATCCAGAAGAATTGAAATCGAAAGCGGATCGTCCCCTTCCAGTCTGGTATGGGTCGCGCGAAAAGTCGGCCCCCCATCGATGCTGACGGAGAACTTCCCTTCAGGAATCGGCTGCTTGATCAGCTGATGGGTTGGCCCCAGCACCAAGGTTGGTATCTGAATCAAATCGGTGTAAACGTGTAAAGTCTCAACGGTCTTGTCCGCCTCAGCAGGCGTATCTTGCGCGAAAAGCATGTTTCCACTGCCCATTAACGCGAGCCCCGCGATGCAGAAGACAAATCTCAGGCCCCGCGCAACCGGCAGACAACGCAACCCGAAAACGCCGCTCCGCGCCATCCCGAAAGTATGCCAGAACCTTTGCGCGCCGTCACATTTCATGTGAAACCCTTTGCTCCGCTCCTACATCCAATGCACGCTCGGCAAAAATACTCTTACGTCATTGCAAACAGGCTTCAATACCTTCAAATAGACCTTGAACTCATCGTCCAGGAACTTGAGGAGAACGCTTTCATGAAACCTACTGGCAACACGATCCTCATCACCGGCGGCGGTTCTGGCATCGGCCGCGGGCTCGCCGAGGCCTTCCACAAACTCGGCAACAAAGTCATCATCGCCGGCCGCCGGCAGCAGCTCCTCGACGAGACCACCAAAGCCAATCCCGGTATTTCGTCGGTAACTCTCAACATTGAAGATCCGGCAGCGATCACGGCCTTCGCCAGGAAGCTCACCGCCGACTTTCCCGCCGTAAATGTTGTCATCCTCAACGCAGGCATCATGCGCCCGGAAAGCCTTCTCCAGTCCGCAGACACAGCCGACGCCGAATCCATCGTCACAACCAACCTTCTTGGTCCCATCCGCCTCACCGCCGCATTGCTGCCGCACTTTCAGAAGCAGCCCAGTGCCGCGATCGTGACCGTCACCTCCGGTCTGGCTTTCGTCCCGCTAGCCCTCACGCCAACCTACTGCGCAACTAAGGCCGCGATCCACTCTTGGACAGAATCACTCCGCTATCAGCTGCAATCCACCAACATCCAGGTCGTCGAACTAGCCCCACCCTACGTCCAGACCGAACTCATGGGTCCCGGCCAGGCAGCCGACCCACGCGCGATGCCGCTCAAGGACTTCATCGACGAAGTCATCGACATCATCAAAACCCAACCCAAAGCCACCGAAATACTCGTAGAACGCGTCAAACCATTGCGCTTCGCCGCCTCCGAAGGCAACGAAAAATACGACGCCTTCTTTAAGCAGTTCAACGACGCCATGAATCATCCCCACTGAAGCGAAAGCCAGCCCAAGCTGCCGCAATTGGTCCGGCTTCGCGAACTCGGCGAATCACTCGAATGCGAGAGCGTTACCGCGCCACAAACCCTGCGACAGATCCTAGCAAGGCGACGGCCCCGCCCAACCGCAAACTCGTCCGCCAACCGAGCTGTTTCCCGATCGCACTCAGCGAGTAGACGCTCACTGGCCCCAGCGTGCAGAGCAGTGCGGCAACATAAGGCACGGGAACCCCGGCATGGTAGAGGACGTAAGCCAGCGCCACATCCAACGCCATTGGTACCGGAAGCAACGTCCCCAATACCGCAACGAACACTATGCCAGACACAGAAACAGGCAGCTGCGTCCCATATACCGGAATCATCTCCGCTGCCAACGCTCCCACCAGTGCACCCAGTAGCATCCAGGGCAACGTCAGCAACGTAAGCCGCAACAGATTCCGCAGATAGGTTCGGCAAAACTTCACCAATCTCGAAACTACCGTCTCGTTCTCTGCGAAGACTTCGATCCTTCTCACACTCGGCTCGTTCTCCGGTATCAGCAGCGGCAAGGCAGCAAGCAGCACCGCCGGAACCACCATGCGCATCGCCGCAAGCGGCAGTGGAAACAACACAAATGTCATCGCCACAACGACGGGATTGAAGCTGGGGGAGCTAATCATCGCTGCAAGAGTAAGTCGTGTGCTCGCTCCGCCAACGAGCATGCTTTGAGCCACCGGGGTCGCGCAGTTCGTACATACCCCTAGCGGCGCCCCCCCGACCGCTCCGCACAATACATTTCCCGCCGCGGAAGAAAATCGTTTTGGAGTGGCGATCCCTGACAGCAACGTCAGCATCGCTGCGCCAAAAGGCAGCGCGAAGTACATCCCAAACCGGTTCGTATAAAGCCAGTTCACGCTCGTTCGCATCACTCGAGTCGGAGCCGGCATGTCCGGAGTCACCTTCAGTAACGCGTCAAACGAAATCGCTCCCGCGACCTTGACTGCTGTACCCGCATGCATCTTCTTCAAAAGCGCGGGATATCGCTGCTGACTCCAGAAGATCAGCACCACGCCAACAGCAATCAACGCTGCCAGAGTGACTTCAAGGGACCGCCGACACGAAGTCGAAACGGAAATCGAAGTTGTGCTCATAACGGCCCAAGTCTACTCGAGCCTTCAGTTTTTGAATATCCATCGCAAGGTTGATCCTTGGGCACTCACCTTGCAACCAGTAGGTTCGACTCGGTCTGGATAAGCTAATGCGCCAACAGTGTCAACGGAATTGCCTCACCCATCGCCTTATAACCGGCTGGCCCCGGATGTAATCCATCCCCACTGTCATACGCCGGCAGAAGATGATCGGGATGCGCTGGGTCCCGTGTCAGCTGATCGAAGTCCACAACTCCATCAAAGTGTGCCGGATCGCGAATCCAGGCATTGATTGCCTGCCGGTCTGCCTCGCTTTGCGGCCCCGGATGATAGTACTTCGACCCGCCATATGGCAGGATCGTCGTTCCAATCACACGAATCCCGTGCACATGCGCCCGCGCAATCATCTGTGCATAAGCCCCTTCAATCCGCTTTACCAGATCCTTGTGCGCCTCGTCGGCAGCGTCGTGATCCCGCGTCAGCGTACCCAGATCGTTCACACCCTCCAACACAATCACCCACTTCACCGCAGTTTGCGCGATCACGTCGCGATCAAACCGAGCCAGCGCATTCGGACCAAGCCCGTCCAGCAACAACCGGTTTCCTCCGATCCCGTGATTCAACACGCCCATCATCCGCGTCGACTTATCACCCTGTATCCGCGCCGCTAAAACATCCGGCCAGCGATCGTTCCCGTTCGTCGTTGCGCCATGACCATCCGTAATCGAATCCCCCAGCGTCACGACAGCGACAGATTTTTCCTCCCCAACAACGTCTACTCCAGAAACCTGATACCAATGCTCCACTGTCTTTGCATCCGGCAGATTCGCTGCTGAAACCGCATCGCCATGCACCACATACGACGTCGCCCGCGACCCCGGGTGCCCCGTCTCCCCTTTCGGCGGCTCGTCATAATGAATCGAAATCGCCAGGCTCGAAAGCGGTGCCGCAAAAAACGTGACCGAATCAGATACATATTCTGCTCCGGCAGGAATTGTCACGTCCGCGGCACCATTGAACATCACCGCCGTATCGCTTCCTGCGTCAATCGCCGCACCCGCAGCCGAAACCGGTCGCGCCACATGCACCGCCGTCAAATGCAGCGGCTGCGTCCCAAACGCATTCGACACCCGCACCCGAATCTGGCTTCCGCCAACGGTAAGATGCACCACTTGCCGCAGTGTCGCATCTCGCATCAGTTCCGTGTCCAGCAGATTCGCAGCCTCAGGCACCTGCTGCGAAGCCGCCCACGACCCAACCCAGTGGGTACTCTTCTGCGCATCTGCACTCCCAGCCGCAAAGAACGCACCCAAGGCCACACCAGGCAAAGCAATTCTCGTCCAACTCATTCGCATCCCTGCACTCCAATCAAATTCGCTCGATACGAAGCTTACCAGCCAACGCCGCCACCCTTGCTTCCCGTTCCGCCAAAGTCAAACATTAATTCACACGCAGAGCATCCGAAACATCTCCTCTCCCGTAACTACCTCGGGCCCAAATTCACTGCACGGGACACACGAATGGCGAGGCTCGGAGCATTCTGCTTTCCAGGCACAGGACACATCAATCCCATGACCGCCCTTGCGCTCCGGCTCAAACAGCGCGGCCACCAGGTTATCCTCTTCGGCATCGCCGACACCGAGGCGCGCGTCCGCGCCGCAGGCATTGACTTCCATCTCATCGGCGCCACCGACTACCCGTTCGGCACCCTCCAGAAGCTCGACCAGCAGCTCAGCGAATTAAAAGGCATCTCGACCTTCCGCTTTACCGTCGAGCGCTTAAAAAACACCGCATGCATGATCCTCCGCGACGGCCCCGAGGCAGTCCGGAGCGCAAACCTTGACGCCATGCTTATCGACGAAGCCGACATGGGCGGCAACATCGCCGAATACCTCGGCCTCCCCTTCGTCTCCATCGCCTTCTTTCCGCCCCTCGTCCAGGACGACTACATCCCACCCTTCTGCTTCGGCTGGAACGGCGGCCAGAACCCCTTCGCACGCCTGCGAAATCGACTCGGCATGCGCCTTCTCTCACGCATCGCCGCGCCCATTTACGCCGTCGTCAACGAGCAGCGCAAATCGTGGAACCTCAAACCTCTCGCCCACCCCACCGAATCCCTCTCGCCACTCGCGCAGATCACGCAGCTCCCTGAAGTACTCGAATTTCCCACGCCCAGCCGACCGACCAACCTCCACTACACAGGCCCCTTCGTCAACAACCAGCAACGCCCACCCATCGACTTCCCCTGGCACCGACTCGACGGGCGCCCGCTCCTCTACGCCTCACTCGGCACACTCCAGAACGGCTCTGAACAATCCTTCAAAACGATCGCCGAAGCCAGTTCCACCCTCAACGTCCAACTCGTTCTCTCGCTCGGCGGCGGCCTCAATCCAGCTCGTCTCGGCACACTCCCCGGCACGCCAATTCTCGTCCGTTACGCTCCACAACTCGAACTCCTCAAGCAAGCCGCCGCAGTCATCACTCACGCCGGTCTCAACACCGTCCTCGAATCCCTCGCCGAAGGCGTCCCCCTCGTCGCCATCCCACAAGGCAACGATCAACCCGGAGTAGCCGCACGCGTTGCCGCAAAAGGCGCAGGCATCGTCATCCCAGCGCACAAACTCAACGTGCCTCGCCTTCGCACCGCAGTCCAATCCGTCCTTGAAGAGAACAAATACCGCGCGCAGGCGCACAAGATCCAATCCGAGATGCAAAAGATCAACGCACTCGAAACCGCCGCCAACATCATCGAAGCTGCACTCGAACTCAAGCCCGCCCCAAAGCCCGAGCACTTGCCAATCGTCGCTCCAGATGCCGCTCCAGCGTCTCCACTGCAAACCGCCGCAGATCGACCCCTCGCCCCTTCGGCCAATCTTCCTTAGCCAACGCCCCCACCGTCCCGCGAAAAATTCTCTGCGCCGCCGCCACCGAAACCGCCGACAAAGCCATGCTCCCCGCACGTCGATCATCGCTGCAGGTCACGCCATCGCTCGTCCCCGAATACCACACCGTCCCACCACGTAAATCCAACCCGCATACCACGCAATGTCCCAGCTCAGGCATCCAGCCCATCAACCGGCACATCCACAACGCAAAATAAGTCAGTGGCAGCCACACCCTGCCCACCTGCATCTCTTCGAGCACTGCCACGACCAGCCGAAACACCGCATCTTCCACCGCACCCTCAGGCAGTGCTTCCTCGACCACCTCCGCCAGAAACTGCAGAGCCGCCGTTCGTGCATAGTCCACAGGCGTGCTCAGTGGCGAGCTCAGAATCTCAAACGCATCCAGCCTCACCAACTCTTGCTTCGGCCTCTCAGCATAGGTCGCGCGCACATGCGTCATCGGCTCGAGAGCCCCGCCAAACCGTCGCCGCGACCTCATCGCATGACGAGCTACGCCCTTCACCCTTCCCTGCTCCCGCGTAAACAGGCTCACCAGCAGGTCAGCCTCCTGAAACGGCCACACCCGCAGCACAATAGCCTCTCCCACGTGCTGAATCATCGTTTACCGGCCAAACTGCCGCAGATGATGGTCTGCATGCAGATATCCCCAGCGCTTCCAATCCTCCGGCGTCATCGACCCGAACATCGGATGCGTCGGCGCACTCCGTTCCCCGCGCGCAACCTCTTCCATGGCTTCGATCACCCAGCGAACCACCAAATCGAAGTCCGCATCTTCACTCTCGATGATCGCTCGCTTCAACTCCGGCGTCGTCTGCATATTCTTCGCCCAGCGCAGCCCGGAGCGCAGCGCAAGCCACTTCATCACAACCGGCGGCAGTCCCTTGAGCGGCTCAACTGTCCGGTCTCCGAGCGCCACCTCGTACGAGCAAGCAAGATGTCGCAACATTATCTTCGCGGTCATCTTCCCCCAACGCGCATGGTCATCAACTCTCACGCTTCGGAGCCGCACCCGAATCTCCGAAAGCACCTCCAGCGAGCCCAGGTTTTTCATTCCGGCAACTCCACAAAGCAAAACCGCGCAGCCTCTAAGCCGCGCGGTCGCAAAAATCTGATGAATCCCGATCTACCGCCCGAAGTGTGAGGCGTTCTTCGTCTGAAACTCCGCCCACTTCTCTGGCAGGTCATCGCCGGCGTAGATCGCCGAAACCGGGCAGACGGGCACGCACGCGCCGCAGTCAATGCACTCCACAGGGTCAATAAACAACTGCTCCGACTCGCCATAACCACCCTCGTCCTTCTTCGGGTGAATACAATCCACCGGGCAGGCATCCACGCAAGCCGTATCTTTCGTCCCGATGCACGGTTCCGCAATCACATAAGCCATCTCGAAAAACCCTCCCTTACCTCTGTCCAGTCAAAGTCGTTCCGCTTATTCCTAAGCCTGATTCCCGATTCTAGCAGCACACCTGCTCAACCCTGCAAATCAAAAGATGAGTCAACGACCGAAATAATGCAGCTGCCTAATTCCGCCGCCGCCCGCCGAATAACTGTAGCACCGCCAGGAAAATATTGATCGCATCCAGGTAAATCGACAGCGCCAGCGAAACCGCCGACTGCCCATCCCCGCCTGCCCGGATCCGCGTGAAATCCGCAACTGTCAGCAGTGAAAAGATCCCAAGCGTCAGCCACGAATACGTATCCGGCGACATGAAGTGGACAAACATGCTCACAATCCCCACCACAATCAGCACCAGCAGCGCTGCCAGAGCAATCCCCGCAACCTTCCGGTAGTTAATCTGAAAAAGGTAAGCAATCGACCCCATCACAGCCATGCCGAGCCCGGTCGTAACCGCAGCCTGGAACACCACCGCCGGCCCAATCGTTCGCACATACCGGTGAATCAGCGGCCCGATCTCCCATCCCATAAAGTACGACAGCACCAGAAACATTCCCAGCGCCAGCGCAGGACTCTTCTTCTTCGTAAACGTAATGGCAAACACCAGCGCAAGCACCGCGATCATTCCAGGCAGCGTCGCCCAGTCGGGAGCCGTCGCCACTCCAAAACTCGTAATCAGAAAACCAAGGGCGGTAATCCCCAGTACCTTAGCCAGCAGCGAAGCCGTTCCCTCGCGAGGTACATCAATTACAGTTCCATACGAATTGACATCCAGCCGATTTTCGTTCATCCTGCACTCCCGCATCGACCCAAAAATCCCAGACCGAAACTACCTTCATGATACGCCAGCAACAAGACACAGAAAATAAACCGCCTACTCTCTCGAACTCCCCTGCAACGCCAGCACATGGACCGTGCAATCCCTGCACTCCGGCGGCTTTTCATCCTTCAGCCGCGCCACCTCATCCTCAATTCGCCGCGCCTTTGCCTTCTGATGCGTCTCTCTCAAATAAGTCGCATACCGCACAAGCACCTGCATCTGCGTATCGATTAGCATCGACTAGCTCATATCCTTTTTCTCTCGCACCAGATCAATCGCTTCGAGCATAGCTCTCTCGCCTTCGGCCTCCGCACCTGTCCTCCAATCGTCGAAACCTCTCGCTATCAGCGCTACAACCACTTCAATTGCGTCCTTCGCAAACTTTGCCCGTGCCAGCGTCAGTGCCCTGTCCGCCTCGACCAGCGCCTCCTCGCATCGGTTCTGAAAACACTTGGCATAACTCGATGCAATCAGACCGGCAATCAGCTGGTTCTCATCTCGCTCTGTCTGCACCTCCATCTCCCGCACGCCCACCGATGTCTCTCTCTCTGCTTCCTTGAATCGATGCAGGTGCAGAAGATTGATCCCGAGGTTGATGTGAATTGTTGCCTCACCAGCTTCATCGTGAAGCCCCTGATACACAGCCAGAGCCTCTCTTCGCAGCCGCTCCGACTCTCTGAGTCTTCCGGTGACCAGATAGAGCATGCCCAGGCCATCAAGCGCCACTCCATAGTCCCGGGAGACCGGCCGTCGCAGCAGCGCAAGAGCACGCGCATAGGCCTCCTCCGACCGTTGCATATCGCCTTCGCCTTGGTAGTCGTAGGCCATCTGTACCCACAACCGGCCCAGCTCACCCTCGGTCGCATGCCGCTCGCCGGCCGTCTCAATCCTGTGCAGGTTCACCGCGATCCGGTCGCGCAGCATCGCATCGAATTCCATCTGCGTCCACGCCGGTGCCGCAAAAACCGCTGCCATAAGAACATAAAGAACCCAATTTCGGACGCAACTTCGCGAACCACTCGTCATGGTGTTACCTCCTGGCCCGGCCTCACAACCGGGGATGTCAGCTCATTGATTCGCCCGAATGTTCGGGTGCCCCGTCCTTTTCTTCCGCCAGAAAACCCTACGGAAGACAGACAATCGTCACCGGAAACGTAAACCAGCGTTGCCCGTACAACGCTCAATCACCACAAAGGGTTAACAAAATCCAGCCAACACCGGCCCTCGCTGGAACCAGCCACAATCTTTCGCAGTATCGTTAACCAAATGCATCTCCTGACCGTTATCTCTTCAAAGAAGCCACCACTCGCACAAAGGAATATCAGGATGCGCATACACCGCTCGCCGCTCAATACAATTCGATCTGCCTCGCTTCTGCTTCTTCTCGCCTCCGGTCCCACAGGCTATTCCCAGCCAGCCAAAGCCCCTGCGCAACCTGTGCCCCCTGCTACCATCGCCTCCGAGAGCGACATCGCAGAAACCCGCACTCAGCTCATGCATCTCCTCCGGATGAGCCCCACGCTCTCCGACGTCGTCGGCTCCGACCCTTCCCTTCTCGCCAACCTGGAGTACGTCAGCCGCACCAACCCCGAGCTCGCAAGATTTCTGCAAAATCATCCTGAAGTCGTCCGCAACCCCGACTTTTATCTCTTCGCCGACCTCCCCAACACCGGCGGCCGTCGCAGCGAGAGACTCTTCCGCAGAACCTGGGATGAAGGCCGCCCCCGCCAAGAAGCCTCGCCAATCGTACGAGAGCTCGTACAGGCCCTTGCCCCGATGACCGCGTTCATCATATTCATGGGAGTTCTCCTCTGGCTCACTCGAGCCTTCCTTGAAAATCGTCGCTGGTCCCGCGTCTTCAAGATGCAAAGCGAGGTCCACGCCCGCCTCATCGAGCGCTTCGGCAACAACCAGGAGCTCCTCACCTATATGGGCACCGACGCCGGCAAGCGCTTCCTCGAAGCCGCTCCCATCCCGGTCGAGTTTGAACGCGATCAACGTGTCCCCGCCGCTCTCTCACGGGTTCTCATTCCTCTGCAGGCCGGCCTTGTCCTCACGCTTCTTGGCATTGGAGTCCTCGCTCTCCGCGTCAGTCTTCCCGAAATCGCTACCGGCCTCCTCGTCTTCGGAACAGTCATCCTCATGCCCGGACTCGGCTTCATCCTCTCGGCCGGAATCACCTGGCTTCTCGCGTCGCGCTTCGGTCTGATGCAACGCACGGCACCGCACACGCACGACGCCAACTCGGGAGCCAGCCTGTGACATCAACCTTCAGCACCCTCCCACGAGGCCGCGCCCGATGACTTGGAGCTACGTCCTCTCCGCCGTCACCACCGGCGACACACTCCCGGCAGCCGAGCCCATCACCGGCAGCGCGATGACCCGCGACTACTTCGCTGCCTTCTACGAACGATCCGCCCGTCCGCTCTGGGCCTATCTCGCGCGAGTCTCCGGAGACCCCGCACTCGCTGACGATCTCATGCAGGAGAGCTTCGTCCGCTTTCTCGGCGCTTCCGCTCCGCTCGACGGCGAACTCGACTCGCGGCGGTACCTCTTCCGCATCGCCAGCAACCTCCTGCGCGACCACTGGAGACGACCGAAGACCACCCCCATCCACGAGCTTCCCGAAGAGCTCTTCGCTTCAACCTCGGCCTCTGGTCAGTTAGAATCCTGGTCCGTACTTGCCCCCGCAATGGCCTGCCTGCGCCCCCGCGATCGCGAGCTTCTCTGGCTCGCCCACGCTGAAAATTACACGCACCGCGAGATCGCCCAGATCACAGGCCTCGGCGTTCCCAGCATCCGCCTCCTGCTCTTTCGCGCCCGAAGAAAGATCGCAAAGCTCCTCGAAGAACAGGACGACTCAGGTCAGGCAATCCACCGGAGACCCGCATGAAGCCCTGCCCTCACGACTCCGAGATCAAAGCCATGCTCCTCCAAGGACACTGGCCCGATGCCTGTAATCCCGAGCTGCGCGCCCACATCGAGGCTTGCCCACAATGCCACCAGCAGGTACTCCTTACTCACACCTTCCAGACAGCGCGGGCCCAGGCCATCGAGTCCGCCACCATTCCTCATCCCGCGCTGCTGTGGTGGAAGGCCCAGCTCCTGCGCCGCAATGCCGCTATCCGTCAGGTGGAACGTCCCTTCACCACCGCACAGATCTTCGCCTTCGTTGTCAGCGGTGCCGCAGCCGCAACTCTCCTCATCCACCAATCCCAAACCGACTCCAACTGGCTCGCATGGCTTTCAGCACCATGGCAAGACTTGCGTGTCGACACCACATCCTTCTTCGCATCGACACAAGCCAATCTGACCTCCACACCAGGCCTGATTCTACTCGGCGCCGCCGCCGGAACCCTGCTTCTCCTTGGCAGCGTCATCGCTTACTTGGCCTCCGATCGCCAATAAAGCCGCAAAACCCGACAGATCACTTGCGGCTGGAAGTGAGCCCCATCACACTCACCGTACAGTTCTTGCAATCCGACCTCAGTCCACCTTTCAGTTGAGCGACCTCATCCTCAATCTGCTGCGCCCGTGCCTTTTGGTGACTCTGCCTCAAATACTCCGCAAACTCCGAAAGCACCTTCAACTGCGCATCCAGCAACACTGCTGTAGGCATATCGTCCTTCTCCTTGATCAACGCAACAGCCTCCCGCATTGAATGGTCTCCCTCCGCCTCCGACCCGTTTCTCCACTGCTCAAAACCTACCGCCAGCAAGGTCGCAATCCCGACCAAAGAATCCTTCCGAAATTTCGCGGCCAGAGCGCGCGCACGATCAGCATCCCGCGCGCCGTCTTCACATCGCCCTTGAAAGCATTTTGCATAACTGCTCGCAAGCAGTGCTTCAATCAGATCACTTGCATAACTCTCTTGCTGCCCCTCTAGCCCTGCAATACCCTTTGCCGATTCCTCTTCAGCTCCTGCGAACCGCTTCTCATGCAGATAAAGAGTCGCCAGGTCCACATGAACCCGCGGCACACCATACTCACTATGAATCTCTTCATACGCCGTCAGCGACTTCTTCAAAATATTCTCCGACTCCTTCACCCGGCCGGTATGGAGATACAGCACCCCGAGACCATCCAACGCATAGGCATAGTCCTGCTGCGACGAAGATCGCTGAAATAGCCGCACCGCACGCGAGTAGGCATCCTCCGAGTGCTGAAGGTCTTCTTCGTCCGCATAATCGCACGCCATCTGCAGCCAAAGCCTACCCAATGCCTGATCTGTCGCCTTCCAGTCGCCCGCCGTATGAATCTTCCGGAGATTCGTCTCAATCCGGTCGTGCACCATCTTGTCCCGCTCCTGCGCAGTCTGCATCGCCGTGGGAGCAGCCAGCGCAACACAACCAAGAATCAGACAGACGACGCCTTGCCGCGCAAAACGGACAAACCACGGAATCGCCATCTGCAAACACTGATGAGAGGAATAGCGCATCGCCCAACTCCTTCCTTATTCGTACTCCACTTGGCCCGATAGTCTTTGCTCGATGCCGGCGAACCGAAAAGCGTATTTCGCCGTCAACCTCTGCAGGCTGTCTTTGCAAATCTCTTCTTCTTTTTCTTGGCCTCGCTTACACGAGGCATTCACCGGTCCTCAGCAAGGGTGACGGGACAACGTAGTCAAGGACGCTTGAAGCGATGAAGCATACTCGACTCTGGTCGCTCTCTGATTCAATAAATCCGGATCGACTCCTGATCAGCTATACGGTTGTTGGACGCAAGCGTTCCCACACTTCTGTCGAAAGCACTCTCACGCGTACTGGTTTGTGACGAACGAGCAAAACTCAACCCTGAAATGCAGGAAAGATCAGGTGCACACCGACTCACCAACCTCGGCTCGAGGAGCGCTTCGGTCGACAACAGGTCTTTTAGTTCAGCCCTAGAAATCGGAATGGCTTCGACTCTTTGAAGTCCTTAGCCACATTCCCCGCATAGACATTGCGTTGATCTTTCCCAAGGTCGAGTTTCTTCGCCTTCCCCGTCTCCGCCGAGAAGTCGACATCCTTAAAGTCCACCCAGAACGTATTCGGTGTCACCGCCGACTCGAAGTAATAAATCTTTCTCTTCTGATCCGAAACCGTCCGCCATCGCGTCGACGAGATATTCGGCTCATCTGGTGTCGTGATCCCGTAAGGCACCGAAGCATTCCGAATCACGCTGAACACGCTCGCGACAGCGACGTCAGGGCTCTCCTCCTGTTTGGAAATGGCATTGATGTAGAACGAAGCCCGTGCGAACCGGTCCGCCGCGCGATTCGTGCCCGGCAGCATCACCGTGCCCCCAATACCCCGCCAGTACTCATCCAGCGCAAGCTGCTTGTCGAAGGTCGGTGAGTTCGTCATCACCTGGTACTGCCTGCCGTGATGAATCACCTGCTTCCCTTCGATATATTCAACAATCGCGCTATCCCCCGTCGCATCCGACATCGACAGATGGAGCGTTGCATTACGCTCTTCGCCCGGTACCTTGTCGGTCACCACGATGAAGGGCTCTTCCTGCATTGCACTCACGGCCTCTCCAACCGTCGCAAAGTTGTCGAGAACATACTGCGCCCAAAGCGAGATCGCCAGTGTCGGCTTATCCGAATCGCGCCGCGGATACTTCGACTCCACCAGCCACAACAAATTCGCCACCAAGCCTTTTTCGTTCATCCCATCCGTCGTTGAAACCTCATACCCCGTGGCAATCACGCTCCCATACTTCGCCGTCCACTTCAGCGACCGAGGACCAGCCTCGCCACTCCGCTGCATCCTTCGCGGAAAAATCCACAGATTCGTTCCGACATCCACCTTCCAGTCCATCGACCGCGCGGTGATGACGTGATCGTTCGGGCCCAGATAAACCGCGCGCGTGCAGGAATCGGCCATCGGCACAGCGGCGAAAAAAAGCAAGGCGGTTTGCGAAAGAAAACTCAAAAAAAATGACCGAAGAGATTGCAATAAGCTCTTCACGGAATTGCCTCCTCGAATCAGTTGATCT
>Ga0206958_1009_pt1 | contig 62134 bp, 58 predicted proteins | sample Alteio_BWOrgHeat_33_FD_152968 | JGI IMG/M metagenome (GOLD analysis project Ga0206958, IMG submission 152968) | Enriched cells from forest soil in Barre Woods Harvard Forest LTER site, Petersham, Massachusetts, United States -... | ecosystem: Environmental > Terrestrial > Soil > Temperate forest >... | reverse complement strand
TGCCTTCGTCTGGAACCGCGACTCTATTCAAACTTGCTGACGCGGTTCAATCCATTGAAAGCCGCAACTTTATAACATTCTGCAAGCGTTGGATAGTTGAAGACGGTATCCACGAAATATTCCAGCGTTCCCCCTAACGCCATCACTGCCTGACCAATGTGCAAAAGCTCACTGGCACCCTCGCCGATGATGTGTACGCCGAGAATCGAATGGTTCAACCGATGAAAGATAATTTTTAGTCGTCCCGTGGTGTCCCCGCGAATCTGTCCGCGCGCAATCTCACGATAATAGGCCACTCCAACCTCGTACGGCACGTCTTCCTCGGTGAGCTGCTCCTCGGTCTTGCCAATAAAGCTGATCTCCGGAATCGTATAGATTCCGTACGGATAAAGTCCGGGGTTGGAAAGTAGTTTCTCGTCTCCAAACGCTCGCGCCGCTGCCACGCGGCCCTGCTCCATCGACACAGACGCCAATGACGGAAACCCTATGACATCGCCAACCGCAAAGATCGTCGGCACCTTCGTCCTGAAATCCTTGTCCACTGGAATGCGCCCACGCGAATCGGCCTCAATTCCCACCGCCGGAAGATTCAATTCATCCACATTGCCCTGCCGGCCAACCGCATACAGCAGCGCATCACCCTGAACCTTCTTTTTGCTCTCAAGATTCGCCACGACCGTGCCATCCGGCATCTCTTCGACCGACTCCACTTCTTCGTTCAATCGCATCGTTACCCGCGAATCACGTAGATGATAGCTAAGAGCCTCAACGATCTCCTGGTCAGCAAACTCCAGCAGCCGCGGCCGCCGCTCGATCAGTGTCACCCGTACGCCAAGCGCCGAAAACATACAGGTGTACTCGACACCAATGACGCCGCCGCCCACGATAATCATTGTCTTCGGCAAATTGACCAAATCCAGTACGAGGTCGCTGTTGATAATGCTGCGCCCATTGATCGGGACCTTCGGCGAACACGCTGGCTTGGTCCCCGTACCAATCAGGGCGTTCTTCGTCTCGTACACGTTCGACCCGCGAGAGTTCGTTACTTTGACATGAGTCGCGTCTTCAAAGCTTGCTACTCCCACCAGCATCTCAATGTTATTGCGCGAGAGCTGTGCCTCGGTAACGTCAATCTCCGTCTTGATCACATGCTGCACCCTGAACGCCAGGTCCGCCATCGTGATCCGTTCCTTGACGCGGTAGTTCATCCCATAGATGGACTTGTAGTTATACCCCGAGAGATGCAGCACTGCTTCGCGCATCGTCTTCGAAGGAATCGTGCCCGTATTGATGCAGGCGCCCCCAACGACCTCCCGCATCTCAACCAATGCAACCTTTTTGCCCAGTTTGGCCGCATAGATAGCCGCACGCTGGCCCGCCGGCCCTGATCCTATGACGATTAAATCGTAAACACCGCTACTCATCGTGGCCTATACCCAATTGCGTCCGTACTGGCAACATACCGCCTCCTCCACTTATCGGTCTTGGCCCAACATTGGTGAGCAGCTCCCTTTTCTGATCCCGATTTTGCATGGCTGTTTTGAAACTACCACACAGGCGTTAACGCCTCCACCTTGCCTTTTCATCGACATAAACTAAGACCGTGATCCGTTATGCCATCACGAGCCGAGGCCTTTACGCGGGCGACGACCTTCAACGTCAGTCCGCTCTCGTTCAGGAAGCGACTCGTTGGGTCCGCGAAGGCATCGACTTTATCCAGCTCCGCGAGAAGGACCTTCCTGCTGCTACCATTGCAGCCTTGGCGCGCCAAATCCTATCATCAATCGCCGAGACAACAAGCCCCACGCGATTAATCATCAACTCTCGTGCCGACGTTGCAATTGCAACCTTGGCACACGGCGTTCATCTCCCAGCAACATTCGACGAGCTCACGCCACCCGAGGTTCGCAATCTCTACGCCGCAGCTGGTCTTCACCGGCCCATCATCACCGTTTCTTGCCATACCCTCGAAGAGATACACAACGCGAGGCAAAACAATGCCGACGCGATTCTACTGGCTCCGGTCTTCGAAAAGTCAGTCTCCGGCCGAACCGTTGCACCAGGCTTGGGACTTGATCAACTCCGCGCGGCTTGCACGGCAGCCGCTCCAGTACCCATCTACGCCCTCGGAGGTGTCACCCTCGAAGACGCTCCCTCCTGCCTGGCCGCAGGAGCCGCCGGCATCGCCGGCATCCGCGTCTTCCACAAAAACTAGAACGTTGTGCTGACCGTCAGCCGGAAAGTCTTGCGCGGCTCACGCAGGATGTAGTCCGCTCCATAGAACTGCAATGCCTGCTGATAGCTGAACTGCCCTGCGCCATTGCTCGGGAAGTAGCTCTTGAAGACATTCACAGCATCCGGCCCGGTGTTCGGAACCGCAAGTTTCTGGGGTACAGTCTCGTACAGCCGCAGCGAGTTATACGCGTAGAAGATACGGAACGGAGCGTTAATAATTGGCAGAATCACCTGCAGTTCTGCTCCATTCGACATACGCGGCACGTAGTTCGTTCCGGGAACGGTCGTCAGGAATTCGGGGAACTTAACCGCACTTCCACCAAAACAGGCTCCATTCACGATCGTGGGGCAACCATACTGCGCACCGCTGATGAGCGATTGCCCCGCCGTGCTCTGCCGCAACTGTCCCGGCTGCAAATTCACCGTCATACCAAAGTCAGTAAAGAAGGCAAACGTCACCTGGCTGATAATCGGAATGCGGTACTCCAGGTTGGTCACTAATTGGGTATCGCCGCCGATCGACACCATACGATAAATCGGCAGTGGAATCTGGACATTTCCGAGCGCAGGATTGGCCGGATTGATCGGAACCGAAGTTCCGTCCGGATTTGTCAGCGTGTATTCAATCTTATTCGGAATAAACGTGTACGGAGAGACGGACCGAGTATCAAATCCGCGAAGGTCCTGCTCGCCGCCGCTGTAGAACCGATGCGTCGGAGGTGCAACCTCGCCGCCGAAACCTGTAATGTGAGACAACTGAATACGGTAACCCAGCACGTTGTGCCCTTCGCGATTGACCTTCAGGCCCTTCATCGGGAAGAACTGCCGGTAGCTGGCGATCGGCGTCACATACTTTACGTTGCCGCCCACACCAGCGATCTGAATGGCAGCGTTGAAGTCCTTGCCATGATGGGGACCCACGGCCCGATCCAGGCTCGAGAACGAAAAGCTGGGTGTAACCACAGAGGTGATAATTCCACTCAACTGATTCTGTCCCGCAACACCGGAACGGAAGGCAAGCGACTGAAACACATTCGTTGTGTTCTGGTTGAACGTCGTCACCGTCGAACGTGAGAGCGAGTAAGACAAGCCGACGCGAGTCACGCCCGTATTGGCAAAAAGATGCCGCAGCGGTTCGCTCGCCGTAAGGGTCAGACCTGTTGTCGATGTGTTGTAGTTCGTCAGCAGCGACTGCTGTGCCGCCGACAGATTCCCGGTTGCTCCTGTCGTCGACTGGCTCTTCGATGGATTGAAGTCATACTTCTGAGCAAAGACCTGCGCTCCAACCGAAATCGGTTTGTCTCGCAGATACGGTTCCGTAAACCCGAAACTTATCTGCCGCGAAAGATCGCCAACATTCGCCTGCAACGAGAGCGTCTCCCCAAGCCCCAGAAAGTTGTTAGTTTCGTAGTTCAACCCGATAAACGTTCCCGTCAGGCCGCTGATACCGCCATTCAGACCGATCGAGTTCTTGCCCTTTTCCTTAAGCTTTAACAGCAGATCGACTGTTTGATCGTCAGCATTCTGACGGCTTTCCGAGTCCTGATCGGCCTTCAGCGTCTCAAAGTAGTTCAGCTGGTTCAATCGCAGAATCGAGAGCTCCCATAGCTGAGAGTTATAAATGTGTCCCTCTTCCAACAACAGTTCGCGCCGAATCACCTTATCGCGCGTGATCGTATTTCCCTGAAACTCGATGCGGGATACATAAAATGGCTTGCCCTCATCGATATCGATATTCAGCGTAATGGTTTTGTTTGCATCGTCGATCTTCGGAACCGGATTTCCGACCATGTTGATGTAGCCAAGAGCGCCATATTGTTTACGCAGGTTATCCAGGCCCTTGCTGAACTGCGTCGCGTTGAACCACTCACCGTCTTTTTGCGTGAAAACTGCTCGCAGTGCCTTCACATTCTGTACATGCGCATTTCCGGTGAATGTAATTCCGGCCAGCCTGTAGCGCTCGCCTTCTTCGACCGGCATCAGGATATCGATCCGCTTGCCCTTCGAAGGACGCAGCGTGAAAGGATTCAATCCACCCGCATCGCGAACATGGGTAGTTGGCTCACTGGTCTGGGCCTTGAAGTAGCCCCGGTCCCGGTAGGCCTGCCTCACTCGCTCCGTGTCCTCATCCAGTTTGCTTGCGTCGAAGGTTCGCGCAAACAGATTTTCCAGAATGATCGAGTGGGGTATTCCGATCGGCTTCAGATTCCTCATCGAAGCTCGCAGGGTGCGATCGCCAAGGCTGTTATTGCCTTGAAATGCAATCTTCCCGACCTTGACCGTCGGACCTTCTTTGATATTGAACGTAATGGCCACCGAGGCCGGCGGAATCTTTTTAACCTCAGGCGTGATCGTCGCGAACTGATGTCCGTGCTCGGCCAGCAGATCTTTCAGCACTACCACAGCCCGGGCAATCTTGGTCGGGTCATATTGACTCTCCACCGAAACCCCAACCTTGGCCTTCTTGTACCGGTCCAGAACGTCCGACAGGGTCACAGCATTGAGACCCTTATAGTTGATTTCGCGGATGGTCGGTTTTTCACGGACATAAATCACCAGCTGAATACACTCGGGCTTGTCGACACGTTCAATCTGGATGTCTTCAAAATATCCGGTGTTCCAAAGCGAGTTGAAGTCGCGTTCGACCACGACAGGGTCATAGACATCGTTCTGACGACTGAACAATCGCGCAAGCACCGATTCCTTTGGAATACGCCGATTGCCGATAACCTGCGGCTGGCAAAGAGTTTCCGCCTTCTGTGTGGACTGCGGTGCAGTCGTGGTTGCCGGGTTTACCTGGGCAAACAGAGTCGACGTCATCGCCACAACGGCAAAAAGAAACGCGGCTGGAGCGATGCGGGAGCGGCTGGAGCGCGGGCACACAGTTTCGGTCTTGCTTTTCAGGGAGCTTCCGCTCTCTCGATTCACGGTAAAGATACGCACACCCTCACTGCTCTAAAAATGACGCTCCGCCAGCACATCAAGCGAAGTCTTGATTATATGGGAGCGGCCAGCCGTTAGCGAGTTCGCCCCAGGGTTTAGGTTCGATCAAACTGCATCTAACCTGCGTGAATTCAGTCCTGTTGTCATTTTGACGAACAGAACGGTCAAAGGAACCGGCCCTCTGACGTTATCTTGACGCCTAAAAGGCTCAGGCAATGCACATAGCGTTACCCAACACCTCGCTAAACACTTCACTGTTCACATTTCCGCCCGTAAGCACGGTTCCGACGCACGCGCCTCCGGCTCCTCGATCTTTCAGAATCGCCGCAAGCCCGGCAGCGCCCGAGCCTTCGGCAACATTGTGCGTATCTGCAAAGTAAAACCGCATTGCAGCCTTTACCTCGTCATCGTCGACCGTGATAATCCTGTCCAATCCCGCCCGCATAACCTCGAGTGCACCCCAATCAGGCTTTCGGCACGCCATTCCATCGGCGATTGCCGTCCTGGTCTCATGCTCCCTGACCTCCCCTGCGGCGAAAGAGAGAGCATATGCAGGAGCAAGGCTCGACACTACTCCCACTACCTTCGTCGACAGCCCTAAAGCGTTTCGGGCAGCAATCGTCCCGCAAATTCCCGAGCCCATCCCGATCGGCACATACACTGTCTCCAACTCCCGGCAAGCCGAAAACAGTTCGAGCCCGTAGGTCGCGACACCAGTCACAATCCGCAAATCGATATTCGGTACCCGGTGCCATCCGTGCTCTTCAGCCAGATGCTCCGCATGTTCACTGGCTGCCTGAAAGTCTTTGCCAAACTCAATTAGCTCCGCACCCAGCGCTTGCATCGCCCGGTTCTTTTCGACGCTATTTCCAAAAGGGACCACTAGCACCGCGCGGATCCCCTGCTTGGCAGCCGCAAGTGCGATTGATTGACCATGGTTTCCCCGGGTCGCCGAGACGACCGTAGTCACCTCCGGCAGCTCTCGACGAACCCAATCCAAATAAACGAGCCCGCCTCGAACTTTAAACGCTCCGACCTGCGTATGGTTCTCATGCTTCACCCAGACCTCAGCACCCGCACGCGCGTTCACCAGCGGCCAGGTGTACTGTGGCGTAGCAGGCATGGTCCGATAGATCAACTGCGCAGCAGCCTCAATCTTGTCCAACCCCGGAAGCAATATGCTCATTCCTTCCCCTTCGTGCTCTCTTACGTTATTTTCCAACTGAGCTTCCTGCAATCTTCCTCACTTCAACCAGTGTCGAGTAGAACGTAGGCCCGCCGCCAATATCGGTCAGCGTCTCCGAAGTCAGTGCATTTACGTTTCGTCCGCCCGAGAGCTTATTCCAATCCAGCCGCGCAGAAACGACTCCAGCCGCCACCTGCCCATTGACCAGAGCCTTCAGTGCGACAAAACCTCGGCCGTTGAAGACCTCGACTTCATCACCGCTTTCAATCGCGCGCGCAGCCGCATCGACTCGATTCATCTCAAGCACCCCCGCAGTTCGAGACTCCATCCGCTGGTGAGCAGGAATATTCCCAAACGTCGAGTTCATATAGTTGTCAGCCTTGCGCGGCAAAAACTCCAGCGGATAAGCACCGTCCGCAGCATGCGCTCGCGACTCGGCGGGGGCGGTAAACACCGGCACAGGGGTAAACTCCCCGCGCCCACTCGCAGTCTGGAACCACTCCGCTGTGCTGAACGGCAACACCTCGCCCACGGCATCAGCCGGCAGCTGCAACGCGATATACCCCTCTTCTTTCAGCCGTTCCTGCGTAATCCCCCTAAACCACGGGTGGTCCGTCTCCAGTGCCTGGTCAATCAAATCGTCTTCGCGATCATCAAAGCACTTCTCAGTAAATCCCATCCGCCGCGCCAGTTCGCCAAACAGCGCAACATTGCTCTTCGCCTCCCCAAGCGGCGCGATCGCTCGATTATTGATCTGCGCGAACAGATGCCCATACGCGCCCTGCACATCCTTCACCTCAAGAAACGTCGGTGCCGGCAGCAGGACATCGGCGTAATCCGCCGTATCGGTAAAAAACTGCTCATGCACTACCGTGAACAGATCCTCACGCATCATTCCACGCAGCACATCATTCTGGTTCGGTGCGATTGCCGCAGGATTCGAGTTGTAGACAAACATCGCCTTCACCGGAGGACCGTCAGTCTCCTGGTCGCCTAACGTCGTCAACGCTTGCCCCAGCAGACTCATGTTCACCACTCGTGACGGCCGCTTCAGTGAACTCGCCATCATTAGCTCCGGCATTTCCAGCGCAAGCTCGTTGAACGGAAACGATCCCGATGTCGAAAGCTGCAATCCACCGCCCTTGTACTTCCACGCTCCGGTCAACAAAGGCAACATGCATACCGCACGAGCCGCGGTCCCGCCGTTCTCACTCCTCTGGATGCCATAGTTCAACCGGATCACCGCGGGCCCCCGCGAACCGGTACGCCCCGCTCTCGCATACTCCCGAGCTAATCGCACAATCGTCTCAGCACCGATCCCGGTTGCCGCCGCAACTCTCTCCGGAGAGTATTCGGAACGCAGGGCATGAGCCTTTATTTCCTCAAAACCGATTGTGCACTGTGCAATATATTCGCGGTCCTCCAGCCCCATGCTGAGAATGACATGCATCATCCCCAACGCCAACGCTGCGTCGGTTCCCGGATGAATCGTCAAATGCTCATCCGCCAACGCGGCCGTCCTCGTGCGGTACGGATCAATCACGACCAGCTTCGCGCCCTTGCGTCGAGCCTCTTCAATAAAAGGCCATAGATGAACATTGTTCCCGTGCACATTCGCACCCCACGCGATAATCAACCCTGCATGAGCAAAGTCCTGTGGCACGGTTCCAAGTTTCACCCCATAGACACTCTTAAGAGCCATACCTCCTGCAGTCGCACAGATCGTCCGGTCCAACTGTGACGCACCCAGTCGGTGAAAGAACCTTCGATCCATCGACCCGTAACCAAGCTTTCCAATGGTCCCGGCATAGCTATAAGGCAGCACGCTCTCTGGCCCAAACTTCGACGTAATCTCTTTAAGCCGAACAGAAATCTCATCCAGCGCTACATCCCATGAGATCCGCTCAAACGCTTCCACTTCGCTTCCCTGAACCAATGGCCCCTTCGGCGCGCCAGCTCTCCGTCGCATCGGATACAACAGCCGTTCAGGCGAATACACGCGGTCCAGATACTTCGCAACCTTCCCGCACAGGAATCCTCGCGTCACCGGATGTGACGGATCGCCCTGCAACTTTACCGCCCGCCCGGATATCTCGTCGACCGTAACCAGAACTCCACAGGAATCCGGGCAGTCGTGCGAACAGACCGTGTGCACGACCTTCTTCGCATCCGGTCGCGCCTCGTAACCCGTAAAATTCGAAGCCATAGATAGATTCTAGTTCAGCGGGCCCTCGAAACAGGGCCACAATCACCGTTGTATCCTTCTGCCATAACAAATCCAGCCGAACCCAGATGTCGCTTGCTCTCATGGCCCATCACCTCTTCAAGCCATCCCGCCTAGAAGCCTTCTCCGACGGAGTCATCGCTGTCATCATCACCATCATGGTGCTCGAACTCAAAGTTCCCCATCAGGACGGCTTCGCAGGCCTCCGCGCCGTTCTCCCCACCCTCTGTCTTTACCTCATCTCTTTCGCCTTCGTCGGTATCTATTGGATAAATCACCACCAACTCGTCCACCGAACCGAAGAGGTTGACCAACTCGTCCTCTACGCAAATCTCGCCTTTCTCTTCTGTCTCTCCCTTCTTCCGTTCTTCACCTCTTATGTCCTCGACAAGAGGATCGACTCCTTCTCGGTCGCGATTTACATCACCTCGATGGTCGTCACCGGTTTCAGCTTTCTTGGCCTCCGCCTTGCCATCAGCAGGCGACTGCGCCACACCGGCAAACTTGAAGCGGAAGACGTCGCGATCGAGCGAAAAAACTGGCTGTCCCTCTTCGTCTATCTCATCGCCATTCCCATCGCCTTCCAGCATCCCCGCATCTCGTTGGGTCTCGTCGCCTTCGTCACTATCATCTGGGTGACTCCGACCGCAGGAATCAAACCCCGCAACGAACATCCTCCCAATAACCCCTCCTGATTCATTACTCCCAACAAGTACCTCGAGAACCTCTTATCATCCTCACCCCAATCGGCTAGTATCAATCCGACCGGGCCTTCGCGCGCCAGGAAAACAAGCCTGCGCATTCACGCCCAAAAATCAAGGCCCCTTCCGAGATATCTCATGACATTTCGTCGTTCCGTCCGCTCAGTCGCTCTTGGTCTCACGTTGTTCGCATCCGTCCTTCTCCCTGCTCAGGAGCCCAACCCATTGCATACCGCCTCCCGGCAGGAACTCAACATCATCAAGGTCCTCGTCGCTCAGGAAAACGCATGGAACAACGGCGACCTCGCAGGATTTGTAAAGGGCTTCAAAGACTCGCCGGACACTCTCTTTATCACCCATCAGGTCTTCCGTGGCTTTGCCGGTCTTATCGAAGAGTACAAGCGTGATTATCCGAGCAGAGCCGCCATGGGAACCCTCACCTACTCCGACCTCGAGGTCCATCCCCTCGACGAAAACTTCGCAGTCGTCCTCGGCAAATACCGCCTCGAACGTGCAAAAAAAGACGGCGGCAGTGCCGAAGGCCTTTTCTCCCTGGTCTTCGAGAACACCGACAACGGATGGAAGATCGTCGTCGACCACACCACGTAGCTATTAAGCCGATTCGCTCAATTCGTGAATAAGCCCATCGAGCTCCATCTGCGACACCGCATCCAGATTCTCGAACAAAAATCCCGCGCCTTTCGTCCGAATCATTCTGCTCGTTGCATCGTAACGAAAGACTCCATCATTCACTCGAAACACGATCTCCACCGGCGTCCGGGGTGCCATCCGAAGTCGAGCCTCCGTCTCGATGTAACATCCACCGGCGCTCAGGTCGAGCACCCGTCCGCGGAACAGCATCCTCCCATCTTTCACCATCACTTCAGCCCAGGCATCGATTGCGTAACGGGGATGCTTCCTGCGCTCGACCATGCCTTCAACAACCGTTCTGCGCCTCTCGTGTTGCCTATCGATCTCATCGGTCGCCAATTCAAGTTCCGCCATCTTGTCACCTCTGCACTAGAACACCTCAATCCATCATCGGCAGCCTCCCGTGAAACTTCAGTCGCAAAAGCTCTTCAACCCTTTCAATTCCATGCCCATTCCATATATCTTCGACGGCAAAGGACGAATCATCGTGACCCAGCCAGCCACAGCGATCTCCCGACGCCAGTTCCTCGCCGCCTGGACTGCCGTAACTGCAGTCGCCTGCCTCAATCCCCGCGATCTTTTGGCTCAACAACCTGCGGCCCCGGCACCCCAGGATTTCCTCACACGGGCCCGCGCCGCCAACGCAAACAACAAGATCACGCTCACGCCCCTCCGACGGAACCTCACCTTTCTCAGCGGGGCTGGCGGCAACATTGCGGTTCTCGCCGCCCAAGAAGGCAAACTCCTCGTCGACTCCGGCTATGCCTCCTGCCAGCCCCAGTTGACGACGGCTCTCGCCGCCATCAATGGCGACCCCATTCAGGTCCTCATCAATACCCACTGGCACTTCGACCACACCGACGGCAACGACTGGATCCACTCTGCCGGCGCCACGATCTGGGCCCACGAGAACACCCGCTACCGCATGAGCACTGCTCAGAACATTGTTGCCTACAAAGCCATCATTCCGCCCGCTCCGATTGGCGCTCTTCCCACTATCCTCTTCAACAGCTATCGAACCCTCTCCGATCAGGACAACACTCTGACACTCACTCACTATGAGCCAGCCCACACCGACACCGATCTCTCCGTCCACTTCGGCGAAGCAGACGTCCTTCACTGTGGTGACACCTTCTGGAACGGCTTCTATCCCTTCATCGACTATTCGAGCGGAGGCAACATCAACGGCATGATCCAGGCCACCGAGCAAAATCTCGCAACAGCAGGCCCCGACACCATCGTCATTCCGGGCCACGGTCCATTGGGCAACAAAGCTCAGCTTACCGAGTTCCGCGACATGCTCGTCGGATCTCGCGACAACATCGCCAAATTGAAAAAGGAAGGCAAATCCCTCGAAGAAACCATAGCCGCAAAACCAACTGCCACCTTCGACGCGAAATTTGGCAAGAAACCTGAGGCCTTCATCGGCTACGTCTATCAGGGCGTCTAGCGCGGATCAACCTTTTCAAATTCTCACTCTGACCCATTGGAGTTCCCAAAAAGAACAAAGGGCCGAGCACTCAAGCTCGACCCTTTCTTTTACGCCGACGCGCAATACTCAAACAGTCATGATCTCTTTTTCCTTCGCCTTACAGAGCTCTTCAATTCGTTTGATCTCAGCATCCGTCAACTGCTGCACCTCTTCGTTCGCACGCTTCTCATCATCGGCAGAGATCAACTTATCCTTCCCAGCTTTCTTGATGTGATCATTACCATCACGCCGCACATTCCGGATCGCCGTCTTATGATCTTCAAGCGTCTTGTTCAGTTGCTTCACAACCTCTTTCCGTCGCTCCTCAGTCATCGGAGGTACCGGCACACGAATCACCTTGCCATCCGACATTGGATTCAGTCCATTCCCCGCAGTACGAATCGCCTTCTCGATCGCCGACACCATCCCGGCGTCATACGGCTGCACCAGAATTAGCGTTGGTTCAGGCGTCGACATCTGACCCATCTGCGCCACAGGCGTGTCCGTGCCGTAATAATCCACCTTCACGTGATCGAGCATATGCACATTCGCTCGTCCCGTCCGTGTCGACAGCAGATGGCTCCGGAAATCCTCGACCGTGCTGTCCATCTTCGTCTTCAGCTGTTGGTGTATTCCCTTCAACGCCGGGTTCCCGGCCATAAACGACGCCATACAATCTCCTCACAAATGCAATCGATATTTTACAGAGACGTTTCAAACCATGCGAGGAAAGCTCGGCAAAAACCGGTCGGGCATCCACGCCATTCCGCTCGACCAGCCTCTTACATCGCAGCCTTCAATCCACGCAGCCGCCTGCAAGCTTCTGCGAGATCCTGATCCTTCTTCGCAAAACAAAATCGCAACAAATCCTCACCCTTGCCGGGCCGGAAGAAGGCGGAGCCCGCTACCGAAGCCACTCCTGTCTTCGCCAACAACACCCGAGCTTTTTCCGCTGCCGTCGCGCCTGGTAGATTCCCCGTTGAAGCCAGTACATAATAAGCTCCATCCGGAACATGCGGTCTCATCCCCGCATCGCGCAGAGCATCCACAATCATCGTCCGCTTCACTTCATGGTCGCGCGCCAGCCCCTCATAAAAATCAGGCCCAAGCTTCTCCAATCCATCCGCGCAACCCTGCTGCATCGGAGCGGGCGCGCAAACGTAAGTCAGATCGTGAAAGTATCCGATCGCCCCTACCCACTTCGCATCCGCAAGCAGATAACCCACCCTCCATCCAGTTACCGAAAACGTCTTCGAAAAACCGGACATCAGAATCGTCCGCTCCTTCATGCCCGGCAGCGTCATAGGGCTCACATGCTTCGCCCTGCCATAAATAAAGTGCTCATAGATCTCATCCGTAAACACGAACAGATCGAACTCCTCCGCAATCTCCGCCAGCGCCTCGAGTTCCTCGCGCGTAAACACCTTCCCCGCCGGATTCGAAGGGGTATTGATCACCATCCCCCGAGTTCTCGGCGTAATCGCTGCCCTCACCGCGGCAATATCGAGCGCCCAATCCGAAGCCTTCAACGCCACCGGCACTCCCACAGCACGAATCGAGCGCAGCGTACTCGCGTGGTACCCATAAAACGGCTCAAACAGCAAAACCTCATCTCCCGGATTCAGCAGCGCCATCACCGCGGCCTGAAACGCCCCGGTCGCGCCGCTCGTCACCACCACCTCGCGCTCTGGATCGAAGGCAATTCCCAGAGTCTCCTCGGACTTCGCTGCAATTGCCCGCCGTAGCCGCTCAATCCCATCCATCCGTGTGTAAATATTCAGCCCATTCCGAATCGCACGAATCGCCCCTTCAGCCACGACCTCCGGAACCTCGGTATCGCAAACCCCCTGCGCCATATTCACGCCGCCAATGCGATCGCACTCCTGCGTCATCGCACGAATCTCCGACTGCACCACTCCGGGCGCCAACTCGCTCAGCCGCAAACCCACTGAAGTCTCCGTAACACCCATGCCCAAATCCTCCGTCCCATCAAGGTTACGCCGAAGTTCCAATTTAAAGCACGAAGGGCATGGCCAAACCCATACCCTTCGCGAACCAACCTGACAACGGCTACTGAACCGCATGCAATTGTAACGAGATTTGCGTCGCCGCGGCGCTGCACACCGGATGCCCCCATCCACTCGCACTCACGCCAATCGCAAACCCGGGCGGATTTGTGATGTCGTAAACAACGTTGTCGGGACGGCTCTTATCCGGCCCGACTCCCGCCGGCACAAAGTCCAGATTCAGAGTGTTCCGCGTTCGCCATGCAATGTTATGGTCCGCACACGAGGAATCGCCGCTCACTCCAAGGCCGCCAATGAGCTGCCCCTGCGAGTTATACAGCGCCAATCCTCCACCAAACACATTGATGCCGCCGATCCTATTGCCAACCATTGGGTCGTTCGATTGCCCATAATCCGCCGGATTGCCTCCATAAGCAACCTTCGTACTGACTGGATTGCTTGCCTGCAATCCGAACAGCGAACCTCCTGGCTGTGTTGCGCTGTAAAGATCTGCCGTCGACAACGCCAGCTTCGGCAGGCTGAACGCGTTCGCTGTATTCGCTTTCTGCGCCGAGATCACACGACTCCCCGGCCACTGATCGCCCCGATTGTTTCCTGTAAACGCCACGGCGCATACAACGCCATCGCGATTAACGATCGTACCCCACATATTCAGACCGAATCCGCCATTGCCTCCGGCATGATTCACCGCCATCGTTAGCGCCTTCCGAAGCGCACCCTGCGAGGGAAGCTGGGCACAGGCAGACGATGCATCCACATCTCGATCCGCAGCCTGCACAACTCCACTCGCACACAGGCACACGACTGCGGTTAAAACTCTCTTAAAAATTCCATATTGATTCATGTTTCTTCTCCTATAGATTGGCTAGCTCAGATTTTTCGCGCACGATTGTAGCGAGGACCCAAGAGACCCAAAGAAGGCCCGAAAATATATAAGTTGGAAGGCCCTGAGGAAGTGGCGAAAATTCTACCACCGCAACAGAAGCACTGTCGGCCTCTGACCAGCAAAGAAAATGCCGCATCCACATGCGGCATCTCGACGAAGCTACTCGCCGGCTATTGTCTCTGCGGTATCTTATCTTTGCTTCTTTTCTTTCTGCTCAGCCAAACCCACATCACAATTTCGTAGTAGCTTCAGGGTCAGTAGCTTCGCCTGTACATCAGCCATCTTTGCCTGTAACTCTTCGCTGTTCATCACCTCGTGTTGTGCCTCGAAAGCCTGTTGCGCGGCGTCCATCTGAGCCTGCAGGGTGTTACTGTCGACCAGGCCTGTGATCTTGATCTTCGCCATCTCCTTTAGCGCGGCTGTGTCCGTCGTGAGATCGGCCGAGCTGAGCACCTTCGCCGCCTCTCTCAGCCTCTGAACCGATGCAGCCATCGCCTTCGTAATCCGCTCCCGCTCTTCCGGCGTCATCTCCCGCATTTCGCCGTCGACCACCACCAGACCGCCACCAGGGACTCGATACACCATGCTCGTCTTCTTCTTGCATATCGGTTTCTTTGCATTCGCAGCTGGAGCAGCAGGAGGCGTGGGTGCCGTCGTCGGAGCAGGAGGCGTCTGAGCAACGGGAGCTGGAGGAGCGATATGAGGCGTTGGGGGCGTAGAGGCAATTGGTGCTGCAGGCGCGACAGCAGGAGCTACATGTGCAGGAGCAAAAGGAGGTGTAGGCGCACTCTGCGGTGCAACAGGCGTCACATTATGTGGTCCGTAAAGCGAATCTTCAGCGGACGGTGCAACTGGAACAGACTCCGGGGTCGGCGGCGCCACAACGAATGCTGGCGCCGGCGCGACACGCGGTCTCACAATCGTCACTCCGGCCACTGGCGCAACCGGCGCGATAGCTTCCACCGGCTGCACAACTGGAACAGCCGGCGCGATCGTCTCTTGCTGCTCGGCTGCCATCGTCGGCACAACGTGAAAGGATGCTGCCAACAATGCTGCAGCCGCCATTGCACTTGCTCCGCTCGCCAGCCGGATTACCTTTGCCTTCGCGCTCACTTCGGACTTCGTCTCCATCAGTCGCATCACTCGTTCCTCCAGCACATTGCTGCTGAACAGGCCCACAAACTCAGGCCTCTCCGGCAGCCCTGCGCCGAGCATTCCCCGCGCCATCGTCAGCAGGCACCGGGCATATCCGATCTCCGAACGCATCTCACGCGCTGCCATCTCGTCACACGCCATCTCCCGCGTCCTGCGTATCCTCCGCTGAATCGCATAGGTCGCCGGGTGCCACACCACCGGAAGGGCCGCGACTTGGCAGACACCATTCATCATGTAATCTCGCCGCTTTACATGCGCCAGCTCATGCAACAGAGCCGCCTTCACCTCATCGTCTCTGTGTCCCGCAAAACCTTTTGGCAACAGCACTACGGGCGCGATCGCACCTACCACCATCGGGCTCGTCACCTCGACGCACTCTCGAATCTCAGGCAGATGCGTATTCAAATCTCTCCCAAAACCATTCAGCACTGCCTCCGCCGTCGAACAGAGAACCATCTCGCGTGATGCAGCCACCAGCCGTCGCGCACCTCTCCACGCTCTCATGACACGAAGCAGTCCCAGCAAAACCGAGCCCGCATATGCTCCTGAGATCCAATGCATCGTCCGCGACGAAAGAGAAATCCGATGCTTCCGCGATGAGAGCCATGATGACTCTTTTCCGGTTTCGGCTGGCAGTTCAACCTCAATCGGGGCCATTGGTTCCACCTCGACAACTGCCGCCGATCGATGCACAAGCGGTGTTGGCTCGGCCTGATTTACAGGCGAACATCCAATATCCCCGGCTAGCCCACAAACAGGCAACACAACCCCAAACCCCAGCACGGCCAGCCAGACTTTGTGCTGTGCCTGCGGCCCGGGCTTCACCAAGCACAACAGAACCCAGGCGCCCGCGGCCAGGAGAGGGAGCTGCCACAACGCATTCGCAAGATATTCGAGCAAGACCTGTTCCATCACTGCTCCTCCGTGTCACTTCCTCCAGCCGCATCTCGTTCTGCCGCAGCTAGTCTTTCGGCCACGCGCGCCAACTCTTCTGCGCTGATCTGCCGCGCATCCACCATCGCCATCAATAACGCCTCGCTCGAACCGCCGAACATGCGCTTCACGAGATCCTTCAACGCGCTGCCTGTAGCCCGCTCGCGGCTCACCACCGGCCTGTAGCGAAAGGCACGCCCTTCCTGCACCCGCTTCACCTTGTTCTTACGCAGCAGGACATTCAGCATCGTCTGCACGGTCGTATAGGCAAGCTGCGCCTTCAGCCGGGGCTGCACTTCAGAGACAGTGCTTGGCCCCGCCTCCCAAAGTACCTGCATAATCTCCAGCTCCAGCGGTGTAAGCGCCTGATCCGCTTTTTTTTGCACACTCACGTGAATTCATCTCCTAACAGCTTAGGAGATTATGACGAAGCAAATTTTGTTTTGTCAACTAACTCCTTAGGAGTTGTCGGAAAAATAATGTCACTTTGTCTCAGGAGCGAAGATCCCGCCGGCTTAGCCTACTTCGACAAATTCATCAGATATTTATCGCTCTGATAGGCTTGCATCACCAACAAATCAGGAGTTCCGCATCATGCGACTCGGTCTTTCAGCCTTCGCTCTAGCTTTCATAGTCAGTCTCCCCGTCTTCGCGCAGGGTCCGCGACCGCAACTCACGCCGGAACAGACGAAGGCGCTCATTGAAAAGCGCGAATCGATCGAAAAGGAACTTGAAGGCATCGCCATCATCGATCGAAAAGTAATGGTCCCAATGCGGGACGGCGCACGCATGGCTGCCGACATCTACCGTCCCAAAGACACCAGCAAACGGTACCCGATCATCTTCAGCCGTACCCCGTACAACTTTAACTTCTGGGATGTGCGCCTAGGCACCTATCGTGACATGTCGACCGAACTCGAAGCCGTCAAGCGCGGCTACGTCCTGATCGAGATGAACGAACGCGGCCACTTCTTCTCCGAGGGAAACTACGACATCCTCGGCGCGCCCCTCTCCGATGCCGACGACCAGTTCAACTGGATGGCGGCGCAAACTTGGTCAAGCGGAAAGGTGGGCCTCATTGGCTGTTCCTCGACAGCGGAGTGGCAGATGGCCGCAGCCTCCCTCGGCAACAAAGCGTTAACCACCATCATCCCGCAAAGCTTCGGCGCCGGAGTCGGCAGAGTCGGTCCCTACAACGAGCAGGGCAACTGGTATCGCGGCGGAGCTGTGCAGATGCTATTCATCGACTGGCTCTACGGCGAGCAGAATCAGGTTCGCCCAATGTTCCAGAAGAATCTCTCACAGGAAGATCTCATCAAAGCATCCAAAATGTTCGATCTCGCCCCTCAGATGCCGCCAGTCGACTGGGCAAAGGCCTTCGAACATCTCCCGGAAAAGGACATCATCTCCGCCATCGACGGACCCAAAGGCATCTTCTCCGACAAAATGCCGAACACGACGGGCGGCGCGATGATCGAGCGCACGCCAAACGACCCTGCATGGCGCAAAGGCGGTATCTGGCAGTCCGACACGATGCCAATCCACGTTCCCGGCTTCTGGTTCATGACCTGGTACGACGTCTCCACCGGCCCCAACCTCGCCGCCTACAACTTCGTTCGCAGCGACGCCTCCAATCCAGCCAAAGATCAGCAATACGCCGTCATCGCACCCACTCTTCACTGCGGATACACGCGAGCGAAAGAGGATACCATCGTCGGCGAGCGCAGCATGGGCGATGCGCGTCTTGACTACAATGCGCTCACTTACGGATGGTTCGATCACTTCCTCAAAGGCGAGGACAACCGTTTCCTGCAGAAGCAGCCCAAGGTCCAGTACTTTACGATGGGCGTCAACAAATGGCAGCACGCGGAAACATGGCCACCGGAGGGCGCGAAGAATGTTACGCTCGATCTATGGAGCGCCGGGCACGCCAACACGCTTCATGGTGATGGCAAGCTCATACTCGCCAATCAACCTGCCTCCCCTCTACTTAGATTCGCAGTCCCAACATCAGATGCGAACGCAAAGACTGATCTTCCCGACACCTTTACCTACGATCCAATGCATCCAACGCCGAGTTACGGTGGCAACGTCTGCTGCGCGGCGAATACAATCCCCGGCAACGGCGGCGCACTCGATCAACGCAAGATGGAAGAGCGCTCTGACATCCTCGTCTACACCTCAGAACCATTGGCAGAAGGGATCGAGGTCAGCGGACCCATCACCGCCACGCTCTACGTCTCCTCCGATGTGAAGGACACCGACGTAACGGTCAAGGTTATCGATGTTCTTCCCGACGGCACGGCCTACAACCTCGACGAAACCATTGAGCGCCTCCGCTATCGTGATGGCGACAACAAAACCGTCTGGATGGAAAAAGACAAGGTCTACAAAGTCACTCTAACTCCCATGAACACTAGCAATTTCTTCGACGCAGGCCACAGAATCCGCATCGAAGTCGCAGGCTCGAACTTTCCTCGCTTTGACCGCAACCTGAACACAGGTGGCAACAACTACGACGAAACAACCAGCGTTATTGCGCACACGGCCATTCACCACTCGGCACAGTATCCAAGCACGCTTACCTTGTCCGTCGTTAAGCACTGACCTGACCCGAATCAAGGGAAACCGAGGAGACAATGCACAGCAAGAAGAGCGGATTTGAAAAAATACTACTGGTGATCTCTGCCGCAGTGATAGCAATGACTGTTTCTGCAAGTGCTCAGCAGATTGCCTTCACCTGGGACGACCTGCCATCTCATAATGCACTGCCGCCTGGCGAAACCAGAGTCGAAATCGGAAGAAAGATCATCGTGGCCATGAAAGAAGCGCACATGCCTCCGGTGTATGGCTTCGTCAATGGCATTCATACCGAAGACGAACCCCTTTCCACCCCGATGCTCAAAGAGTGGCGTGAAGCTGGATTGCCACTAGGCAATCACACCTGGTCGCACACTAACCTCAACCAGAAACCACTCGCAGAGTGGGAGTCCGACACTCTTAAAAACGAAGCACTGTTGAAGTCGTACATGGAGAACGAGGACTGGCGCTGGCTTCGCTACCCGAACCTGGCCGAGGGCGACACGCCGCAGAAGCGCGAGGATGCACGCAGGTTCCTGGCGGAGCATGGATACAAGATCGCAGGAGTGACGATGAGCTTCGGCGATTACCTTTACAACGGCCCATACGCGCGATGCGTTGCGAAGAAGGATGCGGTCTCGACTGCGCAGCTGGAAACAAGCTACCTCGCAGCGGCCGATGCCACTATCGACTACACTCGATCAATGTCGAAGGCTTTATTTGGCCGCGATATTCCTTATGTGCTGCTCATGCATGTAGGTGCGCTGGACGCCCGCATGCTCCCTCGTCTCCTGAAGCTCTATCGCGACAAGGGATTTACTTTCGTCAGCCTTCAGGATGCAGAGAAGGATCCGTTCTACAAAAATGACCTGGATCTATCGCTGCCGTCAGTCCCCGACACCTTGGAGGAAGCCATGCGAGCGCGGAATCTTCCGTTGCCCACAAGGCCGGCCCCGACTGTGGACCTGAACTCGATCTGCCGGTAAATCCGAGCTAGAATCCCTGATCAGCTCGGAACGCAGTGACCTTGTTCTTCACAAACGTCACGGCCATCGGATGCCCGAGATTAGCAAACACCACCATGCGATTGCCATAGTCAGTACTCGTACTCTTCGATACCTGACCTAGTGACAGCTCCACCTGCCGTTCATTCATCCCCAGAATGACCTGGTGCGAATCGACTGCCTTCCATATCTCGGGGCCCCAGTGTTTGTACAACTCGTGTGGGTCGTCATAAAACAAAATCTCATCGGTATAAAACGTGTACTGGCCATCCTGTTTGTAACCTACTGGAACCGCATACTCCTTAGCATCGCCCGGCTTGGTAAAAACCAGCAGCACTTGTTTATCCCCACCAGGAATCCGGAACGTCGCAGACTTCGGAGCCACCTGTTCGAAGGCCTCTTTCAATTCGAGTTTTTCTGCTCCAAGAAGCGTCCCGGCACTCTTCCCATACTGCGCCGCATGACCGGCGTAAGGATAATAGTCCAACTGCCCTCCCGCGGACACCCACACCGTGGCACCCTTCAACTCCTTCACATCCTTCAGTGAATCCGGCCGCTTCTTTTTCAGAAAGACGAGGTCGTCGTCCGCGATAACCTCTCGCTCTGGTGCTTTGATCACCAGCGGCTTGTTTCGTTCATGACGCAGATACAACGCCTCGCCGCCGATAGCCAAGATCAGGACCAGTGTCCCTCCGATTGCCGCTTTGACCCCGTTATTCATTCAAGCCCTCGCTCTTGCCGATCTATGTCAATCTAATTGACCGGCTCCGCAATGCTCAACTCACGTTCCGCTTCCATGAGAGATTCAGCCGTCAAAGCATCCGCTCTGCGGAGCTGAGGAAAGAGTCCGGCAGCCGAAGCAGTCACAACCATCGACGCAATTCCGCCGATTACAACCGCGCGAACCGCTCCCCACCACTGCGCCGTCACACCGCTCTCAAACTCGCCAAACTCATTCGAAGCTCCGATAAATAGCCAGTTCACGGCACTCACCCGTCCACGCATCTCCGGAGGGGTCGCTAGCTGCAACAGGCTGGAACGAACCACCACGCTCACCATGTCGCTCGCTCCCACGATCACCAAGGCAACCGCGCTAAGCCAGATGCTCTTCGACAGCCCGAAGACGACAGTCGCTGCACCAAAAATTCCAACACAGATCAGCATCGTCACACCCGCGCGCCGCTTAATCGGCTTGACCAGCATCGTCAACGACACGACAAGGGCGCCCACCGATGGCATCGCTCGCAAAAGACCTAGCCCGCGCGGCCCTGCGTCGAGAATATCCCTTGTAAAGATCGGCAGCAATGCCGTCGCGCCTCCCAGCAACACCGCAAACAAGTCCAGCGAGATAGACCCGAGCAACAGCTTCGCGCGCCACACATACTCAAGCCCCGCCAGAACGGTCTTCGTGCTGAAGGCCTTCTTCTCCGTCGTCACCATCTTGGCCCTAATCAGGCTGACCAGCGTGATAAATCCCAGCAACATCACCAGAGTGAACGCGTACACCACCGGCGCCCCGTACCACTTTGCGGCTACGCCGGCCAGAGGCAGTGTAAACAAAAGTCCTGCCACCGCGGGGCCTGACATATTTGCAATCTGATAGACGGTCGCACCCCACGTCACCGCATTCACGAAGTGTTCCTTTGGCACCAGGCTCGGAAGCATCGCGCTCGCCGCTGGTCCGCTGAAGGCGCGTCCCAGGCCGATTCCCACCAGCACTGCATAGATTGGCCAGATCCGCCCTCCGCGAAGCGCCGTTGCGCTCAGGGACAAGTACAACAACACCGCAGTACAAATTGCCTGCAGCCCGTAACAAAGCAAAATAATCTTTCGCCGGTCGAACCGGTCAGCCGCATGCCCCGCCGCCAGCATCACGAACACGCCTGGGAGAAATAACGCCAGTCCGGTATATCCAAGGTCGAGTGCCGAGTTGGTTAGCGCATAAACCTGCCAGCCAACTGCGACCGACTGTGCCTCCGCTCCGACAATCACCATCAACCGCGCAGCCTGATACAGCCGAAAGTCCCGCGACTTGAATGCTAAACGGAAATCACCCCTTCCGGCGATCTCCTCCCGTTTCGAACCATCGGCCATACTTTATGTTTTCACAGTTCGATTACGAATATGTCACCGCGCAGAAAACCTAAGCTTCAGGCTCCATCCAATTTCTTTAAAAGGCTATTCGGTGCGTTTCGGCGTTACCGTCCCAGATAAACCTTGTACTGCGACTCAACCACGCCTGTATTGCGGGCCAGTTGCAGCTTCGACTGGTTGTACTGATATAGCGTCTGCACCAATTGGCTCTGTGCCTGCGCAAGTGTGGCCTGAGCCTGGACAACCGGTAGATTGTCGTCCACGCCGGCCTTAAACCTGTCGCTCGCATCCTGAACTTCCTGGGTCGCCAGATCGACATTGCTTCGGGCCACCTTTACCAACTCGTTCGACGACTGAACATCTAGCATCGCCGAACGAATCTGCCACTCAATCGACACCTGAAGCGAATCAATCTGCTGTCGCAGCGCCGTCACTTGAGCGGCTGCAACCTCATTTTCGCCCCGCAACTGACCTTCTTCAAACACCGGCACACTCACCTTGCCGGTAGCAGCGAACACGCCGTGAAATAAGCCGCCGACTTCACCGAGCACGCCATAATATCCATCGAACGCAACCGTGGGCAGCCTCTCCGAACGAACTGCCTTGTGTGCCTGCGTCGCCACCTCGAGCTGGGCTTCAAGGTTCAGCAAATCTTTCCGCCTCTGAAATGCCAGCTTCATCGCGTCCGGCAGCGGCAACTCGGCAAACTCCGCATAGGGAGCTGTATCGGTCAGCGCAATCTCCTGATCCGCAGGCAGACCAATCAAGCGATTCAGCACGATCTTGTCCTTGGCAAACGCATTCTCCGCGCTGATTACTGCTTGTTGTTGGGTTTGCAACTGCACACGCGCTCGCAGCATGTCCAGATTTGTCCCAACACCCGCATCATGGGAGTCTTTCGCCTGTTGATACGCCACTTCGTCGGCCTTTGCGAGCGCCCGCGCATTCTCGATCTGCGCCGCATCTGCCAGTGCTAGAAGATACTGCGTACCCACCGCCAGCGTCACTCCGCCGCGCACATTCAAGGTCGAGAGATTTGCCGCCGTCGCAGACTTCTGGGCCGAGCGATAGAGGTAGTACGCAGGCACATTGAACAGCTGCTGGTTCATGCTGATCTGCGCTCCCGCAGTATTGACCTTCACAATCGTTGGGAACGTGCCCGGCGAAATACCGAACGCGACCAGGCCCCCCGGCCTGAATCCCAACGCTGCAAGATCAATCTGTTGCGCCGCCAAAGTTCCCTTTGCCGTCAGGCTTGGCAACAGGTTATTTTCGACCGTCAGCAACTCGCCATGGACGACGCGCTCATTCTGCTGAATGAGCAGCATCTGCAGATTGTGCTTCAGCCCAAGATCGATCGCATCATCCAGACTCAGTGGCAAGGCCCCCGGAGTAGCCCGTTCGATGACCAGGCCTCCTGGCAGTTTCTGCTCACTCGGCACTGGTGCCTGGGGAAGGTCTCCCGCTGATGTCTGCGCGTAAGCGACTGCGCAGCACACGGCCGACAGCCACAGAAAAACTCGCAGCGAGTCCCTTATCTTCCTCAATATACGCTCTGAAACGTCCATGCTCTCTTATTAGAGTGCCATACGCCCCGTTGCGATGCGGAAATACCTTCAAAAACAGCACTTTCCTTACCGTCATCGCTGAACCACATTACCCCGGCGAAACTCTCCAGCCCTCAGATAAAATACAAAAAGACAACCATATGCGTCTTATATCAATGAACCGACTCGTCCTTGCCGCTTTTCTGACTCTCGTAGTTCCAGCCAGCATTCCTGCCGCTGCCCAAGCGGGCGGATACCGCGACACCTCCATGCTGCGCGCTCCGGCCGGAGTATCGGTCGCTATTTACGAGTTTGAGGACCTTGAGTGCCCGGCCTGCGCCCACGCCTTCCCCATCGTCCATGCTGCGGTGGACAAATACAAAATCCCTCTTATTCGCAAAGACTTTCCTTTAGGGGGAGCACATATCTGGAGCTTTGACGCAGCCGTCATCGCCCGATACATCCAGGACAAGATCTCGCCCCAGCTCGCTGACGAATACCGCCGCTCCGTCTTCGCAAATCAGGTCTCCATTGCCACGAAAGAAGACCTTAATGCCTTTTCGATGAAATTCTTTCAATCGCACGGCCGCGCAATGCCCATGATCATCGATCCTAACGGACTCTTCGCCGCTGAAGTCCGCGCAGATCACACCCTCGGCGAGCGCATCAACCTGCACCAGACACCAAGCATCTTCATCGTCACCCAGAAGGGTTACACAGAGGTCACTGACGTCTCGCAACTCTATGCCATGCTCGACACAGCCATCGCCGAAAACCCTCCTCCGAGAGCCGCGGCAAAACCTAAGACGACAGCGCACAACTAATCATTCCAGGTGAAAAATAAAAAGGCCCGAGCAGATGCCCAGACCTTTCTTTTGCGGCAAACGTAAGCAACTACTTCGCCGCCGTCTCCGTCCAGAGGAACGACATCTCATCCGCATAGTCCTGCACAAGTTGCGTCTGCGAGACTCCTGCGCTATGCCCGCCCTTTAGGCTATAGTGCAGTAGAATCGGACGTCCGCTCGAGCTGGACGTCTGCATTAACGGAGTCATCTTCCGCGCATTCATCGGATCGACGCGCGTATCGCCGTCGCCCGTAAAAAAAAAGATCGCAGGATACTTCGTCCCAGCCTTTACATTTTGGTACGGCGAATACTTCAAGATGTACGGATAATCCTTCGCATTCTCGGCCGAGCCATACTCCGTTGTCCACGTCCGTCCCATCTCGAACATCTGGTAACGCAGCATATCCAGCAACGGATAGCCACACCAGATTGCACCAAACAACTCCGGCCGCTGCGTTATCGAAGCGCCCATCAACAACCCGCCGTTCGAGCGCCCACGAATCGCAAAATGCTCCGGCGACGTGTACTTGTTGGCAATCAGATACTCCGCTGCCGCAAACCAGTCGTCGAAGACATTCTGCTTCTTCTCGAACATCGCCGCCTTGTGCCAGACCTCACCGTACTCATTGCCGCCCCGCAGATTCGGTAGCGCAAACCATCCCCCCTGCTGCATCCACCACGCATACTCCGGATTCCAGACCGGCGTCTCACTCAGCGCAAACCCGCCGTATCCCGTCATCAACAGCCGTTCGCTTCCATCGCGTTTCAATCCCTTCTTCCCCGCAATGAACATCGGCACCTTAGTCCCGTCCTTCGACTTATAAAAGACCTGTTTCACCTCATAGTCGACAGACTTGAAAGGAACCTTATCGCTATAAAAGACATCAGACCGCCCGGTCTTCGTATCGAAATGAAAGATTGTTGGCGGTGTAATGATCGACTGGAAGGTATAGAACCCATCTGTATCAGTCGCGCGTCCTGAAAGTGTTGAACCTGCGCCAATCCCGGGGAAATCGATGTGTCCCTCAGCCTTTCCTTCCATCGAATAAATCGTCACCTCTGACTTTACGTCCTTGAGTCGCAGCACAAACATCTTACCGCCGACGACGTTTACCGCCTCCAGCACATCCTTGCCCTCGGGAAGAATCACCGGCCACCCATCCGGCTCCTTGCCCTGCACCACCTTCAACACTCGTCCGTTCGGAGCTTTGTAATCCGTGCGTACATAAAAATCGTCTCCTACACTGAACTCACCGAACCGGCTGTTGAGCCCATACACCAGCGGCAAAATCGGTGAATCCTTGACTCGCAGATCCTTGATCAAAATATCTTCGCGCGTCGCCGGCACTCCGCGGCCGATCCGAAACACGAGGTAGTGCCCATTCGCCGTCGCGCGAACGCTGACCCCATCGATCTCACCCAGCTTCTCGCCGCGATATTCCTTTCCGAGGATCATCGCATCGCTCTCAAATGGAGTTCCGAACTTGTGAAAAAAAACGCGATTGCCATCGTGCGGAAAGAGCTTCGAATAATACACGCCCGCCCCATCCGGAGCGATATCGACACCGGAGTACCGTGCTCGCGGCATCACATCGCCCGTAGCCTGCCTCGTCGCAACATCCAGAAAATGAACCTCGACCTCATCCGCGCCGCCGATGCGCACGCCGTACGCCATCATCGACCCATCTTCGGTAATGTTCATCGTGTTGACGGACGTGTTCTGATCCGTACTCAGCTTGCTGGCATCGAGCAGCTTCTCGTCAGGCCCATGCAACCCAACCCGCATGTAGATCGAAGCCTGATTCTCATCCGCCAGCCTCTTCGCAAAGAAGTACCTGTCCCCACGCTTCGTTGGCACACTAACAAAATCAGTCTTCAGCAGCTTGCCCATCTCATCGACAGTCTGCGGCAAGATCTTCACCTGCTCGAAGTATTGCGCCGTGTACGCATTCTGCGCTGCAATATAGGCCCGTGTCTCAGGACTATGGGCATCCTCCAGCCATCGATACGGATCTGTAACCTTTGTCGGCAGGTTGGGGTCCGTGCTCTTATATTCGTCGACCACAGGGTCTGTCTTCACTGCAGGTGGATTCGGAAGAGTGATGCCGTTTCTACCGTGAATCTGCGACTGTCCCGTCGCTGCCGAACTCAATAAAATCGCTGTCGCTACAAAAAAAGCATTCCGCATAGCCTCTCCTGAATCATCACTTGTTGTGATTACTCAAGATAGCCGAGAACCTACGCTACTGGCAGAATTTTTAGCAGCTGCGTCACCGGGTCTACTTCGTCTGAAAGATCAGAAAATAGTCTTCCTTATCTGCCTTCGTAAAGTCATAACTGCCGACGAGTTTGAACCCAGCATCATCCATCTCTTTGACCACCGCCTTGTGGTCGAGCCCATGATCCGCCCCATTTCCATTGCGGTCGATAATTCCCACCTTGGCTCCGGAACGCAGCGCAGGCTTTAGGGCCTTCAGAAATAACTCAGGATGCGCAATCTCGTGATAAACCTTCAACATCAGCGCTGCATCGATGCTTCCCGCAGGCAGCCGCGGATCATCTGCCGAACCCAGCACCGTCCGCACATTGCGGATGTCTTCCTTCACGACACGTTTGCCGATGTATTCGATCGCCAGCGGATTGATGTCCTCGGCAAGCACCGCGCCAGTCAACCCAACTCGCCGCGCCGCACGGACCGTAAACCATCCGGAACCCGCTCCGATATCCGCAACATTTTTCCCCGAAGTAATTCCCAGCAGATCCATCACACGATCGATCTGCAACTTCTTGTCACGGTCCGGATACTCAAAGATCGAAAGATCGCCCGAATAAGGCGTGCTCGTTTGCCGCTGTGTCTTCGTCTGGTTTGGGGGTACGGGAGTGGAACTCCCCGTAGATGCTGTCTGTCCCCAGGCTCCCACCGTAAGAACCACAGCCAACAGTGCTGCTTCGAAGCGAACCGGCATCGTCTTTCTCCATGGCTACCATCTTTTAGATGCTTGTTTTCCGAGCCAGCAAATACGAAAAAGGGGAGCCGATGTCCGGATCCCCTTTCTTATCCCCCACTTTTACCGCAATCCGCCGCCCGCCTTCAGCAGCTCCCCCGTCACCCACTTGGAATCATCCGAAGCGAGGAACGACGCAATCGTCGCAATGTCCTCAGGCTGTCCGATACGACCAAGCGGAGTCTGTGCTACAGCGTTCTTCTCGAAGTCGCTGCCGATAAAGCCAGCCGCGTGCACACCCTCAGTCTCTACCATTCCTGGATTGATCGAGTTCACACGAATTTTCTTCGGTCCAAGCTCCTTGGCGAGAACATGCGTGATCGCATCGACCGCACCCTTGGTCGCTGTGTACACGCTCGAACCCGGAGGGGTCAGCGAAGACACAACAGACCCGATATTGATGATGCTGCCTCCCTCAGGCCCGAAGTACTTCAAAGACTCCTTCGATGCAAGAAGCAAACCAAGCACATTCAGATCGAAGATCCGGTGGTACTCCTCAGAGGTCACCTGGTCGAGCGGGGTGAAGTTATAGACACCGGCATTGTTTACCAGAGTATCCAGGCGTCCAAAGGTCTTCTTTACCTCAGCAAAGACCTTGCCGATATCTTCTTTCTTCGAGAAATCTCCCTGCACAGCAACAGCTTTGCCGCCCTTAGCCTTAATCTCGGAGACGACCTTATCCGCGCCTTCTTTGCTGGTCGAATAGTTCACCACCACCGAGGCACCATCCGACGCCAATGCTTTTGCGATTCCGGCGCCAATACCCTTCGAAGCGCCCGTAACCAATGCCACTTTATTCGCAAGCTTTCCCATTCTCGATCTCCTGTATCTCATGTCTTATCGTTTGACATTTCGATAAGCATCTAATTGATGTGAAGCAGGAGAAGAAGGATTCACAAGAGCAGCGCAACAAATCTGTATTTTTTTTGAGAAATCGCTAAATCTTCGTCAAGTGGTTCGTGTAAGCCTTAAGAACATCACGCCTTAGCGTGTAGCTGGCAAACTTGCCCTCTCGCGTCACGTTGATCAGTCCGGCGGTCTCGAGCTCTTTCATATGGTGTGAAAGCGTCGCCGCACTCACTGGCTGGCAATCTTTAATGTCGGCGCATTGTTTCGGTTTTGGACAACATCCAATCTGTCGCAGCAGCTCCATCCGCCGGGGATCGGCCAGTGCCTTCGCAATCAGATGAATCTGGCCCTCCGAAAGCCGTGCGCGTTTCGCACTCATCCTCAGCCCCTAACGAATCTGCACCAGCTCCGCGCCAGCTCCATGCCCTGAAGCGCCCGGTGTCACCGACGAGGTCTGCGGCGCTCGCCAGTGATCGATATAACTCACCTGGTGCACGCAGCTGATCGTACAGCTCGGCGAACAGCTCTTCTCCGTCAGGAACTCACGCCTCACATCCGCAGTCGTGTACTGCGCCAGCGGAACCGCAGGATATCCGCGTTGCTGGCTGCAATAATGCACCAACCCGTTCTCGCAGATATACAGATAACGTCCACCTGCACGGCAACGCCAGTCATTCGTCTTCCCGTTGGCGATGGCCTCCTGGAAGTGATTGAACCTCGAGTAGCTCCTGCGCGTCAGCCGCCGAACCTTATCCCAAACCGTTCGTTCTGCCTCGCCCAGCGGCTTCAACTGCCCGCTGCCGTCATGAATGATCCCTATCGTTGAACTGAATCCCAGCCCGAGCGCTCGCTCACTCACCACCAATGCATCATTCGGATTCGCAATTCCGCCGCCAACCACCGAATTGATGTTCACGTGAAAGTCCGCGTGCTCAGCCAACATCTGCAGCTTCTTATCCAGCACCTTCAGACTCTTCTTTGAAACCTCATCCGGCATGACGTTGTCGATCGAGATCTGCATATGATCGAGCCCGGCCTCATTCAACCGCTTTATCCGGTCCGGCATCAACAGATAGCCGTTCGTGATCATTCCCGCAATCGCACCGGTCTTCCGAATCTGCGCAATTATCCGGTCAAGCTCCGGATGCAGCAGCGGTTCGCCACCCGAGATCGTGATCACAGAAGTCCCGAGCCGTCCTAGATGATCGATACGCCGCAGCATCTCGTCGATCGGTACGGGGTCGGAAAAATCATCAAACTCGTTACAGTAGGTACAAGCCAGGTTGCACCTCCGCATGGGCACAATGTGCGCCATATACGGGTGTCCGGTCGACAGAACCGCCGATCCAATGGAGCCGAGCTCACGCAGCTTGCGCGTTACCGCTTTCCAGCGACGGCGTGGAGGCATAGGACGCCCGCCGGTCGCAGGTGCAGTTGTAGAACCAGAAGACATATCACTTTCAAGTATATCGAACGATCGGGAAACAAACGCTTTGATCCGGATACCGGGCAAAGGCCTTTCGAATCAGACCTCTACGCTTCCCGGTAGTTCAGCAGTACCAGCCCGACCAGAACGAGGCAAACTGGCCAGACATACGAAGCCCACCGCGACTCCCTCCGATCCGGCAAACGAAGCTCCAGCCAGCGACTACAGCCTGCCGTAGCGCCCAGCAACGCAATCGGGGTGTGGCTCATCTCCGCCAGCAGCTCTTCTTTTACATTCCCGATGAAGTGATTATGAGTCAGCAACAGAGCGGCACCTACGACGCAAAGCATCGGGAACATCATAGCCGCCCAGCGGGACTTCAATCGACCGGTCTGAATTCCCCATTCAAATGCCGCTAAGGCAACGATCAGCAAAGCAGACAAACGATGCTGCAGGACGTCCGGCTCGTACATGGTCACCCAGAACGGCCGCGGCCCCAACGGCCAGCTCTCTGAATCGGCCCGTAGTGCGATAAATACAGCCAGTGCAGCAAAGACCAGCGGCCAGTTCCGCGCCCATCGAGCCTTCGGCAGACGGCTCAGTAGCGCGAACACGCCAGCCAGCAACACAATCAGCCCGGACCAGTGATGGTTGTACTCCGACCACGCCACATTGTTCGCGTTGATCGGAGTGCTGGCCGCACTAAATTGGCTTACTGCCTCATTGAGCGGTTCTGGTGGAGGCAACTCCGACACAGCAGGACTGGTCATCCGCGGTATCACCGGACGAAACCTGGCAATAATCTCCGAAGGCTGGACCCGGTCCTTTGGTAAATCCGCCGCCGGTGGCGAAGAAGTCATGGAGGCTGCGGCCAACACAGCAATAAAGCCCAGGCCGATCTCAACTTCGCCAAATCGCCGCAATCGCGTCAAAAGTGCAGCGGGTGCCGTATCGATCCGTCGAATCAGAAAAAAATTTCCTGCCCCCAGCGCCATCACCGCCAGCACCAGAAATGTTTTGGAGGCCATCATCACGCCGTAAGCCGTCCCATACAGGCCGCTCATCGATTTGTCGGCGGATATCCCGAGATAGAACCACGCCATACAAACTCCGCCGGCCAGCAGAGTGCCTGCTCCCGCCAGCGCCATCGGCGAAAAACGCAGAAGCTGCCTCTTTGCCTCTTCGACACTCTCTGAACGCCGCAGCGAAATCAGCAGAAATGGCATCGCACCAATCCACACCGCCGCTCCTAATTGATGCGCAGCGGTCAGGGCGGTGAGCACAATCCTGTGGTCCAGGCGCGAGACCGAATGGCTTGTCGAAACAACGGCCACCAAAACCAGCGCAGCAAAGAAAACCAAAGCATACGTCGATCTACGCCCACCTTCACGCGCACAAATGACAATTGCAACGGCCGCGATCACAGCACATGTGCCTGCCACGAAATACGGCGCACCGGCCACATCTCCAAGACCAAGAGACGAGCTCCCCATTAGGATCGCGCTGTCAACCGCCACATAACAGAGTTCAACGATCACGAAGCTGGCGGCTGCGAACCGAATCCCTCGCCAACAACCGTCGGTGACGCTACGCCCAACCTTGGCAGGCAGTGCAACCGCCAGCAGATAAGCGACCCCGCCTAGCGTCAGCATCTCCAGCCCAAGCGTCAGAGCTCGCAACAAAACCGACAACAAATCGAAGTCGCGTAAAAGCCAGATCAAGTGTCGGTCCTCGGAAAAGGGGAGTCGGGTGCGGGGGCGATGTCTATTGGAGAGACAGCACTATCTCTCCAGTTGCCCGTTGTAATGGTTGAGGGGAAAACACAAGGCAGCCACATTCCGCGGCTATCGAGCATTTTTCATCCCCCTTTATTCAGGGCCCGACCTATTTCACGCTGAAAGGTATCTCACCCCTGGTAATGTGGCCGTCTGTTGCCAGTACCTGCCAGTGGATTTCATATTTGCCTGGACCCAGTTTGGTATGCGAACTCAAAGTGTCCGGCGCGTTTTGCTGCTCGATCACAAGCGGCTTGGACTCGTTATCCGAACCGCTCAAAAGGAAAGTCGATCGCTTTCCATCAACCCGGGAGTTGAACTTCATCGTAATCTCTATATTCGGCCCCTGCATCGTTTCATTGATCGCCGGAGAGGAATGGACCACCACCGCATGAGCCCACGCCACATGTGGAATCAGTGCGCCCGCAATGACAACGGCTATCATTACACCGACGCGAAATACCTCTCGAGTGCGCAGCTTGTTCTTCATAGTGGATTGGACACAATTTCGCGTCTCAGGATTCCAAAAACAACTCAATCTCAGTCTCAAATTGAAACGAGCCGGCCAGTCGTGGAAACTGGCGGAATCAACTCCTCTGTTATCAGAACGATCCGACTGAGCCCCACCAAAGGCCCCACGCTTTTACAGCTTGGCCAGCAACAGTTTGGTCTGTTGCGAAGTCTGTTGAAAGAAATCTCCCAAGCCGAATCCATCCCAAAGAAACGAACGCTTCTTCCCATCCGGAGTCAGCGTCAACGTTTGCTCACGCTTGTCTCTAAGAATCACGATCGGCACAGGCTTCCCACGATTGTCATGCACCGTCTTCGACCAGTCATTTCCATTGGCAACGGAGATCGAGTTGATCTTTACAACCACGTCACCCGCCTTGAGCCCCGCCTCTTCCGCTGGACTGTTGCCGTCGACGCTGCGAACCAGCAAGCCCGCGCCTCCGGTCGCACCAAAGAACTCCGCAAGCTGTTGTCCCATCACTTCAAGCTTCGCTCCGGTAAACGAGGAGCTCAAAACAATATCCTCCGTACCCAGCAGGTCTTTATGTTCCTTCTGTGGCGGTGGAGGTGTCGGTTTTGGGTTGTCGAGATAAATCTTCCCCCCAACAAAGCCCGATGCCGGCGCAGGCACAGAATAATGTCGCTCCCACGCCTCCAGACCTACTGTCTTCCGATCAGCGGCGGTAAGAGTCAACGTCTGCGTTTGCCCGTCACGGCTGACCAGAAAATTGATTGTTTTACCCACAGGAACGTCACGAAGCATTCTATGCAGTTGCTCTTCGTTCTCGATAATCTGCCCATTCATCTGCACGATCACATCGTGCATCCGCATTCCAGCCTTGCACGCTGGTCCATCATGGTCGAGATTTGTTATCTCGGCTCCCCGCGCATCCTTCAACTTCAACATCGCGACTTGCTCTTCATTCACATCCCGCATCTCAATGCCGATGTAACCCTGCGAAGCCCGCTGATGACCCTCCGCCATTGCGGCGGCCATCATCTCGGGGCCAATCTCCTCAATTAGCTGAGACGCGTGCAGGATCTGCCGGCTGCTCACAACGGCGACTCCAACAATCAGCGCCATGGCTCCGAACGATCTGCGTTGTTTCATCTGACTTTCCTCAATCTGTTCTTTGTTGCTGGATGGAAACTGGCGAAGAATCTTCGCCCGGACTAACCGCACGCCGGGATTTTATTGAATATCAGCGGAACTTTGCAATGCGTTGAACGAGGCTGTCCGGATATAAGGATTGGCATCTTGCGTCGCGACCGTTCGCAAGACCTGGCGAACGCTCGAGTCCGACTGCACCGGCTCCAAAACTCCAATGGCAGTCTGCCGTACCTGTGCATCTGGATCGTGCATCACGGCTTCCAGCACAGCATCGCGCACATGCTGGTCCTGTCCCACATATTCCTGTAAACCCTCGAGAGCCTTCATCCGAACCCCGGCGTCTTGGTCATACCGCAGCGAAACCATCAACGCATGGCGAATGCCGCTCTTGCCATCTGTCGTAGGCTGGCACCCATGCCCAGCCTTGCACTCGTCGGTCAGCAAAGCAACTGAACTCATCCGCACGTTATCGTTCGCAGATGCGGTCGTAGCAGCCAGCAGCAAATTCCGTATCTCCGGAGCATCCAGCGTTCCTTCCATCGACTCAGGAACCAGCCGGTTGTACTTCACCTGAACCCACTCCGAGTTCGGCGTCTGCACGATTCCGGTTACATTCGCAATCACGCCATCAGCAGGATGACTGACAGTCACCGGGGGTTGGGGAGGCTTCGGCGCATTGGCGATCTGGTACCGGTGCGTAAGGTTCCCAGTAAGGAAGCCCATCCCGAGCAGTAAAGTCGCCAGAGCGGGGGCGCTTTGTACGTTCCCAACCCAGCGAAAAAAATTAGTTCTCAGTTGGGTCAGAAATCCATGCGGCGGAATCATATCCAACGCGTCGTCAAGCCGCATCCTCGACTGCGCCAGAAAATTTGGCGAAGGCTCCGTAACGGGGAGCAACCCCAGCCGTTCCTCGAATCGCTGGAAAGCCTCCAGCTCCTCGCGGCAATCCTCGCATCCCACCAGGTGCTGTTCAAGCACCCCGGCCAGCTCATCCGGAAGCTCGCCATAATTCAACAACACAATACAATCTCTTGCGCTCTGACACTTCATTGTCCTACCTCAACCAGCCTCAAATTTTCTGCCTGCAATCTTGGGTCTTTGTGCCCTTTGCCTCGTTCATTTCTCAACAATTGTCGTTCAGCCTCGAAGCTCTGCCAGATTGGCTCGCAGCTTCCGTGTCGCACGAAACAAGGTATTTTTGGCCGTCTCCTCGGTTGTGCTCAACATCTCTCCGATTGTTCTCAACTTCAAACCCTGGTAGTGTTTCAATTCAAAAACGGTTCGTTCTCGGGGAGTCAGCTTGGCCAAAGCTTCGTTGATCCGCTCACTCATAACCTTTCGATCCAGCTCCCGCGATGGGTTAGCCATTGCCCGCTCATCGGAGATATTCGCCATCAGATCCATCTCATCGCCACTGGCATCCAGCACCGTGGCCGGATCTTCTCTGCGACTCTTTCTTCGCCGCAACTGATCCAGGCAAAGATTGGTCACAATCCGATAGAGCCAAGTGTAGAAACTACACTCAAACCTGAAATTTCCCAGGTGCCTATACGCCTTGATAAAGGCTTCCTGGTGAACATCCTGCGCATCCTGCTCATTCCCAAGCATATGCAGCGCCAACCGAAGCACCGACTGGTCATAGCGCCGGACCAGCGCATCGAAAGCCGCACGTTGACCCTTCTGAGCTTCACGAATCAGCTCATCATCCTCGGTCCGCTGCTGTGCGCGCGCGTCAAGCTGCGCCTGCGTCAGCTTACCGCCGCTCCTGGTTCCGGATTGGGCCGCAGCCTTTGCCATCGCTGGCACTGATTCTACAGCCGCCGAACCCAATAATCCCATGGCAAACGGGCTAATGTGCCGTTTTTGAGCCACTGCCGCCAGCGGAGCCGACAACTCCCCGCCCAAATCCATTCCAACAGCATCTGCGTTCATTCGACTGACTCCGGAGGTCAGAAAATCGAAGTACATCTCAATAGACCCCTGCGCCCGGGAAAGGTAAGCGACCCCAAGCCTGATTTCCCTGCCACAAACGGGGTACTACCGTTGTTGCGGTTCGCAACTCCATACTTCCTGTTCCGTGTCTTTCGGTACACTCACCCAATGCAGTCCCGTCCCGCAGCTCCCAGCCTCTTCGCCGACACCCCCGCGCCCAAATCTCAAACCACCGGTTGGATTAACGCCCACTGTGACGGGGGAGCTCGCGGAAACCCCGGCCCCGCGGGCTTCGGAGCTGTCATTCAGGACGACCACGGCGCCATTCTCGTCGAGCTCAGCGAGTTCCTCGGCTTCCGCACCAACAACTACGCCGAGTACTCTGGCCTCCTTGCAGTCCTCCAGTACGCCATCGACCATAACCATCCCCGCCTCCGCGTCGTCTCCGACTCCGAGCTGATGGTCAAGCAGATCCAGGGCAAGTACAAAGTCAACTCTCCCGACCTCAAACCACTCTGGCTGGAAGCCCGCAGCCGGATCGCCAAACTCGAGGCCTTCGAGATCTCCCACGCTCTTCGCCACAAAAACAAAGACGCCGACCGCCTCGCCAACGCAGCTATGGATCGTGGCATGAAACGTTCCTCAGCTGCACAGCCCACACCGTCACCTGGCAAGGCTAATCCCTACCCCGCCAAATCGGAAGCTCCACCCGACCCCTACGCCAAACCCACCATGCTCCGCGGCTTCACCAAAGACGGCACCATCCACCTTCTCGGCGGAGCCACACTCCCCGATGGCATCTTCGTCAAAATCATCCGCGAATAAAACACATCTTTTTCAGAAGATGTAGCCTCAACGCTTCGTCAAAGTCGGCTCCTGATAAATCCCGATCACATTGCCTCCTGGATCTCGAAATCTGGCCGTAATCTCAGGCGCATCTCCGCCGATTGGCTGCACAATCTCGCCTCCGTTGGCCACAATCGTTTTCACCGTAGCCTCTGCGTCGTCGACCATCACATAAACCAGAAGTCCTGGTTGCGCAGCAGGCGCTCTCCCGAGCGACCAGACACCGCTCACCTGGCCAACCCCGTCGTCGAAAGAAGTTAACCCATCACCGCGCTTCCGAATCTTCCACCCAAACACACGCGCATAAAAATCCGCCGACCGCGCAACATCCGTCGCAGGAATATCGATGTAACAGATCTTTCCATTCCCATAATCAGTGGGCATAATCGCCTCCTTCTCGGACACGGCAATTCTCGTGTGACAAATTTACTCCGTTGAATCTCATCTACGCTCTCCAGCCGACCCGGCTAAATCCGAACACAGTTCCTCCACCGCTCGCATCTGTTCCAACATCCCAGCCAACTTCACCGCTCCGATCTTCTTTTCAAAGTGGGTCTGCATCCTGTCGAAGATCCCCACCACCCGCACCGCTCGCTTCTTGCCAACAGGCTGCAGAACCAGTCGAAACGACCGCGCATCCTCGGCATCGATTCGTCGCCTTACCAATCCCTTCGCCTCCAGCGACGAAACGCAATGGCTCACATTCCCTCGAGTCGTCTGAAAGGTCTCTGATAGATCCGAAGGCCTGATGCCGCCCTTCTTCTCAAAAAAGATAGCCGCCAACATCAGGGCTTCGAAGAACGTCAGCTCCTCTTCCTCCAAAATCGTGTTCAGCGAAGCTTCCATCCTGCGAGCGATCCGGCTCGCCTGAAAGACAGGGCTCTGCTGCAAAAAAACTTCAATTCGCATCACTTACTCCTTGCCTATTCGGTCCTCGTCGAGGCTTCTCTAATCTGGCTGCCTCAATCACTCAATTGTGATTGATAGATTCAATTATTTACAACAATGCAAAATTACTTCCTCAAAGCATTACTTCCGGCGGATGATACTAACGTCGCTAAAAAACGCCAAAGCATCGCCAGCCTGTTATGAAAAAGCTCTTCATTCTCTTCCTGCTGAGTCCCGCTCCCATCGCGGCCCAGCAACCCTCCACGCAACCTCCACCTGTCACGCAAAGCATCACTGTCACAACTACCATCGAGCCACTCCCGCTCGCCGAGAGCAATCGCTCCGTCAATCTCATCGAGCCGCGCGACGAACCGCTTATCTCGAATTCCGTGGTCGACTACCTCCGCCAGGACACCTCGCTCAACCTCCAGGCGCGCGCGCCCAACGGAGTCCAGGCCGACCTCTCCCTTCGCGGCACAACCTTCGAACAGTCACTCATCCTCCTCAACGGCCTCCGTATCAACGACCCCGAAACCGGCCACCTCAATCTCGATATTCCCATCCCGCTTGACGCCGTCACCAGAATCGACATCCTCCATGGATCGGGATCGACGTTTTACGGTTCTGACACCATAGGCGGCGCTGTCAATCTCCTCACCAAACCAGCCGCCACCGGTCCCGCAATCCCAAGCCTCTCCGTAATTGCCAGCATTGGCGCAGGCAGTTATGCCTCTCTCGAACAACATCTCCGAGCCTCCTACACCCGAGGACCCACCTCCGAGCAACTCACCGCCAGCCGCGACACCTCTGACGGCTTCATTCCCGACCGCAACTACTCGAGCAACGCGCTAGCCTCTGAGACTTGGCTGACCACAAAGCCCGGCACAACCGACATCCTGCTCGCTACCAGCGACCGCCCCTACGGAGCCAACCTGTTCTACGGCCCTTACCCTTCATGGGAGCGCACCAAAGGCTGGTTCGCCAGTATCCAGCAACAACTCAGCCAGCAAACTGCCGCCAGCTTCGGCTATCGCCGCCACTCCGATTTCTTCGTCCTCTTCGTCGACCAGCCTGCCATCTACGAAAACAATCACGTCACCACCAGTTATGAAGGCGCGCTTCGTCGAGCCGATAACTTCGGCGCGAACAACACGACCCTCTCCTACGGTGTAGAAGCCGACGGCGATACTATCAATTCGAACTCTCTCGGCCAGCACTCACGCAATCAAGGCGCTGCCTACGCCAATCTCAGCCTCCGAGCCCTCGGCCGCTTCTCTCTCTCCATCGGAGTGCGTGACGAGATCCTCACGGGCGCAATCGATGGCACCGACAACGTCTTCTCTCCCAGCATTGCCGCCGCGTTCACCCTCACTCACACCGCGCGGCTTCGAGCCAGCGCCGGGCACGGCTTCCGCTTCCCCACCTACGTCGATCTCTACTACGCCGACCCCACCACCATCGGTAACCCCAATCTCAAACCCGAGTCCTCCTGGAGCTACGAAGCCGGCATCGAGTGGACTCCCGCCAACAGTCGGCTCACCCTCAACGCCGCCGGCTTTTACCTTCAACAGACAGACACCATCGACTACGCCAAAACCATCCTCGCCACTCAGGCTCTCACCGCATCCCAACCATGGCAAGCCATCAACATCCAGAACCTCAACATCACCGGAGCCGAAGCCGCGCTTCGCCTCCGCCTCACCCACAACCAGCAACTCCAGTTCAGCTACACAGCGGCCCACGCCACTTCACCACCACCCAACCTCCTCTCTGAATACGCCTATAACTACGCCACACAAAACGCGCTCGTCCGCTGGACCAGCACTTTCCACCAACTCAACGTTCATACGCAAATCAACGTGGTCCAGAAAACGCAACACACTGCATACCCGCTCTGGGACATTGCCGTTTCTCGCAACACAGGCCACATCCGCCCCTACCTGCGAGGTTTGAACCTAAGCAATACCAACTACGAAGAGATCCCCCAGGTGCCACTGCAAGGCCGAACTGTCATGGCAGGCGTGGAGTTCAACTGGTCACACAAAAAAAAGTAGGAACTGCTACTTCGCCAACTCTGCTTTCACAATCTCACTCACAACCTTCCCATCCGCGCGCAACCCATCCGCCAGAATCCTCTGCTGCACAGCCTTCATCACCGTTCCCATATCCTTCGGCCCCGGCCTCTTTCCATCCACCGTCAGTGAATCGATCGCGCCCACCACAACACCACGAATCACATCCTCGCCAGCTGCCTTCGGCAGGTAGCCTTCGATCATCACAATCTCGGCGTGTTCTTTCTCTGCAAGCTCAGGCCGCCCTCCCTTTGTAAACGACTCCACCGACTCCTTCCGCTGCTTGATCAGCGTCGTTAAAATCTGCGACTCCTCCGCATCCGTCAATTTCTCGCGCTTATCAATCTCCTTGTTCTTCAGCGCTGACTTCACCATCCGCAACGTCGTCAATTTATGCTCATCCTTTGCCTTCATTGCGACCACAATATCTGCTTGCACCTTCTCGCCAATCGTCATCGTTTCCTCGTCTCCATCGAATCAATCCTTCATTATAAGTACTTCTTACTCGCTCATAGTCACCATGCACGACTCGCTACAATAACGTCATGATCCGCAAAACTCGTCTCTTCACGCCTGGTCCGACGCCTCTTCTTCCCGCCGCGCAGTTCGCCATGGCGGCCGCCGACATCCATCACCGCACCCCCGAGTTCCGCGCCCTATTCTCGCGCGTCCTCTCTCAGCTCAAAGACTTCGTCGGCACCAAGAACGACGTCATTATCCTCTCCGCTTCAGGCTCCGGAGCAATGGAAGCCTCCGTCTCCAACCTCACCTCTCCCGGCGACCGCGTCCTCGTCCTCACCGCCGGAAAGTTCGGCGAGCGTTGGTCCGGCATCACCAAAGCCTTCGGCTGCCACGTCGATATCGTCGAAGCCCCCTACGGCCAAACCTTCTCGCTCGACCAGATCAAAGCCGCCCTCAAACTCGAAACCCGCGCCGTTTTCGTCCAGGCCACCGAATCCTCCACCGGCGTCCGTCACGACATCGAAGGCATCGCCAAGCTGCTCAAATCGGAAAAGTCCGAAGCCCTTCTCATTGTGGACGGCATCACCGGCCTCGGCACGACGCACCTCGACATGGACAACTGGGGCATCGACGTCCTCGTCGGTGGCTCGCAAAAAGCCGTCATGATGCCCCCCGGCCTCAGCTACCTAGCGATCAGCCCTCGAGCGTGGGATCGCATGGAAGCAACTTACAACCCGCGCTACTACTTCGACCTCCGCAAAGAGCGCAAGAACGCCGCGAAAGGCGAATCAGCCTACACACCGCCAGTAGCGCTCATCGCAGCACTTGGAGCATCCCTCGATTACATCGCAGGACAAGCCTCAACCGCCGACAATCCAAAGGGCGATCTGGTCGAAGGCCGAAAAAAACTGGTCGACAACGCCGAAACCTGCGCCGCCATGACTCGCGCCGCAGCCACCGCTCTCGGCTTCAAACTCTTCGCCCCCAAAGGCAGTGAAGCAGCCGCAGCCACAGCAATCGTTGCGCCGGAAGGCACCGACTCCGGCACCCTGGTCAAAGGCCTAAAATCCCAGTTCGCCGCCATCGTCACCGACGGCCAGGGTGAGATGAAAGGCCAACTCTTCCGCATAGCCCACATCGGCTTCTTCGACTACATGGACACCATCGCCATCATCGGTGCCCTCGAACAAGTCATAGCCAAAACCAAAACTCCATTACCCAACTTCGAACTCGGCAAAGGCCTTATCGCCGCGCAAAATCTCTTCGCCAACCACGCCAAATAAGACTAATAAGTTACAGTCAACCGGCCCGTCCTTTGCAGTCTCACCGCAAAGGATGGGCGATTCGCGAAAGCGAATAGCGTTCTTCAGACCAGCCACAGATTTGGCGACCCTGCTGGGTCCGCACAGTCCGCTCCTTGGTACTCTGGTGCGACCTCAAATGAACCGGCCAACCCAAGTCTCCTCATTGCCTCCGACCGTAAGTGGCGACGCCTATACAAGACGCCAATTCCTGATTGGTGCCGGAGCCGCATTCTCAGGAGCCCTCACGGCACAGGCCCACAGCGCGATGCTGTCTGGCCCAAGTACCTCCCCTCTGCGCGGAAGATTCATTACCCACGTCTCAGTTGTACGGGTCAACCAGATCGAAGTAACGCCAACTCGTTCCATCGGCGAAGACGAATCCCCCGACAACAGCCCCGCACACATTCGTTCGCGAAGAGAAGCCTTCGCCCGAGGCTGCCCCAATGGCCGGATGACATGGGCGATAAGTTGGCTCGCCCTGAACGACAATCGCCGTGAGTACAGAGAAGCCCGTAGGCTTCTCGCCTCATACCACGATAAGTACGGCGATGAAATCACATTCATCCCTGGTGGTTACTTCGCACCCATGTATGACACGCGAGCCAACAATCGAGAAACAATCCACAAGGCCCTGGGCATGATCTCCATTATGGTGGGCGGAAAATACCGCCCGCAATGCCTCGTAGCGGGCTTTATGGATGCCGAGAATCAGCGATACCTCGCGTCCGACGAAGGCATTCACGTCTGTCAGGGACAGATCTGGAGTCAGCATGGTATCGACAATGGCGATGGCGATGGCGGCGTGTGCTATCCCTACTACCCGAGCCTTGAACACTACCTGAAGCCCGCACAGGGCCCGGCCGACTTCATTGATTGCGTCTGCCTTGATGGATGGACCTGCGACTTTCTAACCGCGCGACGCCAAGGCTTTGAGGGCGGCTTCAACAGCCGTCTAGGCGTAGGCCCCATCGAGAGCGTTGGAAATCTCGGCAAGGAAGCAGGGCGTCGCGAAATGCTCGACACCACCGCCTTGCACTTCGACAATGGTCATAATCTCAACGGATTCGGGTGGGTCACAGGAATCTGGGAGGTCTCCATCGGGCATGACGAGGACCTCACCTGGTGGCTCCAGACAGTGCAGGACCGCTGGCCCGACACCAGCGTGCTCACCGAGGGTGAGTTTGGACTCAGGTGGCGTGAGCACACACCCAACAACATCTCCCTGAACTACCGGTTCGAAGAACGAGGCACCGGTGCGCCGGGATCGGAAAAGGGTCTCGAAATCAAGTGGTATATGAATCGCGAGTTTCGCCTCGCGCTCCTCCGCAACTGGACGAAGAACGACACCCCTATGGTCATCGACTTCACCCGTTACGATCTGCCGGCGCAAGAACCAAAATCGCTGCAGCGTGAGTGGAGCTTGATGAATATTCTGAACCAAAAAAGCACTCGTCTACAGGACAAACCCTTACCGCTTACCCGGTTGTCCGCGGATGACCAGCGGCGGATATTTTCCCGTTACCCCGAGTTGAAGAAGTTGAAATAACCAGCGTTGATCGTTGGATAACTTAGTCACTCCGAAAACCCTTCCAGTCCGAAGACGCGACTGATACCCTTTTCACGACATACCTCGCAGATGAAGCGCTCCACTCAAGTCGCCGCACCACTCCTTGCCGCCACAGCACTTTCCATTCTCGCCGGTTGCCGCAAGCCTGAGATGCAGCGTTGCGTCGACGAGCAAAACCACGTAGTAGACGACAACCTCTGCGCCAATCAGCCTGTCGCCCAACAACGCCCCGATGGCCACGGCGGATTCATCCCTATCATCCTCCCATACCGCTACTACTACGGAGGCTGGGGAGGCTACGGCTTCGGCAGCGTAGTTGGCGGAGGTAGTTACGCCCCTGCGGCCGGACGCAGCTACACGACCCGTTCGGGCGTGACGACCCGCGGAGGCTTCGGCAGCAGCTTCTCCGAGGGCGGCAGCCACAGCAGTAGCTCAGGCAGCGGACACGGCGGGAGCGCAGGAGAATAAATGCAACGCCGCTCGATCACCCCACGCCAAAATTGGCAGCAGACCGTCGAGTCCCAGGGCCTCACCTTCCACACCCTCGAAAACGGCACAACCTATTGGGACGAGTCCGCCGCATACGAATTCACCGCCGCAGAAATCGACACCCTCGAAGCCACAGGCAACAAGCTTCAAGAAATGTGCCTCGCTGCCGCCCAGCACATCATCGACGAGCAACGTTACGCTGAGCTCGACATACCCCAATTCGCCATCGAAGCCATCGAGTGGGCCTGGAACAATGAACCACCCGCTCTCTACGGTCGCTTCGACATCAGCTGGGCAGGCGCGCAATCCGGCGTAGCCCCCAAACTTCTCGAGTACAACGCCGACACGCCAACCTCTCTCCTCGAAGCCGCCATTATTCAGTGGAACTGGCTGGAAGCGATGCCCCGTACGCTCGTCTCCTCTAGGCCCGACCAGTTCAACTCCATCCACGAAAAGCTCATCGCCAAGTGGCAAGACATCGATCCCTATCTCTCCAAACCCATCTACTTCGCAGCAATCGCAAACGCCACTAACCCAGAAGACCAGCTAACCGTCACCTACCTCCGCGACACCGCGCAACAAGCCGGCCTCGACACTCGCCAAATCTCCATGCACGAGATCGGCTGGAACGATCAGCAGCAATCCTTCATGGACCTCGACGACCACCCCATGTTCTCCATCTTCAAGCTCTACCCATGGGAAGCAATGCTCAACGAGGAGTTCGGTCGCCCGGCACTCGACACCTACACCGCCGTCCGCTGGATCGAGCCCATCTGGAAGATGCTTCTCTCCAACAAAGGAATTCTCCCGATCCTCTGGCAACTCTACCCCAACCACGAGCTCCTCCTCGAGTCCCACTTCGCCGAAGACCCCGCCGCCTCCTCACTGACCAACTACATCCGGAAGCCGCTCCTCTCCCGCGAGGGCGCCAATATCACCCTCGTTCGCGACAACGCCGCCGTCGTCTCCACCGAAGGTCCATACAACGGCCGACAAATCGTACAAGAAATCTCTCCCCAGGCCGTCTTCAATAATCGTCACTCCGTCCTCGGCCTCTGGATGGTCGACCAGGACTGTTGCGGCATGGGTATTCGTGAATCCTTCAGCCCCATCACCGGCAACCTAAGCTCTTTCGTCCCCCACTTTTTTATCTAGTCGACCCAAGCAACCATTAGACTGTCGCAAGCCCTGACAATGTCAGACTCCAACTCCATTCCGCCGGAGCCGTCTCTCTCCGCGCCCAACCCAGACTCCGCTCCAAAGGAGCCTCTCCCCGTGCTTGACGTTCACCCACCGCACCACGCCGCTACCACCTGGCGCGACTTCTTCGTTCACATCGCCACCATCGTCGTCGGCCTGCTCATCGCTATCGGTCTCGAACAAACCGTTGAACATTTTCACAACCGTCATGAAGTCGCCGAGACTCGCGAGGCACTCCGCGTCGAACGCGAGAACAATCGCGCACTTATGGTGAAACAAGTCGTTTTCTTCCGTCGCGAGACCGCCGCCCTTCAGAACAACCTCGACGTATTCCTCTACCTCCAGCGTCATGCTGGCACTCCGCAAACCGAGCTCCCCGGCATCCTGACCTGGCACAGCGCCCTCACCGGGTTCTCCGACGCCGCATGGATCACCGCTCAGCAGTCCGGCATCACGGCACTCATGCCGCACGCAGAGGTCGAAGCCTATGCCGCTCTCTACGCCCAGTTCCGTCTCATCAATCAGGAAAACGCCGCCTACTGGACTGCCGTCAGCAACGGACTGCAATACAGCACGCAAGATCCCAATCCCTCACATCTCTCCCCTGAGGGCCTGGCCCATGAAATCGAGCTGACCAAAGATGCCCTCATCAAACACCTTCAACACGGTGTAGCGATGAACGATCTCTCCGAGGCATATCCCGACTTCGCTCCGGGCATTCAACGTACCGACCTGCTCACCATCATTCATACCGGCGATGAGTTCAACCCCACCCTCGCCGGTCCAATTGCCCTCACTATTCAGAAGATCGACGCCGCGGGAAAAGCCCACGACTACTTCCCGCAGGCATCATCACCAAAGGTGCCAACTCGCCCCTGACAAAACCCTCAACTCCTTTGTCGCGCAGTTTTTTCGCTAGGCGCAGAGCCTCGAATCATGGTTCGAGCACGCCATGCACGCCGCAACTCCCGCATCGCTGCAGCACACCATTCATGTCACTCTTCCTCCACCGCCCTGCCTCCCCGGTTCCGTAGGCACCGCCGAGTTCCGCTACTTCGCCCCCTCACAGGCCGTGTGGACCACCGCAAAAGAAGGCAATCTCGTCGAACTGCTTCCGATCGAACAATCCCGCATGCAGGCTCGCCTCGCTCACAATTACGACCTGCTAGGTGTCGCGCGGGACCACGTCTTCGACGGATGCCAGGCCATCGTCGCTATGCGCAACCGCTTCACCCAACCAGCTGAAGGCGGAGCCGAACTCTGGACGATGACTCCCGATCAGGTCGAGCGTCTTGCGGCCACAGCCTCCGATACCAAGGTCGCCATCCAGGGCCTCCTCTTCCGTCTCCGCTGGTCCAAGGTCTACGAAGAAGGCATTCTGAACGGCGAATCCGCTGCGGACGTCAAAATGATGACCATCAATCAGGAGAGGTTCGAAGACCCTCCAACACTTGATCCACAGAGACCCTGACAGCAGTAAATTTCGTCAAAATTGCTCCATTCTGTAACCTGAAACTGCATACCAGAATGAGCCGCGCTAAACTCCCGCACGTCCTGTTTGTCTTTCTGTTCACGCTGCCCCTCATGTCTGCTCGCGCGCAGACCCGGGCAGCACTCCCGGATATGCAATCCATCGGGGCGCTTGGCTCAGACCTCTTCCTGCAATCCGGCACTACCGGAATGGTTCTCGTCGTCGTTCGAGACGATCAGGTCTTCTTCCAGGGATACGGTGAAACCGCTCCCAACTCGCATCAAGCTCCCACGCAAGACTCTCTGTTACGCCTCTGCTCACTCACAAAGATCTTTACCACTGACGTCCTTGCCAAACTCGTTGCGGACAAGACCGTGCAGTTCGATGATCCGCTCCAGCGCTATGCCCCGGAGAACATTCATGTGCCTAAGCGCATGCTGCCCATCACGCTCCTCGATACGGCGACCCACACCTCCGGTCTGCCGCGCGAACTCGGAATCGCACCGCGCGACACACCGCACTTCACCTTCCCCGACTATCGCACCCGCTGGCGCTGGCTGCAAAACCAACGTCTCCGCAGCACTCCCGGCACCGCCGCCCTTTACTCCAACGTGGCGTTCGATTTCCTCAGTGACGCTCTCCAGTCAGCAACGCATAAACAATACGCAGCCCTGCTCGCGGAGCGCACTCTCAATCCGCTCAAAATGCAGCACACAACCTTCTTTCCCAACGCCGATCAGTGCGCACATCTGCTGGCCAGCGCCCACGACGATGGCCCCTGCGTCACTACCGAAGCCACCGCCGGAAGCTCCGGCCTCTATTCGACTGCAACCGATATGACGATCTGGCTCAAATACCTGCTGGGGACAGGCATCTCCTCACAGGATGCTTCCGCCCAGGCTGTCTATCTTCTTCCGTCGAAACTCGTCAGCCAGAAGGGACTGGATCACGCAGGCGAACCAACCGGCATCGGTCTCGGCTGGATTCATATCCTGCCTCTCGACTCGCCCTCCCAAATCGTCGAGAAAACCGGAGGCGGCGCCGGTTTCCAAACCTATATCGCCATCAACCACGCTCGCCACACCGCCCTCTTCCTTGCCGCCACTGACGGTTCCTTCGAAACTCACCTGAACCTCTTCAACGCTGCGAATAAATTTCTGTTGGCAATCGCAGGACTGCCGCCGCTCCCTCCACCGTCACCCAAACCCGCACCAAAACATAGACACCTTCAACGGCGAGGGCGGCTAGGGTAATTTCTCAAGGAATTCGTTCCTCTCTCGCAGAGCTGCCCCACTCGAGACGTAGTGATCGTAGTTTGGCAAGCGGACCCACCAATACCTAGTCCAATTCCTTGATTTAACTAGAGAAGATTCAGAGAACGAGAAATCCACCTACAAGGAATCTGCAGAGCATTGATTTGCCGGCAGACGTTGCACAACATCACGGTGCGAGCGTTGGCGCTGCTGCGATATCCAAGGCTGACCGGCGTGCATAAGCAGTTCTCATGCATCTTCCGGACCGGCTTGCGGGCCTCGTCGTTGCTCCAACCCGCAAATCTAGCAAATCAGGAGATAAACCAATGCGACACTCAAGAGAAATAACGGCCCTGGCAGTACTCTCGATTCTGGTTTCGAGCGCGTCGATCGCGCAGGCAAGTGATGCCTGCAAGAACGTAAAGTTCAAATTCACCAACAAGCATTCCGCTGGAGGACCCATCGAAGTCCATCAGATCAAGTACTTCAACAAAGCAAACGGAAATTGGCAGACGGAGGATCTTAAAGATGTCACTTGCAACCAGGGAAAGACCTGCACTACCGCTGGGGACAACCTGAAAGACTCTGAAGGCGAGGATCTGACAAAGATTCGCTTCATTTATCGTTACAGAGGTACAAGAGCCACCGACAACTGGTCCGACTACGTCGAAGGCGGCGACAAGGTGCCGGATAATCCCACCTGCTTCGCAAACAAGACATACGGCCCCGGCGACAGCGGATGGACTATCTTCGGCACAGATTAGCGATTCATCAGGCTTCCACTTGATGAGTAGCTGATCTTCAACGAAACAAGACCGCGGTGAGCGGGTACCAGAACCCAAATCACCGCGGCGACTTGTCCTTAGGAGGCAAATTTTCCTCTAACACGCCGAGTTTTTCGAGCAGGCTCTGAAATCGAATCTCCGAACGTAATACGTCGAAGTCGGGCTCTGCCTTAAGCGTAGCCATCGACGAGCACCGGTGCTCATAGCAATCCTCTAGCAAGCTGAGCGCCTCATTCTTCTCGCCAATTTGGGCAAAACACCGCGCCGCCGAAATAAGCTCTCCATTGTTCTTGAAGTTCTCCCCGTCCTCGCGAAGAACCGCTTGAAATCCCCCCATCTTAAAAGTATGTTCAATGCTCTGAGCTCGCTCGGGTGTCGAAATTGCAAGCCGCAAAGCGACAGCCTCGCGGTAGAGGTTCTTATGACGCAACGACCCTTCCAGCCAAAACAGCGCGACGTAAAATCGAGGATCCATTTGAAGTGTCCTCCGTGCCTGCACGATCGCTTCGTCATAGCGACGCGCCCAATATAACGAGCGCGCCAGATTGGCGTTGATGATTAGAGAAAATGGATCCAACTGTCGCGCCCGCTCGTGCTCATCGACCGCTTCATCGTGACGTCCCCGCAATGACAGATATCCTCCATACCAGTTCCGCCCCAAGGCGTCGTTAGGATCCAGCTCAAGAGCCCGCTGAAACTCTTTCTCTGCGTTTTTCCAGTCCCAGTCATACCACGCATACGCGGTTGCCAGGGCATAGTGCGCGGCCGCCAGATTGCCGTCCAGTTCCAGAGCGTGAGCTGCGGCAGCTTTCCCGTGCGCCAGTGCCTCGGTACTTCGGATTGCGTTGTATGCACCCGCCACGAGATACGCGTCCGCCAGTCCCGAATAAGCAAGAGCAAAATTTGGATCGCTCGCAACCGCTCGGTTGAAGCTGTCAATCGACTGCTGCCATCCAAGGTTCGTGTACTGGTAAAAAAAATACCTTCCTTTCAGGTAGGAACCATACGCCTCCGGATTGACTCGTGGAGCGCGACCAAGAGGCCTCACGAGTGCGCTGACTCGCCGCGCGATATCGGTCGCCACTTCGTTTTGCACCGTAAGAATCTCGCTGACGTCTCGCTCATAAGCCTCAGCCCACAGATGCATATCGGTCGAAACCTGAATCAACTGTGCCGTGATCCTGATACGGTTGCCTGAGCGCATCACCGTACCTTCCACCACAGCGTCGACATGCAGTTCACGCCCTATATCCTTGATGCTCTTCTTCGTGCCCTTGTAGCGAATAATCGAAGTACGGGAGCTGATGCGAACATTGCTGACCTTCGCGAGGTTCGTGATGAGATCGTCTGTAATACCGTCCGCGAAGTACTCCTGTTCGGGATCGCGTGACAGATTCTCAAGCGGAATGACAGCCAGTGCTGAAATCTGTGGCGTCGATCGCCATCGCATCGCCACCCAGTCCCTCACACCGCCGACGTTGGCACCTAGCAAAACTCCAAGCAGGATTCCAAAACATACAGCAGCCGTTCCCAACGCGATCATCCATGTACGCGATTTCCGACGGCGACGCGCTGGCGCGGTTTCCTCTAACGTTGCATCATCCCGCGTCACAGGTGCGATAAACCGGTAGCCCTTGCGCGGCAAGGTTTCAACGAAGCGAGGCTCGTCAGCAGAGTCTCCCAGCGTTTCCCTCAAGTAATTGATCGCCTTGTTCAGTCCACGGTCGAAGTCCACAAACGTGCCAGCAGGCCATAGGCGGCTCACCAGGACTTCACGGGTTACCAGTTCTCCCGGCTGTTCCAACAGAACCAGCAGAAGTTGGAGCGATTGCTCACGCAAAGGAAGGCGCACCCCTCCACGGGTAAGTTCACCCGTTCTGACATCCAGCGTGAAGATGTCGAAACGGTAGGAGCGCGCGTTGCGAACAAAATGTTCCATCGGTCGAAGGCTCGAACGATTGCACGATACATCTATTTTCTCACTTGTTAAGACTCAGCCCGGTGGCTCAGGAAACGGAGCCCTGGTGATGCGCAGACGGCTTGAAGGAAGCTTTGCGGAAGAAAAACGAAGCAAATTCCTAATTCCTCTTCCATTGACTCATTGCAGCAGTAAACCTAACTCTGTTTCTTTCGCGCTGTCTAATCGAAAAGCCAACGATCGGACCTTTCGAAGGCGACGAGGCGTATGCGTGTTCTATGTGCAGCAATCATGTGGTGCGTTGCTGTCCCGCACCTGCACTCCCAGGCGACGGAGCCATCTCATCAGCCTCCAGGCCGTCTGGTCGACATCGGTGGCCGAAAACTCCACCTCAATTGCGGCGGCAGCGGACGTCCCGCGGTCATATTAGAGGCGGGCGGCGACGCTTACGCGATTGATTGGGCTCTGGCGCAACCCCGCATTGCTTTACAAACAAGAGTTTGCTCTATGACCGTGCTGGGCTTGGCTGGAGCGATTCTGGACCGGCCGACGAAGCAGTCGAACAGACCAGCGCTGATCTCCATACCCTTCTCTTGATGGCAAAAGAGAGAGGGCCATACGTGCTCGTGGGTGCATCAGTTGGCGGCGCTTTCATCCGTGCTTACCAACGAGCGTTCCCGAAAGAAGTCGCCGCTCTGGTTTTCACGAACAGTTCAAACCATATCGGTATGAACGTAAAAGAAAAAGGCAGCCTGATCTGGGATCTCACAGAAGAAGAGATACGATCCGTATTCCCGCTACCTGCTTCGGCAAAAGGGCCCGAACCTACCCACGAAGGTGAGCCATTTGACCGGCTACCGCCAAACCTGCAGCAGGACCGCTTGTGGCTTGATCAAACGCATTGGAGACGTTTCAATCCTGCCACTACTGGTCCGGAAGCGACGCTTTCGTGGCGCAGAGAATTCCTGAAAGAATTCGACGAAGCAAAGAACGCCTCATCGCCAGTGCTCGGACGCCTTCCAGTGATTGTTGTATCGAGCAATCCAGTCCTTGGAAAGGATGATTGCCTCTCTCACAGCAGCGCCGCCGCATGTCTCGATTTTTTAAGTTCGAATGCCGTGCATATCACCGCCGCCGGTAGCGGGCATGAAATTCATCTATATCAGCCTGAAGCGGTCATACAAGCATTGTTGCAAGTCGTGTCAGCGGTGCGTAATCGAGTCCCACTTGCTAGCGCAGACGCCACGAAATAGTTTTCAGCCGGACAGCTACCCGAATCTTCCTCGCTTGACAGAACGATACCTCCGAATTGGCTACAATGAGGAGAGAGCGGACATTACAGCGTCGCGCCCCCGTTTTAACTCAATATTTTTCAAGACTTTGCAGAGCAACATCCAGTTTTTACAGGACTTTGAACTTCCATCGACCACCAAGTCCAGACCTAAGCCTTGTATCTGGAAGACTTTAGCCATTTTTATGCCGGTGGGGTACCCCACCTCTCTGAGGCCAATTTGAAGATCGTTCTCGCCGAAAAAGTCTCCCCCGCCACTCTCGCCGTCTTCCAACAGGAACCGGGCTGGCAGATCGTCACCCCCGACCAGATTAAGAGCGGTCTGGCTGCCGAACTCGCTGACGCCGATGCCCTCGTCGTCCGCTCCGCCGTACAAGCCGACGCAAAACTCCTCGAATCCGCCCCCAAGCTCCGCATTATCGGCCGCGCTGGTGTAGGCGTAGACAATATCGACACCGACGCCGCCACTCACCGCGGAATCGTCGTCATGAACACCCCCGGTGCGAACGCCGTGGCCGTAGCCGAACTCACCCTCGGTCTCATGATCTCGCTGGCCCGGGCCATCCCCCGCGCAAACTCCACTATGCATGCTGCAAAGTGGGAGAAAAAATCGCTTCAGGGCTCCGAACTCCGCGGCAAAACCCTCGGCATCGTAGGCCTCGGCCGCATCGGCCTCGAAGTCGCCCGCCGCGCCGCAAGCTTCGGCATGCACCTCATCGGCTATGATCCCTTCGTCGCCCCCGTTATCGCCCGGGAGAATAACGTAGCTCTCGTCCCCATCGACGAGATCTTCAAATCCTCCGACTACCTCACTCTGCACGTAGGCCTCACCACCCAAACGGAGGGCCTCATCAACCAGACCTCCATCCGCATCATGAAGAAGGGCATCCGCATCATCAACTGTGCCCGTGGTGAACTCATTGTGGAACAGGCCCTCGCCGATGCCGTTAAATCCGGTCACGTAGCCGGAGCAGCCCTCGACGTCTTCCATCAGGAACCACTCAAGGAATCTCCGTTCTTTGACTTGGACAATGTGATCCTCTCCCCGCACATCGCCGGCGCAACTGACGAGGCTCAGGAAGCCATCGGTATCCAGCTCGCCATGCAGGTCCGCGATTACCTAAAGCTCGGAGTCGTTCAGAACGCCGTCAATCTCCCGTCCCTCTCGCACGAGGAATACGTCGAGGTCGCTCCCTACATCGAGATGGCCGAACGCCTCGGTCACTTCCTCTCTCACGCAACGCCCGGCAACCTCGAGAACATTCAGATCACCTACACCGGCCGCCTTGCCACTGGCAAAACCGACCTCATCCGGAACGCAGCGATTGCCGGCATATTCAACGGCACCGACGGTGAGGCTACGAGCGCGAACCGCATTAACGCAGCCTCCGTCGCCCACGAACGCGGCATCCGCATCCAGGAAGACAAAAAGGAGTTCGCCACTGGAGGCGTAGGCTCCGCTCTCAAACTCGTCCTGCACTCCTCGGACGGCGACACCAGCGCCTCCGCCACCGTCCTGCACGGCAACTCTCCACGTCTCCTCAGCTACGACGGTATCGACATCGAGGCCCCCCTCCATGGCACCCTTGTCGCGATCCGCAACCACGACGTCCCTGGAGTTGTCGGCCGCATCGGCACCATCCTTGGCGAACATGGCCTCAACATCGCCAACTTCGCCTTAGGCCGTGCAGCCGACCCTGCCCGTGCCCTGTCACAACGAGTCCCTCAGGGCCAGGCCCTCGCAGTAGTCCAGATCGACGTCCCAACTGCCTCCTCCGCCACCCCCGCCATCGAGGCTCTCCGCAAAGTCGAAGCCATCGCCAGCGTCCGTCTTATCGAATTGGGGAAAATCTAACGATCCAACACCGATGAGGCGCGAAATCGCATCTTCACGCCTCATCCCGCATCAGTAAGCTAGATACAAAGAAAGAAACATAATGCCGCTCTACGAATACGAATGCACCTCCTGCCACAAGCACACTGAAAAGATTCAGAAGTTCTCCGACCCCGAGATAACGATCTGCCCTCATTGCGGCGGTAAGCTCGAGCGTGTTCTCTCGGCACCTGCGGTGACCTTCAAGGGCGGAGGCTGGTACGCCGACGGCTACGGCAACGCCAAGCCCAAACCTACAAGTGAAGGCAGCACGAAGAGCAACGATTCAAAGTCAAGCAAGGATTCGACAACCGGCAAAGAAAGCGCTCCCGCACCTGCACCTGCACCCGCCCCAGCCGCAGCATCCTCCGACAAGAAGTAGCCCGGCTTAGACACCGCTGTTGCATCCTCATCCTTTGTGCGGCGGGGGAGGAACTTTCTTCCCCTCTCTGCGGGCTTCCGACAGCCCAATCGCAATCGCCTGTTTCCGGCTCGTCACTTTTTTCCCGCTGCGCCCGCTCTTCAGCTTGCCCTGCTTCATCGCCTTCATCTCGCGCTCAACGTCCTTGCTCGCAGAAGGACTGTATTTGCGCGTTGAACTCGACTTCTTACTCGTCGTCTTCTTCGACGATGCCTTTTTGACGGACTTCTTAGCTGCCTTCTTCGTAGCCATGGCTATTCTCCCTCCCGTTATAGGAGGCCTTCATCCGACAAATGAGTTGCATCGCAGACAAGTAACAGCGATCACCTTGTTCGTCTGCGTCGCCACACCACGATCCCTGCTAAAGCAAGTAACGCGGCGACACCCACCAACCGCAGCTGCATCTTGTCGATCCACGATCGCGTCCGCTCGAGCGACCCGTCCCGCCACGCCGCATAAACCGTGTCCAGGTCAGCGGCCATTCCAGGAATCGTCACGTCATGGAAGTTCGTGGTTGGAATCGAACCGAAGATTCTCTCCGGCGACGCCGGTGCCCCATTTCTGTCCTTCGGGATCGCCAGAATCATCGCATTGATCTCGCCATCGCGCGAATCGTCAAACAGCGTTCCATCCGCTGTATTCGGAAAGAGCGTGTCGTGCCCGGTCATCTTCTGCTCAATCGCCGCCACGCCGTCCTGGCAAACGCCCAGCGAATAGTATCCGCCAAACGGTAGATCGGGCCGCCGTTGATGTTGATGCATAAATGCAACCACCATCATCCCCACCAGTCGCGTCACCTCAACCGCGTCTGCGTCCCGATACTCGTGCGCATGGCGCCCCAACACCCATGGCTGGTCCAGCGTGTCCATCGTACGGAACTCCGACTTCCCATCGATCCCGAAATACCAGCTGACATTCGCGTTGATCTTCGGCCCGCGAATCTCCCACTCATACTCCGCATGGCTCACAGGTGACATCAGCGATCTCTTCGTCCCCGGAATCCCAATCTGCGAATCAATAAAGAACGGCATCATCACATCCTGACCCTTGAAGTGAAAATGACCGAAGTTAGCGAAGTACCGCCCATCCGCCACCATCACTGCATGTCCCGTCGCCATGAGCGCCTGAATCAACCGCTCAGGTGTCGTCGCACGCTTTCCGTCGACCTCAGCGATCGCAGTCGCCACCCCACTTACTCCATTCAGGCTCAGCCGGTTCAGTACGTCCGCCAGCCTCTGACTCTCCGCGTGCATCGGAGCAAGCTTCGGATTTCCCACATCCCCACGCACCACGCCCGCACCCATCTCCGTTACCAACTTCGAGCCGTCCAACCCCGGCAACGTCGACGGCTTATCTAGACTCACCGTCTCTGCCGTATTCGGTGAATAGCTCCCCAAGTCCAGATACTCCGCGATCACCGCGGAACCCTGGGGAGGCCACGCTTCATTCGGACCCCAGCAGGAGCTCCTGCCGCCGTTTCTGGAGTTTTCTTCGCCGCCTGCCGCGTGATCATCCCGACCGTCGGGTTCACCGCATCCATGGTCCATCCTGGAAACCGATCCAATCCCTGCCAGTCCTTCCCTAGAATCAACTCACGCAGCCTCTTCATCAGGGCCGGCGTCATGAGCGCCGGTCCCTTCTTGGCCCCTTGGTCAAGATGCGCAAGCAGCGCATCGGTAAACCCCGGCGCAGCTGACAACTCCCGCATCATTCCGGAGAAAAGGATCGTATTTGGTGGCATCGGTTGCTCAGGCACCACATATGGAGTCTCAGTCCGGCAACCGAAAGCAGCAAGCAAAATGCTCACCCCCACTCCGCGGCACATTCCTCCAGACGGTAAGAGACGCATGCGCATCCGCCCATTAGACCTTAATCCAACCGCCCCGCCACCTAGTTATTTAGACAGTTGAATGCCCAGCCGTCTGAACAATCCAGCAGAAATATCCCAAAAATCAGCCGTTGCGCTACAGTGCATCCAGCTTTTTCACCACAAGCTCATTCAGCAGCGCCGGATTCGCTTGCCCTTTCGACAGCCGCATAACCTGTCCGACAAAAAAGGCTGCTACCGTCTTCTTTCCGCCACGATACTGCTCCACCTGCTTCGGATTCGCCGCTATCACCTCGTCAATCATCGTCTCAATTGCGCCAGTATCCGAGATCTGCTGCGGCTTCTCTCGCTCATAAATCTCAGGAAAATCTTTCCCCTCCGCAAAGCTCATATCCAGCAACTGCTTCAGCATCTTGCTCGAAAGCTCTCCCGACTCCGCCAAATCCGCAGCCATTACCAAGCCATTCATACTCACAGGCGACTGCTCTGGATCGAGATTCGCCAGCCGCAACCGCATCGTCAACTCACTCGTCAACAGCGACGCAACACGCTTCGGACTCTTCGCCTTTTTCGCTGCCGCTTCAAACCGGTCTGCAAACTCCTGTGTAGCCGTCAGCGTCGCCGCATCCTGCGCACTGATCTCATACTCCGCAATCATCCGGGTACGCCGCGCTTCGGGCAGCTCCGGAAGCCTCCTGAAGATCTCCTCCTGCCACTCCGCACCAACCACGAGCGGCGGCAAATCCGGCTCAGGAAAGTATCGGTAGTCATGGGCCTGCTCCTTTGAGCGCATCGAATAGGTCCGCCCCTCCGCGCTATTCCACAACCGAGACTCCTGAACGACGCGCCCACCTTCTTCTAACACGCCGATCTGCCGTTCTATCTCGTACTCCACCGCCGCGCGAATATACCGGAAGCTGTTGACGTTCTTCACCTCTGCCTTCGTCCCGAACTTCGTCGCGCCCTTCAGCATTACGCTGACATTCGCATCGCAACGGAGCGATCCTTCCTCCATATTGCAGTCGCTTACGCCTGTGTACAGCAGAATCTCCTTCAACTTGGTCAGGTACTCGAACACCTCATCCGCAGTCCGCAAGTCCGGTTCACTCACGATCTCAACCAGCGGCGTTCCACATCGGTTCAGATCGATGTAAGTCTTAGAAATCGAATCGGCGAACCCATCATGCAGGCTCTTCCCCGCATCCTCTTCCATATGCAAACGAGTCACACCGATCCGTTTCGTGATCGGAACTCCGGCCTCGTCAAAAGCCGGAACCTCAATCCATCCATGTTCTGCAATCGGCTTGTCGAACTGGGAGATCTGGTACCCCTTCGGCGAATCCGGATAAAAGTAGTTCTTCCTCGAAAAAATGCTTGTCTCACGAATCTCGCAATTGATTGCCTTCGCCGCCAGCACTGCAAACTCCACCGCTTTGCGATTCAGCACCGGCAGCGCACCCGGCAAGCCGAGACACGTCGGACAGATATGCGTATTCGGCTCTCCCCCATACTTATTCACACAGCCACAAAACGCCTTCGTCTCTGTCAAAAGCTGAACGTGGACTTCCAGCCCGATCACAGGCTGATACTTGGCAAAAATCTCGGGCGGAATCGCAGTTAAAGTGGACATTGGCACTTCGATTCTACCAAGCGTGCAAATGCAGGGAGTCAGATGGTAATTTGGCGCAAAGGCTGGGATCCAGTCCAATGATCTAACCTGAGATCGGAAAGCATCGACGAACCTATGGACCCTGTAACCCACCTGATGACCGGAGCCTGTCTCGCCCGCGCAGGATTTAACCGCAAGGTCGCCTACGCTACTCTCGCCATGACTCTTGCCGCCGAGGCTCCCGATCTCGATACACTGTGGTCAATCGGCGGCCCGCTCGCAGCCTTCCAGCACCATCGCGGATGGACTCACACCTTCTTCGGTCTTCCCTTCGAAGCCGCCATTGTCCTCGGGGCAATCTGGCTTTTTCATCGCTGGCGGCTGCGCAAGTTCGACAACTCGAAACCTCCACGTGCCCCCATCCGCTGGCCGCTGCTCTACTGCTTTGCTCTCATCGCTCTCCTTAGCCATCTTCTGTTGGATTGGACCAACAACTACGGCCTCCGCCCCTTCTTCCCGTTCAACCCCCGTTGGTATGCAGGCTCCTTTGTCTTCATCTTCGAACCTGTCATCTTCCTTTTCCTTCTCATCGGACTCATCGCGCCGTCTCTGTTCGGACTCATCAACAGTGAAGTCGGAGTACGCCGCCAGCCCTTCCGCGGACGGGGATGGGCCGTCACGGCTCTGCTCTCCATCGCCGCACTATGGACTCTCCGCTATATCGAGCACCAGGAAGCTCTTCAAATCGCGCAGAATGGCGACTATGACGGCGCATCGGTCCTTCGTGTGGCCGCCGATCCGTATCCCATCAATCCATTTCACTGGCAAACCGTCGTAGAGACACCGCAGTCTTACCTGATCTCCAGTGCGGATACCTTCAACAAAGCCGCTGCAACCAGCGACAGGGCTGAAACTCTTTATAAGCCACCCACCACTCTTGCAACCCTTGTTGCTAAACGAAGCTGGCTGGGCGAAATCTATCTCGATTGGTCCCAGTATCCTGTCGTCACCGATACCGGAACGGATCGGGATGGAATCGCCACCGTGACCCTCCGCGACCTCCGTTTCCTGTACATCCCGGCCGTGTTGGAACAGATGAAGACTCCGCTAACGGGTACGGTCTACGTTAATGCTGATCGCCGCGTTGTCCGCATGGAGATGGACGGTCACATCCAGCACTGAAAGAAATTGATCTCTTATTGTTCTTCCTCAACCGGAAAGCTCGTTCCCCGCCGCCTATCGAACAACTTGCGTAAAACGTAGATCAGCAGGACCACGATGAGAATTCCCGATATCCCGAACACATAAGCGTGATGGGCGCGAATCGTCTTTACAATCGTGTCCAAAATCTTCGGCCCATAGGTGATGGTGATAACAGCCCAGATTAGAAACCTCACGAACTTCCCGACAAGGATCGCGCAGAAGAACCACAACGATTTCATCTCAAATACGCCCGCGGCAAACTCGAATAGTTTCACTGGCATGGGTGGCGGCATCATCGCCGGCACCATGATCGCGAAAAACTCTTGCTTCTCGAAGCGATCGCGCAACTGCTCATAGCGCTGCCTGTTGATTCGTTTCAACAGAAATAGCTCTCCACCCGCGCGCCCCAGATAATAAGGCAGCAGGCTCCCTACGGCCGAACCCAGCGCGGCCATAAAACAATACAGCAGAAAGCGTTTGTGATCGTTCGCGACATAGTCGATCAGCAAGGCGTCGATCGGAACGGGAATCGCCGCAGAATCGATAATTGCCAGTGCACCAATACCCCAGACGCCAAGCGGCTTCAGGGCCGCAAGCATAGCGATGTTCCATTTATTCAAAAGCTTTATAGGGGAGATCTTCACGGGGTATGGCTCTATTCTACCTGCCGTCAGCTCTTTTGATTGGTCGCTGAGACTCCAGAATGTTCTGTTCGTCCGGCAAGCAAATCAAGCGCATGTGGTAGCAGCTGCAGAATCGCTGTCAGGGAATTCCTGGCCGCAAGTGGGCTTCCTGGCAGATTGACGATGAGCGTCTTCCCCAAAGTTCCGCATACAGCACGGCTTAGTGCCGCGAACGGCGTCTCCAGCAACCCTTCGGCACGCATTTTCTCCGCAAGTCCCTCGACCAGCCTGTCGCAGACCAGCCTGGTTGCCTCCGGCGTAACATCGCGCACTGCCAGACCCGTTCCCCCCGTTGTCACAATGAGAACTGCCTCTTCCGCGTGCCGTCGTAAGGCGGCAGCAATCAAATCCAACTCATCCGGCAAGGTCTCCGTCGTGACCATCTCTAGGCCGGATGACTCCAGTACCTCACAAACCACAGGCCCGGATTGATCCACTTGTTGCCCTCGCCAGCATCGATCGCTGATCGTCAGTACCGCTGCCCGTACATTAGAAGAAAAACTCACCCCGCCAGTTTACGGGTATCCCAATCTTCAGAAACGTTTGGCCAATCACTTCTCGCCCTGATGGGTACCAAAAGATGAGAAAATAGCTATGTCTGTGCAAAAAAGCGCGCCCGACCATCATTCGTGTTCTCTTCGCCAGAGAAACTTTCGCTGAAAACAAACGTCAGAACTTAGAACCCATGCCCTCCCTCGAGACCCCGCCCAACCCCGCACCACCGAAGCAGCCCATCAAAGTACGTACAGGGCGATTTGGCGAACTCGAAGAGCATGAACTTATTCATCTGCTCGATGCCCTCGACGATGAACGCTCCAAGGCCCGCTTCCGCGAATCCATCTACATCTCCATCATCATTTACCTGGGAATCGTCTGGTTTCTCTTCTACGGCCCTCGTGTTCTCTTTCATCAGCCCAGGCTGATCAGTCCCGTTGAAGTTCTCAAAGAACGCGACAAACAGCTGACCTTCCTCGACTCGCCAAGAAATCTGCCGCGACCAACACCCAAGACCAACAAGCCGATTCCGGAAAGAAATAACGCCCAGCCTCTTGACCAGAAGACACTCAAGCAACTCCAGGAGATGCGCAAGGCGGAAGCTCCGGCGCCTCCTGTAAATCAGCCTCCGGCAGTGCAGACGCCACCAACACCCCCCGCACCATTACCGCCTGCCCCGCCCACTCCTCAACCGACGCAGCAGGCTCTGATCGAAGCTCCCAAGCCAGCGCCCACCCGGCCAAACTTCGGCAATCCCAACCAGAGTCCGGGCGATGTCATCCGAAAAGCAGCCCAGGATGCGGCTCGAGATCGCGGTGGTGATTATGGTGCAGCACCATCTGGCGGGAACCAGGGTATGGGAACCGGCGCCGAAATCCTCTCTGACACTCAGGGCGTCGACTTCGGCCCATACATCCGCAGAATCCTTGGTGACATCAAGCGCAACTGGATCCCACTCATTCCTGAAGAAGCCCGCCCGCCTCTCAATAAACAAGGTGAGACTCTTATCCGTTTCACAATCAATCGCGACGGATCGATCGCGGCTATGAATCTCGACGGCTCCAGTCAGGACACTGCGATTGATCGCGCCTGCTGGGGTGGCATCACCGGCGTCGGACAGTTTCCTCCGCTGCCTGCCCAGTTCAAAGGCCCGAATCTCGAACTTCGTGTCGACTTTTTCACTAACAAACCGATCCCATAGCGCTTGCGTTCTCTCTCTTCGAAGTATCTGGAAATTTGACTCGCTTCACTGCTCCGAACATGCCACAACAGCCCCACGCAACCGCACGGCAAACCGAACGTCGTCAGATTCGCGTCCTTCTTCTTCTGACTCTCGTTATCCTCATCTTCAGCCTGCTCCGCGTAGGCATCCATACTGTCTCCACGCCCGGATGGTGGCGCCTATGGTGAAGCGAAAGCCGCTGCAATGCTGACCGCGCCCGCCAATCCTCTCGTTGTGCTTGTAGGTCCGACCGCCAGCGGCAAGACTTCCCTCGCTCTCCGCCTCGCCGAAGAGTTCAATGGCGAAATCGTTAGTTGCGACTCGGTCGCAGTCTATCGCGAGATGGAGATCGGCACCGCCAAGCCGACTCTCGAAGAACGTGCCCTTATTCCGCATCACATGATCGACATCGCCTGGCCCAACGTGTCCTGCACCGCAGGCGATTACAGCCGCCAGGCTCGCGAAGCACTCACAGGCATTACAGAACGGGGCCATATCCCAATCGTTGCCGGAGGCACTGGTCTGTACCTCCGCGCCCTCATCGATGGCCTCTTTCCTGCACCTCCTCAAAAAGCAGGCCGCCGCGAACGTCTTCGCAATCTCGCGAAAAACCGCGGGCCCCAATACCTCCATCGCCTTTTAAGTCGCCTCGATAAAGCCGCAGCGACGGCCATTCACGCCAACGACGTCCCCAAAGTCATCCGCGCCATCGAAGTCTCTCTCGCCGCAAACCAGCCGCTCACCCAGCAATGGCAGAAAGGACGAGACGCGCTCACCGGATATCGCATCCTGCGTTTCGGCCTCAACCCTCCTCGTGCGCGCCTTTACGAGCGCATCAATCAACGCGCCGCCGCGATGTTCGACCGCGGCCTTATCGAAGAGACCGAGCGCCTCATCGAGCGCTACGGGCCCGACTGTCGTCCTTTCACTTCATTGGGCTATGCCGAAGCAGCAGCCGTCCTCAGGAATGAGCTAACTCGGGAGCAGGCCGAATCCGAAGCTCAGCAAGGCCACCGCAACTATGCCAAGCGCCAGCTAACCTGGTTCCGTCGCGAACCCAACATACATTGGCTCGGAGGCTGCGGCGGCGATCCCGATGTGAGAGACGAAGCCCTCCGACTCACCGCCGCACACCTTTAGAAAGATGCAATTCCCGCTTTGCCTGTCAAGCGACTTCAAACCTGTCATCGCGCCTGGGACAAACAACCTCGAGCTTGTAGGCCTTTTCGATCTCCGTCTTCAACGTCTGTTGTGCGTCCGGCTCGCCATGCACCAGAAATACCTTTTTCAGCGTTGGAACTACCGGCTCCATCCACTGCAGAAGTTCTCTCTGATCGGCATGTCCACTCAACTCACCGATCGAATCTACCTCAGCCCGCAAACGCATCGGTTCACCAAAAATCTTGATCTCAGGCTGCCGTTGCACAATCGCCCTGCCTAAGGTGTGCTCCGCCTGAAATCCGGTGATCAGAACTAGATTCTTAGGATCTTCCACACTGTTCTTCAGGTGGTGCAGCACTCTTCCTGCCTCACACATCCCTGAAGCTGCAATCACGATGAAAGGCACATGCAGTCCGTTCAATGTCTTACTCTCTTCCACCGTGCGAATATATCGTAGCCGCTTCCAGCCAAACGGATCGACCTGCTGGTTCGCAAACGCGAGCGCGCTATCGTCCCACTCTTCTTCGTGCTTGCGAAAAACCTCCGTCACATTCACTGCCAGAGGACTGTCCACAAAAATCGGAATATCCGGAATCGCCTTCTCATCAATCAATTCATGCAACAACAGCACTACCTGTTGTGTCCTTCCCACCGCAAATGCGGGCATTACAACATGGCCACCACGCTGCGCTGTGCGGTTCACCAGGTTGGCCAGCTTCTTCTTCACCGGACCGATAGGCTGGTGCAACCGATTCCCATAAGTGCTTTCCATGATGAGATAGTCCGCGGACGGTGGCGTCTCGGGATCTCGGATAATCGGCAACCCTTTCCGCCCCACATCACCCGAGAACAGTAACCGCGTCGTCTGGCCCTTCTCACGAGCCTCGATCAACACGCACGTCGAGCCCAGCATGTGTCCCGCATCAAACGTCGTTGAAGTAAATCCGGCATCCGCCGTCGAACCAGCCAGCAGTTGCGGCGTATGCATCGATACAGATTTGAA
>Ga0206958_1008_pt1 | contig 63106 bp, 64 predicted proteins | sample Alteio_BWOrgHeat_33_FD_152968 | JGI IMG/M metagenome (GOLD analysis project Ga0206958, IMG submission 152968) | Enriched cells from forest soil in Barre Woods Harvard Forest LTER site, Petersham, Massachusetts, United States -... | ecosystem: Environmental > Terrestrial > Soil > Temperate forest >... | reverse complement strand
CTGGACAACCTGGCGACCGCCATCAGTTCTGTCAGCGGATTGACCGCGCGCGTGGTCAATAACCGGCTCTATGTCGGCGCGTCGGATGCTAATGCAGCGGTGACTTTCGCCAACGGCTCCAATACGGGGACTTCCGGCCCGCCTGTGCAAGCCGCTATCGACTGGGTTCGTGAACTCGGCCTGTCCAGCACCATCGCGGTCGGCGTCAACCGGTTCAATTCACTGCAATCGCTGGCCAATGACGTCAATAATTCCACCGGCCTGTCGGCTACCGTGGATAATCCGCTGGGTGCATCCGATGTAAAAATCGACGTCCAGAATCCGCTGGATACGATCAAGTTTAGCGACGGAACCTATGGCGGCGGCAATAATACCGGCAGTCCCTTAGCGGCGCTTGGCCTGATCGCATCGCTTAACGGTGTGGTACCTTCAGCCGGAACGGGTGCGACGACGGGTGCGATAGGACCGGCCTACGATCCAAGCAATAGCGCCAAGAATATGTCGTCGGGCGCCATCGCTCCTCAGTTCAGTCGCCCCATCAGTGTATTCGACGCTTTGGGAACCGCGCATAACCTGAACGTCGGCTTCCTGAAAACGTCCAGTAACACCTGGGCTGTGGAAATCTACGCCCAACCTGCGACGGATGTGACATCGCCTCTGCCTGACGGCCAGATTGCCAACGGTACTATCACCTTCAACGGTGACGGCAGTTTGCAAAGCGTGAGTCCCTCTCTTTCAGCACCGCTCGCGGTTGACTGGACCAACGGCGCTGCGGCCAGCACCATTACCTACAATTGGGGTACGGCCGGGCAGCCTTTCGGCACGCCTAATGCGACGGCTATCGGCAAAACCGACGGTCTCAGCCAGTTCGACAGCGGGTATAACGTCAATTTCGCTAATCAGAACGGTGCGCCGGTCGGGCAGTTGACGGGGGTATCGATCGATTCGAACGGGTTCGTTACCGCCAGCTATAACAACGGCGAAACCCAGAAAATCTATAAGATTCCTCTGGCCGAGTTCACCGATCCCGATGAATTACAGTCGGTTTCGGGCAATGCCTACGCCCAGACCAATGGTTCGGGTATCGTCAACCTGAAGCAGGCTGGACAGAGCGGCGTTGGCACCATCTCATCGGGTGCGCTGGAGGCGTCCAACGTGGAATTGGCGAACCAGCTTACGGATATGATTGTCGCCCAGCGTGCCTATCAGGCGAATACCAAGGTTATTCAAACGGCGGATGGCCTGCTCAATACGCTTGACCAGATTATTCAGTAAAATAGAGACGTCTTTCGCCCTAAAGCCACCGCATTTCAGCTTGTCATAAGCGTGCGGTGGCTCTTTTTCAGGGGTTTCCCACCAAATGGCTCAGTTGTTAACAATCTGTTTCTAATGGTAAATCCTTTGTTGATAGAAGTTGACAAGTGCCGTCAAATTATCTACTACGATAAGTGTAGATAACGATTGGCGTAGCCATATATAGATTTCGCCGCCGTGTTTTGTATCGCATTAATGATTAAAGTAATAGAATTAACATTTTATCTTACGCAAGGATCCTGTGATGAAAAAGATTGACCTGACGTCTAAGCGGATCTCTTCTGCTGCCCCTAAGAAAATGGCGGACGCAGAGCCGGAAATCACCAACATGATGTTGGATCCGCGTTATTTACGTCAGTCTTCGTCGCTGATTCAGGATGCTTTACAAAAGGGCTTCGACGTGCTGCAGCTGGCTAACGGCGATATCGTGACAACCGGCACCAAAACCGTCGTTTATCAATATGCCTGGGATCAGGAAAAAGGTAAATTGGTCAAAACCAAGCCGGAAGGCAACCGCAAGGTCCGTCGCGCCACGGTGGAAGAAGACGAAGAAGTCGACAGCGAAGAAGCCTGATCCCCTCCTGGTCTTTCCCGTTTTTTTAGTGAATGTTGAACTGTCCCTTGCAGAAGGTTACCGTTGCCGGGACGACTAGTTTTGCGCTGGCGATTTTCACGGAGTGCAGCTTCCCTTCTATTTCTTTTTCCCAAAAACTGAGAAAACGGTTGAGTACGGGAAATTTTGGGGCGATATCCAGCTCCTGCCAGACATAGCTTTGTAATAGCGCCGGATGGTCCGGCATATGGTAAAGGATTTCAGCGGTGGTAAGGCGATAATCGTTGAGCATTAGCCGTAAATCTGTCATTCGTACGCTCCTCATCTTACGCGGAATCTATTATGTTACTTGTTATTATAGCGCAAAAATGGCCTGTAATCAGCAGGAATTCTACGGATGAATGAGTCGCTAAAAGTGCCAAAGAACTGGATAATAAATCGGAAACATGCTAAAATAATTGTCCTTTCAGATGCCAAACCTATTTACTTTCCTTCCCTTATCGAATATCACCGCGCACGGGGGCCGTTAGCTCAGTTGGTAGAGCGGTTGACTCTTAATCAATAGGTCGCTGGTTCGATCCCAGCACGGCCCACCACCCTGCGGGCTTCGGGTGGCGCGGCCGCGAAGTATCACTACTTGACTTTTCCATTATATGTCCATAATTGTAGACATATGGAAACAAAACGTGCAGTGAAATCTTTCTCGGCGCTTTCGCAAGAAACAAGGCTGTCGGCATTCCGCATTCTGGTACAGCACGGCAAGCAGGGCATAGCCGCCGGTGTGCTGAGTGAGGAATTGGGTATTCCGCATAATACGCTGTCTTTTCATTTGTCGCATCTAAGCCATGCCGGGCTGGTGTCGTCCCGTCGCAAGGGGCGCTCGGTGATTTATTATGCCAATCTGGGTATGGCGCAGGCGCTGGTGCGGTTTCTGCTGGAAAACTGCTGTGCTTTGGACAAATCGACCTGCAAGGACATCGATATACTTTTGAAGTGCTGCGTATGCTGAACGTACTTTTTCTTTGCACGGGCAACTCCTGCCGCAGCATCATGGCCGAAGGACTGCTTCATCATTATGGTAAAGGAAAATTCCGGGCTTTTAGCGCCGGTAGTTTTCCTTCCGGCAAAATACATCCGATGGGCCTTGCCACCTTACAACGCCACGGCATGTCATCGCTTGGGTACGAAAGCAAATCGTGGGATGTTTTCAGGGATCTTGTTGATCTCGATATCGTTATTACCGTTTGCGACAATGCGGCGGGCGAGGTGTGCCCGGTATTTCCCGGCCATCCGATCAAAAGCCATTGGGGCGCACCCGATCCGGCGCATTTCCATGGCACGCCAGCGGAGATTGAAGCTGAATTCGATCGCGTGTTCGGCATCCTGGAGCGGCGCATCAAGGCACTGGCGGCATTGCCGGTGGACGCCATAACTGCCGAAGAATTACGCGGCATCGGTAATATTGCATGACCACGCGCCACTACCAGAAATACCTTGCCGAATTCATAGGCACCTACGCGTTGGTATTTTTCGGCTGCGGCAGCATTATGATCGCGGAACGCTTTTCTGGCTCCATTCCCGCATATATCATACCACTCATTTTTGGCGCGGTGGTGGCTACCATGATTTATACGGTAGGGCATATTTCCGGCGCGCATTTTAATCCGGCCGTGACGTTCGCATTTGCCGTAACCCGCCATTTCCCCGTCCGGCAGGTTATTCCTTATTGGCTGGCCCAATTTCTGGGCGGCATTGCTGCCATCATAATATTGTCTGCCATTATGCCCGCCGGTCAATCATATGGTGCGACGATGCCTTCCGTGCATACCGGCGCAGCATTTATATGGGAAATTCTGCTGTCCGCTTTTCTCATGTTCGTGATTATCGCGGTCGCTACCGATACCCGGGCGGAAGGTGTCATGGCAGGGATTGCCATCGGCATTATCGTCGCTTTATGCGCGTTTATTGGCGGGCCGGTGACGGGCGCTTCGATGAATCCGGCACGATCGCTCGCCCCCGCACTTTTTCAAGGTACACTGAATACGGTGTGGATTTACCTTTGCGCGCCTTTTATCGGCGCGATGCTCGGAGCCATCCTATACCAGATAATCCGTTGCGATAGTAAAGCGACGGATGCCAAGGGGTGTTGTTAGGCGAAAGCACCGAATCGATTACTCGATAATCGGCATGTCTCTTTTATCCGCCGGTTGATGTATGCGCGCGCTCCAGTCGCCGGGTTCCCTGGCTTCCTTAATAAGCTGTGCGATCGGATTCTGCTTGGCTTTTTTGTTATCCGAAAAGTTCTGAGACTTTTGGTTTTTAGGCTGTTCATCCGATTCGGGTGCAAGCGGAGTTACGGTCGTTTGCTCTTGCTTGGTATTGAGTGGGATATTATCGAGAATGGCTTCTTTGGCGGGTAATGTAGGCGGCGGGTTTCCCTGCCGCGTGGCTTCAATTCCGGCCTTTACCCAATCGGCGCGTTCCTGCGATATTTCCCCGTCGGCCACATAGACGGGCAGGCGTTCCTGCAAGGCGGCAAGATAGGCCTTTTGTTCCGCATGCACTTTTTTCATTGCGCCTATATTGCCGATTTTTCCGGCCATGCCGTTCAACTTGTCGAACGCGATGGTGCCCGGATTGAGTCCCATATCGAGGAGCAACACTTCCAGCCCCGCTCCGGTGAACACGTCTTTCATGGCATCCAGCGCCTCCTGTTTTTTCTCACGCGGAATGCCGCCCGGCTGCCAGTACGGATCGCGCACCGCGTTTACCGCGTCGGTAAACTGCTTAATATGTTGCGGCGTGAGTTGGTCTTTGAATATAGGGCCGAGCAGGGTAAATGCCAGAAATTCGATCTGGGTAGGCGTCTGCGCCGGATTGCCCACGGCGTAATGGCAAAGATAATGCATACCTTCCTTCAGGCGCAGGTAAGAAGGCGTGGTGGCGCCGGACAACATACCGTTCATGCCTTTAATCATGAAATTGCGATCCTGCATGCTCGTCGTGCGTGCGGCCAGTCCTATGCCATAATTCAGGCCGGGAATAGGAAGCATATATAGTCCTGAAGCCGAGCCGAAAATACCTGCAAATGCCGCCATCCAGCTCCAGGGTCCACCCTGATGCATCGATACGCGCGCCGTATAGTCTTCAAGATAGTGAGGATCCTTATTCCTTTTCGGAACATTTCTATAGGCATAGGTTGTACCGAGCTTGATACCTATGATTCCACCCAGCGCATATACGGCAGCCTGCGAATATCTTATCCAACGATTGCGGCTGTCCAATCCTTTTGGGTCATGATTTTTGACAATTTTATACATTTTCTGCAGGAAAGTAGGCACATTTTCTTTGAGCACCTCTTTGCCGTCAAGCGTAAAACCGGTAACATAGGAAGCCAGTTTCCCCCCTAATAACATGCCGGTCGTTATGCCTATGGCGCAGGACATACGGTTGATCGGCGCAACGGCCAACTGGGCGTCTCCTATCCATTTCAGTAAGCCCGGAGGACCCTTCCCCGTATATGGTCCTTGATGCAGCTTCATTGCGTCGTAGGTGTATTCTGCTGCTGTTTTTCCCATGGTATCAGGATACAGGCGCTCAGATGCTGCTGTTGCAGGCGGCGGCGCTTGCAATTCTTTTTGTGGGGGTGTATCGGGTTTGCTGTTCATGGCCGATTACACCGTCTTTGTTGGAGATTGCGGGACATAACTCTCGGCCACCCGCTTCTGATAGGTGGAGATACCTTTTAAGCCCAGTGCATCCTGGAATGCCTTCACTGGATGGTATACTATCGGATTGGCTTTGCCTGGAGTGGCTTTGGCCGGGTCGAGATGGAATTCATCTCTCAGTGTTTTTTCGATATTGGCTTTACCTAATTTTTTGGTGATGTCTTCGGTTACAGCTTTAGCAATTTTTTCGGCAGGCTCACCGCTTTTCTGGAATTTATGATACGATTCCTTGACGATTTTTTGTAAAGTAGCACGCGCTTTTTCCTGTGAAGCTGCTGTTTTAAGTTCGTGCCCGAATAAGGGTTCAAGAATTGCACCAGAAAATTGTTTGGCCCATGCATCGCTAATTTCGCCGCCCGATTTTGATGCAACTTTTACGTGAGCAGCGAGGTTGCTAAGTTGCTCGTCCAATGCCTTGCCCGGATTGGAGATGCCTACATTTAGGGCGCCTCTGAAAGGACTGAAAATGCGCGCGCCATTGGCGGCGGCAAAAGAATGATTGAGAAATAATCCATATAAAAAAGTAAGTCCGGATGCGGCGCTGAAAGTACCGAAAAATGCCGTCAGTATGCGTAACGGCATAGCTTGCGAATATTGAGCAAGACTATCGGCGTCTATGAGGTTAAGGCTTTTGGATTTTTTAAGAGTTTCCATCGTATGTGCACGGCCAGCTACTTCAAATTGCATCATGCTGCCAGCTACTGCGCCTACGCCGGCTCCGACGCCGGGAAATAGTTGATAGGCTAATTTTCTCCACTGGTTTTCGGGAGTTTCCGAATGCGGATCCCAGTCGATGGTTTTATGCAGGAAACGTAAGGGTGCCGGAACGTCTTCGCGTTTGACTTCGACATATTCGCCTTCGCTTTTTTGCTGCACACCGAAGACAATATGGCGTATTTTATCGAGCGCTATCCAGCCGATAAACATCCCACCCGCATTTAAAAGCCGATGCTGGTTTGGGATGGCTTGTTGCGCCTGTCCATTTTGGGCCATAAATTTTGCTGGAAATTCGAGGCCTTGCTTTATTTTATCTTTCCAACTCATGCGCGTGTTTTTTTATTTGTTTAACGTTTATAGGCATTTTCCTGCTGATTACAGAATAACATAACGGTTTTGCGACATACATTGGAAAGCCAGCTGAAATGGCAAATTTCATAGAACTGTAACAATCGGTTTGCGAGTTGTCATAAAGCTATATTATATTGAAATACAATATTAATTTAAGGAATTTTTCCCGCGGGGGCTTAGGGGATATTAATAAGCGGGGCGTACCAGCTTTTTGAAGAGGAAGGAAAAACGGCCGCGTTTTTCCTTGCGTTCGTAATCCTCCCAGCTGCGCAGCCAGGTGGTCTGGATGACCCGCCGCTCGCCTGCAAAAGGCTTGTGGCCGTGCCATGAATTTTCGGTGCGGGCGAAGGCGAAGAATGTGCCGTACACCGGCGGCACTTCGGCGGCGGTATCGTCGAAGCTTTTATCGCTGCGCAGCACGCGCAACCGGCCTCCGTCTTCGTTTTGGGGCCAGTTTTCGTTGAGGTATAACAATGAGGTGGCGATTTTGGCCTCGCCGTCATTATGGATGCGCCCGGCCTTGGCTTCCGACCATTTGCGGATGGTAATCATGCGCGGCTTGTCGCGCAGTTCCAGTCCCAGCTTATCGCTTAGGATAGCAGGCAGTTCCGGGCCTTCGAGGTCGTTCAGCAGCGCGTCGAAAGCGCCTTGTCGTTTCAGCAGGCTGAGCGGTAGGAAGCCGGTCTTCTTAATATCGGGAAAATCGCGGGCAAGGGCCGAGGCAATGTCGCCCGGCAACGTGTTGGACGCCATGATATAGGGGTAAGGATCGCGCTCGGGGCGCGCTGCAGCAATTTTATCCAGTTGCAGCAGCGGTGCGTTCTGTATTTTAGCGGCCAAGTTTTGCATAGGCTTGCATAGTAGAAAATGCTAGGGTTTCTGTCAATATCCGCTATTATACTTGTTACCCTTCTTTTTCACGCTCATCTTCATCAAGCTGCTGTATTTTAAGCAGTACATCGCGTGCGACCGGCGCTGCTGCTGCCGCACCGCCGCCGCCATGCTCGATGGCGACGCATATGGCGTATTTGGGCGTATCCACCGGCGCGAATCCAATGAATAGCGCATGATGGCGGTATTCCCACGGTATCGTATCCTGTTTGACGCCGCGCACCAAAATCTTTCGCACCTGCGATGTGCCGGTTTTCCCGCCCATGGCAAAACGCGGCTCCATAATGCGCTTGCCATACGCCGTGCCGTTCGGACTGTTAACAACGGCGCTCATGCCATCGCGTGCGAATTGCAGCACGTCGGCTTTGATATCGATGGGAGTGAAAGTCGGATTTGGGCTGTTCGGCGGAATCCATAATCTCGGTTCAACGGCATAGCCGCCATTGACCATGCGCGCCGTCATTATCGCCAGCTGCATGGGCGTGGATAAGACATAACCTTGGCCGATGGCGCAATTGATGGTATCGCCGCCGCTCCAGCGTTGTTTGTAATGCTGCATTTTCCAGTCAGGATCGGGAATGACGCCGCTTTTTTCTCCGATCAGGCCAAGATTATGCGCCTCGCCGAGACCAAAACGCCGGGCCATCTCTGCATATCCCTCGATGCCGAGGCGTTCGCCGACGGTATAAAAAAATGTATCGCAGGACTGTGCCACCGCTTCATGGAAATTGACGGTGCCGTGACCGCCTTCTTTCCAGCAATTGAATTTGTGATCGCCCAGGAAGAACTGGCCGGGGCAATAGACCGTGGTAGACGGCGTGATGACTCCTGCATCGAGTCCGGCCAGCCCCACCATCAGTTTGAAGGTTGAGCCGGGCGGATACATGCCGCTGATGGCCTTGTTGAGCAGGGGGCCTTTTTTATCGGTGCTCAGGACTTTCCAGTAATCGTTGGCGATGACCTTGCTGAAGGCGTCGGGATCAAATCCCGGCATGGATACCAGCGCCAGCACGTTGCCCGTATCCACCTCCATAACCACGACGGAGGCGCTTTCGTTCCTGACCAGCTGCGCGGTGTAATCCTGCAAGCGGCTGTCGATGGTCAGGCGGATGGCTTCGCCGGGCGTGCTCGGTTTCTTGCCTACTTCGCGCACCGGGACGCCATGCACGTTGACTTCCAGCTGACGTATGCCGGCGATGCCGCGCAGCCGCTCCTCCATCATTTTTTCCACGCCGTTCTTGCCGATCTTGAAATCGGGCAGGCGCAGGAGCGGCTCGTCGTCGGTCACTTCGTCCTCGGAGACCGTGCCGACATAACCGATGAGATGCGCGGCTTCCTCTACAAAAGGATAGTGACGTATCTGGCCGACATCGATATAGACGCCCGCCAGCTCCAGCATGTGCAGCTCGATCAGCGATACCTCTTCCCAGCTTAAATGCTCTTTGAGCATTTCCGGCATCGAGGCTGATGATACGCGGGTATGTTGCAGCGCCTTCAGTTTTTTCTCATTCAGTGGCACCAGATCATGCAGCTTGTCTATCGTGGCTTTAAATACCGGCTGGCTCAGTGTGCTGTAATCGATGAACAGCCGGTAATTTTTTTCGTTGGTGGCCATCGGTATGCCGTAGCGGTCGAGGATGACGCCGCGCTCGGGGGCAATCAGCTGCAATTTGATGCGATTGTTTTCCGACAGGGTGGCGTACTCGTCCGCTTTGAAAAACTGGAGATAGCATAAACGCCCGGCCAACGCACTAAACGCGGCCATTTGCAGGCCGCCAAAAATGACGGCTCGCCGGGTCAGAGTGCGTTGTTTTTCATTTTCTTTCGGCATGCCCAAACACTGTTAACACAGGTTTTAGGCTATGCCGATGCAATTTGAAAGCAGGATTAATTGCCGTGGAGAATTTGCCAACGGCGCGAGTGGATATATTCGAACAATCCATCGAAACCTTTATGCAGCAGCGGATAGCAGCATACGGTGAGAAACCACTGGATGAAGGCCGGGCCGAAGCTGGGAGACCGTCCGGTGAAAAACGCCAACATGATCCAGTTGAGTGCGCTCATGGCTGCCATCAGCGCGGCAAAATACCCCCATTTGATGACGAATCCTTCTTTGTGGATGTATTTGCGCTGGGCGCGCAGCATGACGAGAAAAAAGATCAGCAGCAGCGACGACAATCCGAGCGGCAATCCCATCACCGCATCCATCATCATTCCCAGTGCAAACACGAACCAGTAAGGCATATCGCGGGCTTGGGCCATGCCCCAGTAGAATATGGGGATCAGCGGCAGGAAGGGCATAAAACGATTGAGGCCGCCGACATGTTTGGAAGCCAGAAAAAAAATAGTTAGCGCAAGGGTGATAAGGGCGGGGAGGGAGGCCAGGAAGAACAATTCAAGCCGTTTGGAGGGCTGTATCATCGCCTAGAAAGAATAATCGACGACGCTGACATACTCGACCTTGGTGGCGTCAACGAAGGGCTGAATCTTTACCGTTCCTTTTTCGACGGCCATGACTACGCCCACGGGGATGCCCGCCGGGAACACCCCGCCGTCGCCCGAGGTGACAATCCGGTCGCCCGGCTTTATTTTGCTGTTGCCGGAGAGATAAGAAAGCGTGGGCGTATCGGTATTATTGCCCACGAGGATGCCTTTTTCATGCGCCTGTTCGGCAATGACCGGCACGCGCGAGTTGATATCGTCCAGCAACAGGACGCGGGCGCTATTCGCTCCGACATCCACGATCCTGCCCATCAGGCCATTTTCGTTTATCGTCGCTTCGTCTTTCTTGATGCCGCTCTCGCTGCCGCCGTTGATGAGGGCCGAGTGCACATAAGGCCCGCCGAGATCGGAGACGACATGCGCGGTGATGTACGTATTTTTCTGTTCCGGCACGACATTCAGCAGCGCCCGCAGCGATTCATTCTCGGTTTCCATGGTTTTGGCGGCGGATTGCCATTTCAGCAATTCGAGGTTTTCATTTTTAAGGGCGACGTTTTCTTCGCGCAGCCGCGACAGTTCTGCAATCCACGTTCCCATGTTATGGGCTACATCCATGGGGCTGGAGGCAATGGATAGCACCGGCGTCACGAGGTCGGTGATGTGGGTGCGGAGTTTGGCGATGGCGGGATTATTCGTTTTGCTCATGATCATCATCGTCATGCCCAGCATAATCAGCATCAACAGGGAAGCGCGGTAAAACCATTGCTTGCCGGGAAGCGGAAGGTAAGTAGTGCGAGCTTTTTTTATAGCCATGACCGACGCGGTTTCCTAAAAAGAGACGGAAAATTCCCGAAAATTTCCTATTCCCTTATTGTTACGTTTCATGTGTATAACCGCAACTAAAAAGTTGCAATGCACACCATTTTCTAATCTTATCATCCTATAATTTAGTTAAATTGCAGTTAAAATTTCAGGTATTTTGCATGGGCGATGGCGAAAAAAAACGTCTGGGCGAGCTTTTTAAGGCGCTGGGGACCATGGTGCCGTTATGGGAAACGGCGGGTCTAGCCATCACCTGCCCGGCGAATGGGGCAGTAATTGCCTGGCTGGCGCCGGATAGCGTGGAGAGCCTTAGCGAAAAAGTTAGCCGTGCCCATGCGGCGCAGCAGGCATGGTCGGTGCTTCATCGCTCACAGCGCGTTTCCCTGTTGGAAGCCGTATCGACAGTGCTTAAACAACATCGGGAGGTGTTGGCGGAAGTACTGATGCTGGAAGCAGGAAAAACCGCCAAGGAAGCGCTGGTGGAGGTGGATGGCTCGGCGGAGGTGCTGCTTAAAACCATACGTGATGCCGCCCTGCCGGAATTAAACGGCATGGTGCGCTGCAAGGAACGCCCGCCGGTAGGTGTGGTCGGGCTCATTACCTCGTTTAATTTTCCATTGGTCGTCGCCAACTGGTTGGTGGCACCGGCGTTGCTGGCGCGTAACGCCTTGGTGTGGAAACCGTCTGAGAAAACGCCGCTGACCGCGCTGGCCTATAAAGCGGTTTTCGCTGCGGCGATGGGAGCGCATGCCGGTCTTTTGCAGATTGTAATCGGCGGACGCGATATTGGCGAGGCGCTGGTGGCGCATGAGCGGGTGGACATGGTCAGCGCCACTGGCAGCGTGGCCATGGGCAAAGGCATCAAGGCGGCGCTGGCGGTTAAGAAAAATAATGCGGTGCGGCCGATCCTGGAGCTGGGCGGGAATAACGGCGTTATTGTGTCTGAAAAAATCTCGCAGGCGCATCTGGAATGGTCGCTGGCATCGCTCATGGGATCATTCCTCGGTACGTCGGGCCAGCGCTGCACCAATACGCGGCGTTTGATCGTGCATAGAAAAATCCATGAAGCTGCGGTGGCGATTTTGCAAAAGCATATTGAGCATTTTATAGCGTCCGGGGCGATACAAAGCCCGCTTTCCGCCGTTTCCAACGAATACGGCTATGGGCCGCTGATCGACGGCGATGCGTATGATCGCTTTGAACGCGCTAAAAAGAAAGTAATGGAAGAGGGCGGAAAAATTCTCTTTGGCAAAAGAATGCTGGAAACGCAATATCCGAATGCCTATTACGTCGAACCGGCGCTGGCGCTTCTGCCAAAACAGACAGCGTTGATGCATGAAGAAATTTTTGCGCCGCTGTTATTTATCGTGCCGTATGACGATATCGAACAGGCGATGGCGATCTTGAATGCGCCTGCCAATGCCGGATTGGTTGGTGGGATTTATACGCAGAGCCAGAGCGAAGCCGATCGTTTCGCAGCGGAGAATCAGGCGGGCCACGGCCTCATCAATTCACCCAAGGGCACCGGGACACCGGCGTTCGGCATGGGCTTCGGCGGCAACAAGGCATCGGGCGAAGGCGAAATCCTGAATGCCGCCGATCCGCTGCGTGCCTTTACCCGCGAAGATAGTTTCAGCCGCATCGCGCAGAATAAGGATGTGGCGATGGATAAGGATTAAAGAGTGTTCGGCATTATTTACTTTCCCTCTCCCCTTGTGGGAGTAGCCTACGCTAAAGCTCCGGCTTGCCTGTGTGCTCACTCGCCGCGCCGAAGCGAAGCATAGGCGGGAGGACGGTTTGTCTTGGGTTTGCTGCAAGCAAGTCCTTAGACAAACCGAGGTGAGGGGTTACTTGCTTCTCACCCTCTCCCGGAATTGCTAACCCCGCAATAAGTGCGTGGTAATCAATTCCGCCCTTACCCATTAAGGGTGAGGGAAAAGATGAAACCGCTTTAGAAATCGAATTTCTTTGCCGACACTATGCACGGATAGCAGAATTTGACGTTGCTGATATTCCCGGCGGCGACCGGCCACGGGCCGACGGCGGGGTCTTTGTCATAGAGCGCGGCGGATTTGCTGAGGAATATTCCCGAGAAGGCGGAAGCGGTACGAAACGCCGTGCCTGAGGGAATGGCGACGGCCACTACCTGGGCTTTTTCAATCGCTTCCATTTCATCGTACTGATAGACGGCGAATTCCATATTTCCCGCCGGTTTATAGGTGAATCCGGCGATGCTTTGCAGCGCATACGTTCCGTTTTTTTTCACGATCACCGTATCGCTGCGCGCGGGAACCGATGCCAGCGCATGGCAGGTTTTGGCCATATATATAGAGTCGTCGGCGTGAAGCGTAGTGTCGTATTCCAGATCGGCATAGGTGATGCGCGGCTTCACCTCGTAGCACTCGAAGATGCCGTTTTCTTTTTTATAGATAGGAGTGACTTCGGTGATGCCCAACGTATGCAGCAGCGACAGGGTGAAGGCGGCGGCGTTGTACGGCGCATCGGGGGCTTCGTGCCGCCCGGCTTCAATGCCCGTTTGGCTTTCCAAATCAAACAAGGTGCCAAATATGGTTTTAAGCGTCTGCACTGCTACGACAGCGGACGCATTAGCGGAAATCGCTTCTGCGATCCCGATCAGCACGCTGCGTATCGGCGAGTCCTTGAGGTCGTGGTCATGCTTGTGATCGGTGATGCAGAGCATATTTCCGCGGGCGGAATGAATATCGACGATACCGCCCAAATGCTGCCCCAGCGTATAGAGTTCCTGTGCGCGTTTGGTGTGGTGATCCGAAGGCGGGCGCGTCATAAAATCGACAGGGATGCGGTTCATGTCCGGCAGCAGCGTGCCGCCCAGGCCAAGGCCGCAGCGATAGGCGTCGCGCGTTTCTTGTCTTGCGTGCGGGTCTTTGGCATAGGCTTCGAAATATTGCCTTGCGGCCAGTGGATTGCCGATGACGCCGATCACGTCGCGCTCCAGTTTTCCGGCGTCGGATAATGCCATTGCCAGCGCGATAGCGGCCAGTCCCGCCGGTTCATTGCCGTGCAGTTGTGCTAGTATGGCAAACGGCGCGGTGTCGCTTTTGCCTTTGATACGTATCGCTGCCGGAATGATTTTATTCCCTAAAGTGACCGAATGGGCAGCGACCGCATCGGAAATTTTTTTCAGGTCCATAATCGTGAGTGTTTTGGCGAAGAAGCGCGCATGAAAAGCCGCCGTATCCGGGATGGCGGAAAAATCGTGGTTGAAAATATCTCTCAAAAGCGCTGTCATGGGCGGCATGGTAACCGATCAAATCGCAGAAGTCATCTTCGTTGGTATCCCCGGACCCACCCATCATTATGGCGGCTTATCGGCCGATAATGTGGCATCCAGCCTCAACCGCGGCATGGTTTCCAACCCGAAGCAGGCCGCCTTGCAGGTGCTGGATTTGCTGCGGCTGCTGCTGTCGCTTGGCGTGGCAGCGGCGGTCCTTCCGCCCCAACTGCGCCCTCATCTTCCCCTGCTGCGCCAGCATTTTGGCGGCGATGACGAAACGGTCATCCGGCAGGCAGCCTTGGTTTCGCCGGGGTTGCTGGAAAAAACCTCATCGGCGGCGGCGATGTGGACGGCCAATAGCGCGACGGTGACTCCGTTGCCCGATAGTAGCGACGACAGGCTACATATCACGGCGGCCAACCTGTTTACCAATGTGCACCGGCGCATCGAGGCGGAAGATACGTACCGTGTGCTGCGCGCCATATTCAAGGGTGTGCCTGCTTGTGTCGTCCATCCACCCTTGTCGGCGGCGATGGGTTTGTGCGACGAAGGCGCGGCCAATCATATGCGCCTGTCGCCGGGGCACTGCGCACGCGGGCTCAATGTATTCGTCTATGGTGCCGACGGCGGCGCCCGCGATCCACAGTTCGCCCGCCAGACATTATCGGCGTCGCAGGCCGTTCAGTCGCAGCACCGCATACCCAATTCGGCGACGTTGTTCGTTCGCCAGAATCCGGGTATGATTCGCGCCGGTGTGTTCCATAATGATGTGATTGCGGTAAGCAACGAGCATGTGCTGTTGGTGCATGAAAAAGCCTATGAGGGCGGCTATAAGGATCTGGATCGCATCTCGCAGGCGTACCACATGCTGCATCCGTATACGGACCCGCTCATAATCGTCATCAGCGAAGATGAATTATCGGTCGAAGAAGCCGTGCATACGTATTTTTTCAATAGTCAAATAGTCACCCGGCCCGATGGCGGTATGACGCTGATCGCCCCGGCGGAAGTCGGCCTGCTCTATGAGGGCATCGCGGCAAAGCTCATGGATCGTATCCGCCGCGATCCCGACAGTCCCATCGACGATATCTGTACCATCGATCTGCGCCAGAGCATGCAAAACGGCGGCGGCCCGGCTTGCTTGCGCTTGCGCGTGGCGATGGGACAGGCGCAACTGGATGTGATGGGGCGCAGTGTAAACGTCATGGCGGGCGATGCACAACTGAGCGCGCTCGAAGAGGTGATCACACGTCATTACCCGGACCAGTTGACAGCGCAGGATCTGGGAAATCCTGAGTTGTACCGATGCAGCCGCGTTGTGCTGGCGGAATTTTCAGAGATATTGAAATTGCCGTTATTATAGGGGCTGGTTCGGTGCCGCCGGTTTGGCCGGAAGGCGCGAAAAAATCGGGTCGGTCACTAGCGGTGACAGGCAAGACAGCAGCCATAAAGGGATATATAGTATGAGAGGGAAAGCAATGCGCGCTTTGTTGCGCGCGAGGCCACGCGCGATGATGCGGGCCGCTTTGTCGGCGTTCATGATAAACGGCATGGGGAAATGATTGATGGCGGTCATCGGCGTGCGGATGTAGCCGGGGCAGACCACCGATACGCGTACGCCCTGATTGCCGAGCCAGCCGCGTAAGCCTTCGCCGTAAGCACGTACGCAGGCTTTGCTGGCGCTATACGCCGGACAGCTCGGTAGGCCGCGCATGCCCGCCAGCGAACTTATCAGAGCGATCTGTCCGCAGTTGCGCTCTACCATGGCTGCGATCAGCGGCTGGACGGTATTGATCGTACCATCGATATTGGTAGCGAAAATGTCGCGCACCTGCTCGCCACTTTCGCCGTGAATGCCGGTGCCCGCCGATATGCCGGCGTTGGCGATGACGAGGTCGATGGGCGATAGTGCATCGGCGTGGATAAGCCAGCGCGCCATGGCGTCGGCGTCGGTCACGTCGATGATTTCGCTATGAACGTTCGCTCCCTGATTACGGCATTGTGATGCAACCTGTTCCAAACGTTCGCGGTTGCGTCCCTGCAAATGCAGCGTCATGCCCGGCCTGGCGTAGTGCTGGGCCAGTGCGGCGCCGAGGCCGCTGCTGGCGCCGGTGATAAGGATGGTGTTAGGATGGGTCATCGTCGCCGATCTTATTGGAAAATAAAAAAGCGGCCAGAGAAAATTCTCTGGCCGCCAGTATTGCCTTATGCGAAGAAGGGTATTATTTCTTCGGGCTTTCTTTGGATGCGTCAGCCGCTTTGTCATCCGTTTTTTTGGCGGCATGCTTTGCGTGTTTGGCGTGCTTTTCTTTTTTGCTTTCTTTCTTGGCATCGGCCTTCTTGTCCATGGCTTTTACTGCCTTTGGAGCGGGCATCGCCGGAGCGGTGTCAACGCGGTCATGGTTGTATGCACCAACGCCATTCTTAACGTCGGCAGGGGTCTGGGCGAGCGCAGGAGCTGCGAACGCGAGTGCAGTGATAAGGGCGACAGTAGATATTTTCTTCATAGAGGTACCTTTCTTGGGTCTTGAAATGATCGGGAAGTAATCCTTCCGCTTGCGGGATCCATCCTATGTGGTTGACGATTCCGGCACAATGGGAGAAACATTAATTCTTGTACAGGTTGAGTGAAATCCGTTATTTATTAAACAGTTGTTGCATTTTTGTCCCACTTGCGGGGTAGCGATCGACGCACGCCGCAGGTTGAAAAGCAATTCCCTGAAACGGGCGGAAAATCTTATTTTTTCTAGGGTGAAGGCGGTGGGGGCAAGGATTTTTGCGCCGTTTTCATCAAAAAGTAACCAATTTTTGGTGTATAATAGGGGAGTGAACTTAAGAGCAATATAAAAACAAAAAAGCAGGAAATCATGACAAAGGCTAAAACGGTGTGCGTATTTTGCGGCGCATCCAATAACGTTCCCAAGAAATTCCTCGATATCGGCGCACATTTTGGAAAAATTCTCGCAGAAAGAGACATCACGCTGGTGTATGGCGGCGGCGATTGCGGCGTCATGGGCGCGGTGGCTAATGCCACTATGAAAAACAAGGGCCACGTCACCGGCATCTTCCCGGTGTCTTTGCGCAATATCGAAAACGAGCATCAGAGCTTAAGCGAAATCATCATCGTTAACACCATGCATGAGCGCAAGATGGGCATGTTCGAACGCTCGGACGCGTTCGTGATTTTCCCCGGCGGCTTCGGAACGATGGACGAAATGTTCGAAATCCTGACATGGAAACAGTTGCAGCTGCACGACAAGCCGGTCATCATTTTCAATTACCAAGGCTACTGGGACCCGCTGATCGCGCTGATGAAGAACATCATCGAGGTCGGTTTCGCCAAGCCGGTCACCGCGACCTATTATCATGTGGTCACCGAACTGGAAGAGATTATGGACGTGTTACGGTTTTAAAATAATTTGATCGCCACGCTCAACCCCTCCTGCGTCGGAATGATCGTTCCGCTATATTTATTCCGGTTAGCCAATCGTTCATTGAAACGGCGCATATTGTGCCATGCGGTCGGGGCCATGTCGGGCGGCGGAGCGTCCTGCCCCATGCTGCCGAACAACAACGTATTATCCGCGACGATCAGCCCGCCTTTGCGGATATTGCGCTCTGCCCAGTCGAGATAATCGCTATAGCTGATTTTATCGGCGTCGATGAATACCATATCGAACGGGCCTTTGGCCGATAGCTGCGCCAACACGCTATGTGCATCGCCTTCAAGCTGCGTGATGCGTTCCTGCATGTCCGATTGCGCGATGAATTCCCGGGCCATGGCGCAGTGGCGCGGGTCTTTGTCGATGGTGTAGATGTGGCCGTTTTCGGGCAGGGCGCGCGCCATCCAGAGCGTCGAATATCCCGCCAGCGTGCCGATTTCGACGATGGTACGCGTACCGTGCAGCGCGATCAGCATTTGCAGCAGCCTGCCTTCCTCGGCGCCGATATGGATCGGCATGCCCATGGCGTGCAACGCCGCATCGATACGTTCCAGCAAGGCGTCTTGCGGTGCGTAGAGACTCCGGATATAGTCGAGGCTTAATGATTCGTTTTTGGGCATAGGGGCAGAATGGAAGCAGTCGAAGCGGTTGTCAATACAGGTGCTGCCGAGCCATCGCTTTCACTGACCGGCCGCCAATGGATATTCCGCGAGGCCGATGAACGACTGGTGTCGGCTCTTGCCCAGAAATATGGCCTGCCGGACATGCTGGCGCGCCTGCTGGCGGCGCGTGGCGTTGGACTCGCGGAGGCTGAATTATTCTTAAACCCCAGCCTCAAAGTTTCCATGCCCGATCCGTCGCACCTGTTTGACATGGATGCGGCGGCGGAGCGCGTTGCAGGAGCCATCATCCACGGCGAGTGCGTCGCCATTTTCGGCGATTACGATGTGGATGGCGCCACGTCGTCGGCGTTGCTCACGCGGTATTTGCGTGCGCTCGGCAATGAGCCGATCATCTATATTCCCGACCGCATGAGCGAAGGCTATGGCCCGAATACCGCCGCGTTACTGGGCCTGAAAGACCGCGGTGCGACGCTCGTGATTACCGTCGATTGTGGGACGATGGCGTTCGAGCCGCTGGCGGCGGCGCATGAGGCGGGGCTGGATGTGATCGTGATCGACCACCATATCGGCGAAGCGCGCAAGCCCAAAGCCTATGCCATTGTCAATCCCAACCGGCTCGACGAGACTTCGCCGCATCGCCAACTTGCCGCCGTTGGCGTGGCCTTTCTGCTCTGCGTTGCGGTAAACCGGAAACTGCGTGAGCAGGGGTGGTTCGCCATACGTAGCGAACCCGATCTCCGGCAATGGCTGGATATTGTAGCGCTGGGCACCGTATGCGACGTGGTGCCGCTGACCGGGTTCAATCGGGCGCTGGTGGCGCAGGGGCTGAAGGTCATGGCAACGCGCGGAAATCCCGGACTTCGCACAGTGCTGGACATGGCGGCGGTGGACGAAGCGCCGGGCGTGTATACCTGCGGGTTTATCGTTGGGCCGCGCATCAATGCCGGTGGCCGCGTCGGCAAATCCGATCTGGGCGTGCGGCTGCTCACGACCGACGATCCTGCCGAAGCATTGGAATTGGCACGGGAACTCGACAAACATAACGCTGAACGCAAAGCCATCGAAACGATGGTGCTCGAAGCGGCGCAGGCGCAGGCCGAACTGGCGGATGCGCAAAATCCTTTGCTTATAATCGCCGGGCAGGGTTGGCATCCCGGCGTGATCGGCATTGTGGCAGGCAGGTTGAAAGAACGTTTTTATAAACCGGTGGCGGTGATTGCGATCGCGAACGGTATCGGCAAGGCATCGGCGCGTTCGGTGTCGGGCATCGATTTCGGTGCGGCCGTGATCGCCGCACACGATGCCGGGTTGCTCCTGGCAGGCGGCGGGCATGCGATGGCGGCGGGATTTACCGTCGAGGAAGCCAAGATTCCGGCGTTGACGGAATTCCTGATGCAGCGCCTGCATCTGCAAAGACAGGAATCGGGCCACGCGAGACGGTTGATGCTCGACGGCATGATCAGTATCGCCGGGGCCACGCCGGAGATGGTGGCGGGCATGGAGCGCCTTGGACCTTTTGGGCAGGGTAATCCGTCGATCCGGCTTGCGGTGCAGGGCGTGGTTAATTTGAAACCGGAACTGGTGGGCGAGCACCATGTCAAAACGTTGCTGATCGATCCCTTAAGCAATGCGCGCCTCTCGGCGATTGCCTTTCGCGTGGCGGGCACCGCCCTTGGTGATGCGCTGCTTTCCACCCGCGGAAAAACACTCGATGTCGCGGGTCAGGTGCGCTGTCAGGAATGGAACGGCAAGCAGACGATGAGCCTGATGATCGACGACATCGTCGTGCGGGGCTGACCCATAAGATCATTATTTATCAATATATAAAACATCCTCTGCTTTGTGCATTTCCTTTTTTGCCGATAAATGGTAGACACTATTGTTTTGGTTCAACAACAAGCCCTTAGGCGTATTTTGGCATCCGCGTTCATGCAATTTTTCCACACATTGAAAAAGCCAAGCATCATTCCCGGTTTTGGGCTAACGCTGGCGTTCACGCTGGCGTATCTCGCGGTGATCGTGATCCTGCCGCTGTCGGGGCTTTTTTTCAAAGCCTCCGCTCTCACCCTCAGCGAATTCTGGCAGACGGCCACCAGCGACCGCGTAATGCATGCGTATAAAATCAGTTTCGGCCTCTCTTTTATTGCGGCGCTGATCAATAGTTTCTTCGGCCTGATCATCGCATGGATATTGGCGCGTTACCATTTTCCCTTTAAAAAAATAGTGGACGCCATGGTCGATCTGCCGTTTGCGCTACCCACCGCCGTGGCCGGTATTGCGCTCACCGCGCTGTATGCGCCCAAAGGCTGGATCGGGCAATATCTGGAGCCGCTCGGCGTCAAGGTGGCGTTTACGCCGCTGGGCATTCTGGTGGCGTTATTATTTATCGGCTTGCCTTTTATCGTGCGCACCGTCGAGCCGATCTTGCAGGATGCCGACCGCGAACTCGAAGAGGCGGCGCTGAGCCTTGGGGCTACGCGTTGGCAAACCTTCCGGCAGGTGATTTTCCCGAGCATTGTCCCGGCGCTGCTCACGGGTTTCGCCATGGCGTTCGCGCGCGGCCTCGGCGAATACGGTTCGGTCATTTTTATCGCGGGCAATATTCCGCAAGTGTCGGAAATCGTGCCGCTCTTTATCGTCATCAAGCTCGAGCAATACGATTATGCCGGAGCGACGGCTATCGCCTGCGTTATGCTCGTGGCCTCGTTCATCCTGCTTTTCATTATCAATTGGCTCCAGTCGTGGGCCGGTAAGAATCCGGCGGCGGCATGAAATACCGTTCCCCCACCAGTGAATCGTGTGGCGTGCAGGCGGTATTGATGCTGCTCGGGCTCGGCTTCATGGGCATTCTGGTGGCGCTGCCCATGGCCGTCATATTCGTCGAAGCTTTCCGGCAGGGTTGGCAGACGTACCGCGATGCGCTCGTCAACCCGCAGGCGCTTTCGGCGATTCGCCTGACGCTCTTGATTTCAGCCATCGCCGTGCCGCTCAACGTATTGTTCGGGCTTGCCGCTTCGTGGGCAATCGCCAAATTCGATTTTGTCGGTAAGCGGTTGCTCATCACGTTTATTGACCTGCCCTTTTCGGTGTCGCCGGTGATTTCCGGCCTGATTTATGTGTTGCTCTTCGGCGCCAACGGCTATTTCGGCGAGTGGCTGGACGCGCATGATGTACAGATTATTTTTGCCGTGCCGGGATTGGTGATCGCTACGATCTTCGTCACCTTTCCTTTCGTCGCCCGCGAGTTGATCCCGCTCATGGAAGAGCAGGGGACGGAGGAGGAGGAGGCGGCAATCATGCTGGGGGCCAGCGGTTTCCGCACGTTTTTAAGCGTGACCCTGCCCAACATCAAATGGGGATTGCTCTACGGCGTATTGCTGTGCAACGCCCGCGCCATGGGCGAATTCGGCGCGGTATCGGTCGTGTCCGGCCATATCCGCGGTCACACCGATACCATTCCGCTGCATGTCGAAATATTGTATAACGAATATAATTTTGTGGCGGCCTTCGCCGTGGCGTCGATTCTTACGATGCTGGCGCTGGTTACGCTCTTGCTTAAGAGCCTGATAGAATTTAAATTCGCTCGTGAGATACGGGCCCAGAAAGGATAACGCTCTCTATGCCTTCGATACCGATTCCCGTCTTCACCGTGGTACTTTTGCTATTGTCGAATGTCTTTATGACGGTGGCATGGTATGGCCACCTTAAATACAGGCACTTGCCGCTGATACCGGTCATCCTCGTCACCTGGGGCATCGCCTTTTTCGAATATTGCCTGCAAGTGCCCGCCAATCGTTACGGCTACGGATATTTCTCCGCCGTGCAGCTGAAAACGATTCAGGAAGTATTGACACTATCGGTGTTTGTTCTGTTCTCCACGTTTTATCTGGGAGAGCCGCTGCGCTGGAATCATTATATCGGTTTTATAATGATCTGCGCGGCCGTCTATGTCATCTTCCATAAATGGTAACACGATGGGCATCGAAGTCAAAAATATCCGTAAAAACTTCGGCGATTTTGCCGCGCTGAACGACGTCAATCTCAAGGTCAATGACGGCGAGTTGGTAGCGCTCTTAGGCCCGTCGGGTTCGGGCAAGACTACGCTGCTGCGCATTATCGCCGGACTTGAATTCTGCGATTCCGGCAGCGTGCTGATCGATGGTTCCGAGGCCAGCAGCATGCACGTCAAGGAACGCAATGTCGGCTTCGTGTTCCAGCATTACGCGCTGTTCAAGCACATGACCGTATTCGCCAATGTCGCGTTCGGCCTGCGCGTTCGGCCTGCGCATCTGCGCCCGTCGCCCGACGAGATTCAGGACCGCGTCATGGCGCTGCTGAAGCTGGTGCATCTCGATAAATTCCATGATCGCTATCCGTCGCAGCTTTCCGGCGGCCAGCGCCAGCGCGTGGCGCTGGCCCGTTCGCTCGCGGTTGAGCCGAAATTGTTGCTGCTCGACGAACCGTTCGGCGCGCTCGATGCCAAGGTGCGTAAAGAGCTGCGCCGCTGGTTGCGCCGCCTGCACGACGACATCCATATCACCAGCATTTTCGTCACCCACGATCAGGAAGAGGCGATGGAGGTTTCCGACCGCGTGGTGGTAATGAATAGCGGCAAGATCGAGCAGGTGGGCACGCCCGAACAGGTCTATCATCAGCCCGCCAACGGTTTCGTGTACGATTTCCTTGGCAACTATAACGAATTCATCGGCTGGAAAGACGAAAACGGCGACGTGCATCTGGCCGAAGACGATCTGTGGGAATCGCAACAGCCGGTAGCCGTGCCGGTGGCGGCGGGCCGCCCGCATTGGCTCAATCGCTATCCGGAACTGGTCGGCGCCATCCGCAAAGTCGTGCCGGGATTGCCGCTGCCGGTGAATGCGCCCATCAGCCGCCAGAGCGGAAAAATGACGCGCAGCCAGATGCGGGTGCTGCTTGCTGAGCGCGGCATCCCGGTGCGCGTATTCGCCCGCCCGCATGAAATGTTCGTGACCAAAACGCCCGACGACGCGCATGAATATATCCCGGTCGAGGTGATCCATCTCAATCCGGCAGGAGCGCTTGCCAAGATCGAGATGCAGCGCAAGAACGGCATTATTTTGCAAGCCGAAATCCCCAAGACGATTGTCGATTCGCTGAGCATTCGCCGGGGCGATCAGGTATTCGTGCGGCCTAAGAATATCAGGGTGTTCGAATGAATTTCAAAAAAAACCTGCCCAATTACTTGACCTATCTGCGCATCGCCGTGATTCCGCTGCTGGTCATGGTTTTTTTTCTGAAGGGCGATTGGGGCTATTATTTATCGACATTATTGTTCTTCATTGCCGGTGTGACCGACTGGCTGGACGGGTATGTGGCGCGCATCTGGCAGGCGCAATCCAATCTGGGCCGGTTTCTCGATCCCATCGCCGATAAATTGCTGGTGGCCACTGCGCTGATCTTGCTGGTCGAGCAGGAGCGTGCCGATTTACTCCCTGCGATTGCCATCGTCTGCCGCGAGATACTGGTGTCGGGGTTGCGTGAATTTCTGGCGGAAATCCGCGTGAGCGTGCCGGTATCGAAACTCGCCAAATTCAAAACGGCGGCGCAGATGCTGGCCATCGGGTTTTTATTGCTGGGCGAGGGCGGCCCGGCCTGGATGCATCTGGAGTTTTTAGGGCGCTCGCTGCTGTGGCTGGCGGCCGGGCTTACGCTCGTGACGGGTTATGCCTATCTGCAAACCGGCCTCAAACACATGACTGAGACCGGGGATAAATAAACCGGGGCAAATTTACGCCAGCACGCGCGCCGAATAATCTTCCATCAGCTGCAAGCCCATGCGGCCGACATTGAATGATTGGTCGCCGATCTGCGAAATCGGCGTCACTTCGGCGGCGGTGCCGCTTAAAAATATCTCCGATACCTGTTTCAGCTCTTCCGGCTTGATGTGCCGCTGGATCACCTCGATACCGCGTTTTCTGGCCAGTTCGATCACGGTGCGGCGCGTGATGCCGTCCAGGAAACAATCCGGCGTCGGCGTGTGCAGCGCGCCGTCGATGACGAAAAACATGTTGGCGCCGGTCGCTTCGGCGATGAATCCGCGGTAATCGAGCATCAGCGCGTCGTCGAACCCGGCATCCTCGGCGGCGTGTTTGGACAAAGTGCAAATCATGTAGAGCCCGGCGGCCTTGCTGGCGGTAGGCGCCATGTCGGGGCCGGGACGCACCCATTTCGACAGTTGCAGACGCAAGCCGCGCTGCCGCGCTTCCTTCGAGAAATAGCTCGGCCATTCCCACGTGGCGATGGCGACATGGATTTTGGTTTGTTGCGCCGACACGGCCATCATCTCGCTGCCGCGCCACGCCACTGGGCGGATATAGCCGTTGGTGATGTTTTGTTTTGCGATAATATCCAGCGTCGCTTTTTCGATCTCCGCCAGCGAATAAGGAATGGTAAAACCCAGCAGCTCGGCGGATTTCAGCAAGCGTTCGCTGTGCTCGCGCAGCTTGAACACCTTGCCGCCGTAAACGCGCTCGCCTTCGAAAACGCAGCTGCCGTAATGCAGCCCGTGCGTCAGTACATGCACTTTGGCGTCGCGCCACGGCACCATTTTACCGTTCATCCAGATAAAGCCGTCGCGGTCGTCAAAAGGTATAAGCGTCATCGTTTTTCCTATCGTTACTTTAGGATGATCCGATTATCCGATAATCGGATCATCGTTTTTCCAGTGCAATGGCTGAAACCTGCCGACCGTATACTGGTTCGCCACGCAGTGTCGCCCGCCGGTAACTGAAAAAATCATTTTCCTGTAAACACGTATCATGCGCAAGCACATTTATGCGGGAAATCCCGGCGCTTTTCAGGCGTTCCTTGGCGTAAGCCTTGAGATCAAACTGGTAATGCGCGGCGCGGGCACCATGCACGAAATAGATTTTATTTCCAGGGTCTTGCGCAAGGAATGTGTCGCGGAATTCTTCACCCACCTCATAGGAGCCCTGTGCGATGGCCGGGCCGATACTGGCGCAAATGGCGGGAATCGCGGCTCCCAGTTGCATCATGGATTCCAGCGTTGCTTCGATGACGCCGCCGATAGCGCCTTTCCATCCGGCATGGGCGGCGGCGATGACGCCGTGCGCGCTGTCGGAAAACAAGACGGGCAGGCAATCGGCGGTAAGGATGCCCAGCGCAATGCCGGGCGTATGGGTCACCAGCGCATCGGCCTCGGGCGCGTCACGCCAGTTCCACGGCGCATCCAGTATCACGGCTTTGGCGCTGTGGATCTGGTAGGCGGTACACAAGGAATCGGCGGGGCAGCCGAGCGTATCGGCCACCACAGCGCGGTTTTCGGCCACGTTTTTAATATCGTCGCCCGAGCCGAAGCCGCAATTGAGCGCGGCGTAGAGGCCCGTGCTGACGCCGCCGCGGCGGGTGAAAAACCCGTGCCGTATCCCGGACTCGGCGGACAATGTGGGGCAGGTGACATGCATACCGCTAATTTAAGCCCGCGGCACGGCGGACGTCTATCTGAAAATTTTCAGCCCTTGTGGATTCGGAGAATTTTTGGGAGGTTCAGGCCTGTAATCTCTTGCAATGGCCGCCAGCAGCAATAATTGTGCCCTATTGAGATCCGAATAGCGGATGGCCAGGATGGAATTTTCGGGACGAATTATTCCGAATGGTGTCTCGCCTTCTTTATACCATCCCATATTTTTATATGGCTCACGGTTCTCTTCGACTATTTCACCAAATGTGTCTTTTTTAAGCCCCATAAGGTGTTCCTGCAACAGATTGAAAATCTTCCTAACGTTTTTCTCGGGGCCGGATAGGCACATATAAGGCAGAATGTTATGTGGGCCGACCTTGAATAAATATTGTTCTTCTTTATTAATACGTGCTTCCATAAGACTTGTGAGCGCTTGTTCTACTATTGCCTCGGGAGTGGGGCGTACATCCATAATAATATATCAAGCGTAAGGTTAAAATCCCTCAGGTTTCGGCAGGTTGGGATGGACAAGGCATAAAACCTTGAACAGTTCGCCCATCTGCCCCGCCGAGGTTAAGCGTGCCCAGCCGGAAAGTATAGATTTTTTTTGCGGCGGCGGCGCTTTTTTGCGCAAGGCGTCCACGCGCGCTTCGCCGCCGAGCGTTTTCAAAAACGCGCCTTGCCCCACCGGGCCGTAGACGTTCGCACCGCCGACCACCGCCGCTTTGGTCAGGGCATAAAAATCGACATGGGTGGTCACATCCGCCGTGCCGGGTTCATCCAGCACGTCGTGCGCGCGGTGGTCTCTCACGGCTTGCAGCGTATCGCCGTGCTTGTTGCCGCCATAGCCGTAATCGGCGATCAGCGCCACGCCGCCATGGGTGAAGATGCGGTTGGCGATGACCAGCGCCATGGCGTTGGCCGCTTCGTTATATTCGTAAATCCCAAAACCCTCCCCCCTTGAGGGGGAGAGCAGGGTGGGGGGTAGCTTAGCAGGAGCAAGGGGTGGAGAGAGGATGAATTCCAGCTTGTTTTCTTTATTGACGCCTATTAATCGCTCAGACCACCCCCCACCCCGGCCCTCCCCCTGAAGGGGGGAGGGGGTATAAAGGAACTGGCGGACGGGCAGCGCGTCGAAAAACTCATTGGCGACCAAGAGCAGCGGCTTTTGCGGGATTTCGCCGAAGCCCGTATGCCAGCGAATATCGGGATGCTTGCCCGCCAGCGCGTTCCATTGCTTCTGCCGCAGCGCCGGGCTCAGCTCCATCAGATGCACGCTTACGGCGTCGTGAAATCCTTTGATATGGGCGGTAGCGCGCAATATGTCGGCCATCAGCGTGCCGCGCCCCGGCCCCAGTTCCGCCAGCGCCGCTTCGGGTTTTCCCATGATGATCCATTGCATGCCGAGCCAGGCGCCGACCATCTCGCCGAACACCTGGCTGATTTCCGGCGCGGTGGTGAAATCGCCCTGAATGCCTAGCGGGTCCTTCCTTATATAATAGCCGTATTCGGGATGGGTGAGCGCGATCACCATATATTCGGCGACCGACATCGGGCCGTCCTTGCGGATATGTGTTTTAATCAGTGTTTCGAGTGTCACGCGGCAATGCGCGGCGCCGTGCACCGAAAAATAAGATACAGGCCGTAGGCCAGCATGGGCAGGCAGAGCAATTGCCCCATGGTGATGAACCCGGCGAAATAGCCCAGGAATTCGTCCGGCTCGCGGAAACATTCGGCGACGATGCGCGCCACCGCATATCCGGCGATGAAGACGCCGCCGAGCGTGCCGGGTTTTTCGCGCGCGTTGGTGTATTTCAGCAGCACCATTAATACGGTAAACAGCACGACGCCTTCCATGCCCGCCTCATAGAGCTGGCTGGGATGGCGCGGCAGGTCGCCCCCGCGCGGGAACACCATGCCCCACGGCACATCGGTCACGCGGCCCCAGAGTTCGCCATTGACGAAATTGGCCAGCCTGCCGAAAAAAAGACCGATGGGCGTGGCGCAGGCGATCAGATCGATCAGCTCGAAGAAACGGATATGGTATTTGCGGCAGAACAAAATAAACGCGGTGATGACCCCGATCAGCCCGCCGTGGAACGACATGCCGCCTTCCCAAAGATGCAAAATCTGGCCGGGATTGGCGAAATAATAATCGGGTTTGTAGAAGAGTATATAACCTAACCTGCCGCCCACGACGATGCCGATCACCGCCCACATCACCATGTCGTCCAGCGCTTTTTGCGTGAGGTTGGCCACGGGCTTACGCGCATGCTCACGCGCGACAACCCACCAGCCGAGCAGGATGCCCGCGATATAGGCCAGCGAATACCAGCGTATGGCGAGCGGGCCTAAATGAACGGCAACGGGATCGATGTTGGGGAAGGGGAGCATAGAAGGCGTTGCCGGTTGCTGGTTGCTGGTTGCCCGAACATATACGAGCCACGCGCAACGGGCAACGGGCAACGATCTAATATTCGTCCCAGTTTTTCTTTTCGGCGGGGATGGGAGGCGCGACATCGGTGCTGACGGTGGCGCGGTGCATGGTCACAGGTTCCTTGAGCATTGGATAACTTATGGCGATTTCGGCTTTTACTTCCTCGGTGGGTTCGCCTTTGCCAGCGGCAATGACGGTACCAAAATCGCTGATATTGAAATTGGCCTCGCCTTGCAGCGCGACCTGCAATTTCTTGACATCAGCGATGCCAACTTTTAGGTAACAATAAATCAGGTCGCCGAAGATGTTTTTACCCCGGAGCAACAAGACGGCATATTCGTCCTTTAGGAGCTCGCCGAAATCGACGCCACCGCTACCAAGGACTTGAGTGCTCCATTTTGCTGACATGCGTATCAAAATCTAAACAGTTAGAAAAACCCCGGAAATCCATGGTGCCTTATGGCTCTATACTATAATGAAAATGGCCCGATTGTAAATGTAAAAACAGCACGTTAATTTAGGATTTTGGCATGGGGATGCGGATAATGGCCTATTGGCTGTGGCAAGATTTGCAGCCTTAATGGTTGCTAGTAGGCTTATTGGCCTATACAGATATGCCTTCGGAGCTTTTTGGAACGGCGCCGGTTAACTTGGCAACCATTTCGTCCTGTTGGGGTTCGATACCGCCAGTGACTGTTCTTCTTATAAGATTTCCTAAGGTGTCTCCTACTATGGAGGGAGCAACAACGTCTATCACTTGTTTTGGGTTGATTTCTAATTGGCTCATGTTTAACCCCATAACTATACTCTGTCTTACTCGTTTGCTCGTTAATGTTCTTATAACCTCATCCTATCGAAAACGCGGGAGGGCATCAAATGATAAGAAGGACGGGACGTTATAATTCATCAGGCTGTAACCGAATTGTAACTGAACTGTAACATATGGGGTGTTTTAGCGGTCAAAATCGGTGGCATTTTAGCTAAATGCGATCCTCCGTAAGGGGCTGTGGGTAGTTATCTCCTCCGAATAGTAGGCGCTGGTTTCCCGCAGAAATAGACTTCCGGGGCATATATAATAAGGATAGGCTTATTTTTTAGCTCCCCCCTTGCGGGGGAGCGGACGAAGCGTAAGACGAAAGTCGAACGCTGAGTCGTGGGGGGTGGTTCGATAGCGCACCGTCATTGCACCCCCCACCCTAACCCTCCCCCGCAAGGGGGGAGGGAATAAAAAGAGATTAAAAATGTCAAGAAACATCAAGGAAAACGGCCAAAAACGCCGGGAATCTTGGCTAAGCGGATTGATGGATAACGATAACGCATTTTACGAAGCGGTTCCAGACGGTCCCAAACGGGGGTGAAACGGTCGCGAATCGCATCGCAGCGGTTAGATAATGGTGCGAAAAGGTCGCGAAACGGTTCGTAACGGTTCTTTATGCTTGCGTGATGGCGTGCTGAGTATCGTAGTCCGGCATGGCGTCATAAGAATGGACATAGGCGCGTTCTTCTATGCCGGTGACGAGCAACGCCGTAATCTGTCGGTCGAAGCTGAGCAGAAATCCGATGCGGCTCAGATCGGAATCGAAACGACGGCGGCCATAGGCGGCATCGACGGCGGCGTCGAGCGCCTCGTGCGCGTCGCGTAAGGAGTCAGGCATGGTCAGCGGGTCGTACAGGGCTTCCAGCGGTTGTGCGAGGAATGCGTCTCTTGCGTCCAGCACGGCCTGCGCCTTGGCCTCGATATGTTTCAGCTGCGCTTCAGTGTGATTGAGCGGCCAAGGGAAATTCTTGAGGATGGCCTTGTCGGCATGGCGGTGGCTGCCGTCCAGTTTGCCGGTCGTGAACTTGACCCACGCCATGTGCATGGCGGAGCTGAGTATGCCGAAATGATAAAGCCGTGCGTCGCGCACGACCATAAGCGAATGGGCGGCCACCCGGTCGGCGGGCATGAAATCCACCGGCAGGTACTGCCAGCTTTCCGACGTTGCCGCCGGTACCGTCAGATATTGGGCGGGCTGAAAATGCGCTTTAGCCATAAAACCTCCTGATGGGGGCGTTATAGGGTTTCCCCCTTACCGGTAAATTTCTCCCCTTAGGGTAAATAAAGCAATTGCCGTGCCATTTTTTATGCCGCTTACCGGCTTTCAGCCTTGTTTTACGGGAATGTCATTACGGGGGCGTAATATTTATAAAGTTCAGTTTGTTGAAAAAAGGGTGTTTTTTGGAAATCCACTCATGTAATGAAGAAGCAGCATATACATTATCGCGTCAGGTCATGAATTTTACCCCTATCACCCAATCGTTCCTGAATATCCGGCAAAAATATCCGGCCTGGGTTTTCCTTACGGCGGCGGCGCTTTCCGGCGTACTTCTGATTCATGCCGGGCGCATTTTTTTCGATGACGATCCCACCCCGTCGGTGCTTTTGTTCGGCAGCAATTTTCTCTCCTCGGCCGGCGTTTTGCTGATGGTGTTCGCGGCTATCGGCACAGTTACCTATTGGCTCGAACGCCGCGGCGTGGATCGTTTTTCGCTGGCGATATTCGCGGTGGCAGGGCTGGTCAGCTTGCATTACCTGCATGTCAGCTGCAACAACGCCTATACCAACGATTGGTACCAGATGGGGGGCGGTCACTTCCCCTATGCCGATTTCATCAGCAAGCACCCGCTGAATCCCTACGGTTTTCACGGATGGGAAGAACATCATCCGCCCGTCTATTATTATTTTGCCGGGGCGATGATCGTGTTTGCCAAAACGATTGAGACCCTGCCGGTGCTGACGATGGTTCGTTTCCTCTCTTGTTTTTTTACACTGTGGTTTAGTGCATTCGGCCTGCTGACGCTCCGGCGCGCCGGGCTGCCGACGGCCATCTACCGGGCCTGCGCCGTGTTGTTTTTGCTGTGGCCCGCCGGAATCCATTTGGCTTCCAAGATCAGCAATGAACCGATGTATTATGCCTGTTACGCCGCGGCATTTTATTATGCGTTGGTATGGTATCAGGACAATAAAGACAACCAGCTCATGCGCGCCCTGTTGTGGGCGGGTGTGGGATTTACGGTGAGGACGAATGCCATCGTAGTCTTTGCCGTTATCGCGGCGCTGGTGCTTGCGGCATGGTGCCGCGAGCGGTTCGATTTCCGCAGGCTCTATAGCGAGGAATGGGGTTTGGTGGCGCTGTGGCTAGCGATTTTTCTGATTATCAATTCCGGCCGGATCATCATTCATTCCCTGGATCCGGGCGAACTGGCCTATCATTTCGGTACCGGAACATCACGGCACGTGCCGCTCAGTAATTTTCTTATTTTTAATTATAAGAATTTTATTATCAGTCCTTTTAATACATGGTCGGGGGCGCAGACATTCTGGGATTATCTTTTGAAGACGATGTTATACGGCGAATACCGGTGGCGGAATCCGGATCTCGCCAGATTATTGAATCTCATGGAGTGTATGATCGTGCTGTACATAACGCTGACATGGCTCATGCTACGCCGGGGCGAGATGCAGGGAAAAGAGATGTTCCCGTATGTGGCGGCGGTGCTTTTGCCGCTGGCGTTCCATATGATTTTTATGATGTGGAAATCTTCTATGAATAACCAGGATGCGCGCTATGTCTATCCGATGCTGCCCTGTTTTTGTGTGCTGTACGGGCGGGCGCTTGTCTTGTTGGATGAGCGCAGGAGCGTGCTCTTGCCCGTCGGTATCGGGCTGGCGTATAGCTTCGCGGCGCTGTCGGTTATTTTCTTCTGGGGACAGGTGCGCTAGGCGTAAAAAACCCGCCGGCACATGAATGCCGACGGGTTTTGTAAAGGCTGCCCGACCGTATTAGTGCGTCTGGGTAACGGTGGCGGAATTGCCGGTGCCCGTCTGCGTATAGTTGGCGACGTTGCCGATGCCGTTCTGTGTCAGCGCAATTATGTTGGCGCTGCCGATCTGGTTGATGTTGGCGGTGTTGGTGCTGCCGTTTTCCAGAAGAGTGATGCCGTTGCCATTGCCAATCTGATTGGTGTTCAGGATATTATTATCGCCTTTGATGGTGATGTTATCCGTGTCATACGCACCGTTCTGGAAGACGTTGATTTCATCGTGGCTGCCTTTCACCAATAGTTTGGCGGTATCATAAGAATCGGCGCCCGAAAAGGTCGGGGTTGTCTCGCCGGTCTGGTTGATATTGACGTTGTCGAAGCCGCCTTTTTCGATGAGGCTTGCCGTGTTCCCGGTCGTACCCTGGATAATAGAGCCTTTATTGGAGGTGCCGTTCTGTATGACAGTGGCGGTATTGGTATATCCCCACTGAGTCACGACGGCATTATCGGTTAAACCGGTTTGGTTGATATGCGCCGTTTGCGGGTCGCCGAGCTGCGTAAGGGTAGCCGTGTCATGCTGGCCCTCCTGGGTAACGAAGCCCTTGTTGTTCGATCCGCCCTGCGTCACGGTCACGTCATTGTAATCGCCGTTGGAGAATACGTAGGCGTGGTTATTATCCGCGTAATTGCCCGGCGAATCCCAGCCCGCGATAGTAGCCTGAGTGACGTTGATATTCAGATGGCTGCCGTTGCCGGTCACATTCAGCCCGTTTACGCTGCCTGACTGATAGGTGTTGATAGCGTCGGTGGCGCCGATTTCAGTGACTTTACCGGTATTGCCATAGCCGTATTGCGTGGCGGAAAGCTTGCTGTCGATGCCCTGCTGGGTAAGGTTGAGTGAATTCGGATCGCCCTGCTGATAGGCGAAAATAGACTGGTTGTCGCCGTTCTGGACGGAGGTCAGTTTATTGGCATGGCCATACTGATAGGCTTCCGTTTTGTTGTGGCCGCCGTTGATGGTGGCGTTGGCCGAATTGTCCTGCGCGTAGTTGGCGGGGGTATTCCAGCCTGCGGCATAATCCTGGTCGATTTTGATCACGTTTTTGGTGCCGGTGATGGTAGCGTCGACGCTGTTCCTAGTGCCGTTCTCATCGACGTTGACGGCGTTGCCGTTACCGGTTTCGCTGGTGGTGAGCGAGTTGCCGGTATCCTGCTGGGATGCGGTAACCGTGTTTTTGTAGCCATTCTGATAAGAGTTCAGCGCCTGGCCCGAGCCGGACTGCGTGTCGGTGATGACGTTGTTCGCCTGAATCTGGTTGCCGGTGGCAGTGTTGGCATAGCCTGTCTGCGTAATGTTAAAGGTATTGCCCGCAGCGAAAGCCTGCGCAGAAGCAACGAGAACCGTCAAACTGACGGAAGCAATAAGAATGTTACGTGTAGTCATAAAACAACCCCGTTTAAGATTAATAAATAATTAATAATATGGGATGCTTCTAGTATATGTTTAATGAATTGTCTATAGATTTATAGATTATTTTACTAAATTTGGGGTGTTGGTTAATGTATTGATAATCTATAATTAATTAATAAGCGCTATTTTTCGGGCGCCTGTGATGTGAATTCGATGGAAAAGCCATTGATGTTTTTAAGTATAAACGAACCGCAAAAAAATGCCGCTTCCATAGGGGATATGGAAGCGGCCAGAGAGTTCGGATCATAAAAAGGGCAATATATCTTCCGAAGGAGTTGGTCTGCCAGCGGGAGATATCTATACCATACGCCTATAATACCTAAACCGGCTATACGATCATCACCGTATATATATAAAATCCCCATAAGTATAAAGGCTATTGTTACGGCGCTTTTATGGAACGGCCCGCTGATGTATCGGGGAGCGCGTAATATAACGTTGGCCGGGATGCGCCTCGTGTATGGCATCGAACCCGCTTATTCCGTACCGGTTGGTTACATTGATGCCGCCTTTTCGGCTTTTAGGTATTAAAACATTGACCGCAAGTTAAATTTATATTAATTAATCATCAATCTTAGTTAATTTTAAGGAGGGAAGGAAAATACTGATTCCTGTCCGGCTTTAGAATAAATATTTCTTTCAAAATACGGGAGCAACCACATGTTTACAGATTCGTTCCAGGATATCAGTTCTTCTACCGTGACATTAATGTACGCCATAGGCGGTATAGGGCTATTTCTTTTAGTCGTCGGCTATATCCGCTCACAATGCTCCAAAGATGAATTTTCCTATAACGCGCTGACCGCCATTATGTTGTTTGGTGCGTACATGATGTATTTACTCATCTCTGGCGGCTTGGCGACTGTCAGCACAGGCGTCGTTCAAAAAGTGATGGATAATATAAACCCGATGACCATCGGCTTTATCAATGTGATCCTTTTCTTCGGCATTTATTTTCATGTGAAATATAATACCGCCGTTGTGTATAAGGCGCCGGCCATTCTCATGACGCTCGGCATTCTCGGCACGTTTGTCGGTATCGCCGTGGGTCTGGCCGATTTTGACCCGAACGATATCCAGAAAAGCGTGCCCGCCCTGATTAACGGCATTAAAACGGCTTTCTGGGCGTCCGCCTTCGGTATTTTCTGTGCACTTACCATCAAGCTGCGCGACATATTATTCGGTGGCAGCAGCAGACGCATTGCCGATACAAAATCCGCCAACAACGCCAACATTAATGACCTGGTATCGATACTCAAATCGATTCAGCAGTCTTTGGCGGGCAACGATGAAGCGACTGTGACCCATCAAATCTATCGTGCGCGTCAGGACAACAATATGCGCCTCGACACGCTCATCCGTTCCATGGATGGATTGAAAACGTCGCGAGTTGGAGGTGAGAATCCCGAATTTGCCGCTAAGCCCAGCGTCATGACCGGAACGGGGAGATAATATTTATGTCGGACGCACAGGATTTTTGGGAGCAAATCACGCCGAGTGCCATTGATGAAGACCATTGGATTTGTCTCAGCGATCTCATGACGGGGCTCATGACGATATTCTTGTTGCTCGCTATCCTGCTGTTGATGACGGCGCAGATGCATCCTGTAGATACTTCCCATCTCAACGACCACATCAATGATTTAGCCAATGAAGAATCAATCACTCCTGTAGCGCTCAGTTCACAAAGTGCAAACGTATCCGGCATTCGTATCAGAAAAGGCGCCCGTACGTCGGCAGGCGGTGCAGCTGGAGACGGTGCATCAACCGGCAATGCGTCGGCCACAGTGGAGTCGGTGGGCCATGTGTCCGGTGGCGGCACGTCAGGAGATGGCGCGTCGATCGGCAATGCGTCGGCCACGGTGGAATCGGCAGGGCATGTGACTGGTGGCGGCGGTGCGGCCGGTAGAGGCCCATCAAAAGGAAAATCAACGTCAGGCGGTGCATCCGGCGGCGGTGACCAGCGCCCGGCCTATAAATCGACATGCCCTTTGACACAGCCACCAACGGCTACGGCGGCGGCAAAATAATATATTCAATATACTGGTTTATTGCTTAACGTCGGTTGGCGATGCAGGCAGGGCTGGACACAAGGCCGCCGATTGCTTAATTAAGTATACTCTTTGCCGCTCAAGAATTGGCTTTGTTAGCCGTCGAACGGCTTTAAGTATAGCATAATTTATCTCACCTATTTGTCTTCATCGCTATGTTTCCTGCTTCCCTTCTGTTCAAGGCCATGATCCGTAAAGGTGCACTGGACGTCACCGATGCACACGGACGTACACATAGCTATGCGGGAACGCCGGGCAGCACGTGGCCATCCGGCTGCACGACACGGCGTTGCACTGGAAATTATTGCTCAATCCGCAAATTGCCTTGCCCGAAGCCTATATGTTCGGGACGCTCACCATCGAAAAAGGCACGCTCGACGATTTTCTGCTTTTGTTGGCCAATAATAATCAGGAATTCCGCAATTTCTTCATGTCGAACCTGCAAACCCGGCTGCGCTACGGCCTACGCAAATTGTGGCAGGATAATTCGCCGGATAAAGCGCGTCACAATGTGCATCCAGCATCCGAACGAATCGCTCGAACAGGCGCAGCAAAATAAAAAGAACCACATTATCGCCAAGCTCGATTTGCAGCCACGAAGCACAGCTACACACCATGTACGATGATATTTTTCCCCGCATGTTCGATCTGCATCTGACGGGGTGCGAGCTGGCGATGATCTATTCCGGTACCATGGCGTTTCAGGTGCAGTTCGCCAAGCAGATCGACGCCGTGCCCATCACCCGCGAGTATATCTATGATGGCGACGTCGCTTCTGATGCGCAGGTCAAATATCAGGCGTCGCGCTAACCCGGAATTTTAACGGCTCTGGGTAATCGTTCCGGAAACGATCATGCCGCCGGTGGCTTTCCAGCCGCTGGTATCACTCGCGCCTTGCGCGATAATGCTTCCCCCGGCTGATAGAGCGGAGGCGTCGACATGACCGGCGATAATGCTTCCCGCCGCTTTGACTTCGCTTGTTTTTCCGACATCGCCGCAGGTGACGCTGCCGCCCGCCTGCAATACGCTGTCGCTGCCGACGCTGCCGGTGGTGATGCTGCCTTTGGCGGTGAGTTTGGCGGCGGATTCGACGTTGCCCATGGTGATGCTGCCCGCCGCGGTGGCAGCCAGTTCTTTGCCGGAATCCTTGGCGATGATCGAACTATCGGTCTCCAGATGCACGCCGGTTCCCAGCGCTCCGTCGACGATGATGCCGCTCATGGGGCCTTCTTCTTCGCCGCCGGAGACGACCTTGCCGTTGATGACCACGGTGGAGTTGCCGCTGCTGCTGACTACTACCGTATTGCCGAGTCCGCCGCCGTTTTTGCTTTCCGTCGCATGGGTGGCGATGGTGACGCCGTCACCGACATTGCCGTCGATTTTGACGCCGCCGTTTGTGATTTTGATCTGCGCGTGATCGCCGATATTGCCTTTGATGATGACGGGGGAAGTACGCTCGAACACTTCGCCCGGTGCGATATCGCGCTCGATAATGTCGGGCTTTGCTAGCGCAGCGTTACCTGCTATCAGCGCCGTTGCCGCGAGTGTTCCGATGGCGATCAGAGAGATTTTTTTCATATCGTACCCTTTAAATGAGCGGTTATTTTAGGGCGGACGCGCGCGCCGGGCAATCAAAAACATTAAAAACATTGGTATTTCCGGCCATTTGCACGATATCTTTGTATCTTCCTGCGATTTCGGCTACGTTTACAAAAAATGACCACTGAGAATCTATGAGCATTATTCCTCCTCATCTTTCCGTCGTTATTCCTTGTTATAATGAAGAGGCATCGCTGCATGAGCTGTATCGCCGGATTTCTGAGGCTTGCGCGCCGTACGCGGTAAAAGGGGTCGAAATTATCATGGTAAACGATGGGTCTACGGATCGCAGTTGGGCCATCATCGAAGCATTGCACGCTCAGGATGCGCGCGTAGTGGGGTTGTGTTTTGCCCGCAATTTCGGGCACGCTATGGCGCTGACAGCGGGGCTCGAAGCCTGCCGCGGCGAACGCATTCTCATTATCGATGCAGATCTTCAGGACCCGCCGGAATTGCTTTTGGGTATGATGGAAAAAATGGATGCAGGGGCGGATGTCGTCTATGGCAAACGCATCAGCCGCAGCGGGGAAACCTGGTTCAAGCGGGCAACGGCGAGTGTATTTTATAAAATGCTCGATCATTTAAGCGATATTCCTATCCCGCGCGATACGGGCGATTTTCGCCTCATGACCCGTAAAGTGGTCGATGCCGTAAACGTCATGCCGGAAACCGCGCGTTATATCCGCGGCATGGTGGCATGGGTGGGTTTCCGGCAAGTGCCCATAGAATATGCGCGCGACGAGCGCTTTGCCGGAACGACGAAATATACGCTGGAGAAACTGCTGAGGCTGGCGCTCGACGCGATCACGGGATTTTCCGACCGGCCGCTTCGCCTGGCTTTTTACCTGGGGTTTTCGATGATGATGCTGGGCGCCGTTATTTTAATGTATATTCTTATTTCCTACGTCGAGCACAATACGGTGCGCGGCTGGGCCAGCATGGCCTTTATTTTTGTGATTTTTCAATCCATGCAGTTTTTTTTATTGGGACTGATCGGCGAATATATTGGCCGGACCTATCAGGAAACCAAGCGCCGCCCTAAATATATTATGCTCACACGCGTGGGCTTAGAGGATTGACAGGTGTATTATGCCTGCCTATGCCTAAAACTCCCTATGGTTGAAATATGGCTTCGCAGCGTTATTAACTATTAAACGTGCCAGTGCACCAAATCCTGCGGATTTATGATTATTTGATTTAAAAGCCATGATATTATGTAATATATTGTATTATATAAAATTATATCGCATTAAAGAGTGCGTAATTCCAAGGTGTGGACCATTAGCCGTTTGACTTCGAGCCAGTAAAATAGTACGGTGCCGCTAATTATTAATTAATTGGGGAAAATTATGAAGGCGTATTCATGTTATCGGTTGTTGTGTGCAGGTATCATTAGCGCCGCTAGCGTTGCTTCAAGCACCGTCGCCTATGCCATCACATCGCCGTCCGGCGGCGCGTTTGTGAGTCCGGGCATTATTACACAAGTGCAACAACAGGGTGGAACGGTAGTTATCAGTGGCGGTAACGTCACTATCAATGCTCCCGGCACTTTAACTCTAGGAACGCCATCTCCCATCCCCACGGAAAGTACCGGCTGCGGCGCATGTATGAATACATCATCGTCGCAACCGATTGGCATCGGTACCGTTACGCTCAATGTCCCCGTAGCCCCTTCCGGGACTGTTCCCCTAACTCCTTCCGTAAATAACTCTGCTTTACCGGCACCTGCCATTGGCACTCTGGCCCAGCAGGAAGCACAAGCAATAATCAATGGAACTAGATACCCCTTATCGCCACAGGGGCCACAGACGCTGGGTGATCTTTCGCCTTCAGCAGGCGGGACTGGTGAGCATAATCAATATTCCGATGCCAATGAGGCATTGCGCAATCTCGGCTTAGGATTCTAAGCCATTTGAGCTATCAATAGAGAATCTGGAGCGGGCGAAGGGAGCCGGTCATACCTTATTAATCTATTGATATATATAAATAAACAGCCCGGCCAAAGCCGGGCTGTTTTATTCAGCGGTTACTGGCCGCTTTTTTGTTCTTTTTCTTCACCTTCTTTGCGCTGATGATGGATATGCTTGCTGTCACGGTTCAGCTGCCTATTCATCTTGTTCTGCTCAGCCTTGGTGATGTGGCCATTATGCTTGGCTTCATCCGCACTCAGCTCATTTGCGACTTTACTATCCGTCTTCTGGTCGCGCATTTCCTGGTTGGCGTTAATCTGGCCATCCTTTACACCATTATCAATACGATTCTGCTGGTTCTCCAGGCGCTGGTCGACTTCATTCACGCGCGGATGTCCTGGAACATCGGTATCGGTGGTTTGTGCGAAAGCAGCCGTGGAGGCGAAGCTGCTACCGGCGATGAGTGCCGCAGCGAGCGATACAATAATACGATTGTTCATATAAATCCTTTCTTTCGAATCTGTTTGTTAAGCGTGTATCAGACCATCGATCTGATGATGCTTTTATATATGGGTTACCATTACCAAAAAATGTCCAAAACATTACAGTTTTTTAATTCTCATCGTTATCATGATTCCTACTCGTATGTGGCCTAGGCCATTGACTTGGCAAAGCCTTGATCAGGCTGGCCAACCGACCCGTTCCTGCAAGATCGATATTCTATATTTATGTGGTTTTAATAAGAATCTGGAGCGGGCGAAGGGATTCGAACCCTCGACTTCAACCTTGGCAAGGTTGCGCTCTACCCCTGAGCTACGCCCGCTTATCCTCATATTCCGGCTCAATAATCTGGCCGGAAGTCAAAACAGAGGAACCGGATAATAGGCATTTTCATGCCGTTTGCAAGTCTTTCCTTTTTAGGGTTTCAGGCCGGGTTATTCGCGCGGCGCCCGGCTGGACAGCGCCTCGTCGGGGTTGATGCCGAGCTTGGTAAGCATCGAAATTAGAATAGTGTTCTGGTATTCAAGGTGATTGAGGATCACCTCGATTTCCTCCTCGGCCTTGATATTGACCTCCAGATCGTTTTCGGCGCGGGCATCGGCATGTTTTCCCTGAAGGTTCTGCCCGACCATAATCAGCGGCATCAACAATATCTGGATCAGGTTGGAAATAAACAGCCAGAACACGAACCCCATCGGCGGATCGAATTGCAGCTCCTTAGGCGCGAGCAGGTTCCAGCCCAGCCACAGCACCGTCCACACGAGGATAATCAGGAAAAAACCGATGGTGCCGACGCGGTCGGTGATCCACAAGGCGAACAGGTCGATGGAAGACATTTTTTGCGCAACTTCCTTGGTGACATCACGCAGCGGCTTGCGCCGTTTTTTGAATTCCTCAAGCGAAATGGGTATTTGCATTTTGGCCATAGGCGGAGCTTACTCGAAAACGTCGTCCGGGTACACGCCCCAGAGATATTTTTTTTCCAGCCAGCCTTTGCGTCCCGAAATCTGCACGCGGCACCAGTCCGGCTGGCATTCCATCAGCCGCGCCGTCACCAGCGGTTCGGCCTTCAAGATGGGCTTGGCGTCCGGCTCCGGGTCGATGCGCATGATGCGCGGTTCCTTGCCGCGGACCATGACGTTGCGCTTGCCGTCGAGCATGGTTTTGTGCACCCAGCCGGTGGTGCCCTCGACATCGCGTATTTTACGCCATAAATCATATTCCTCGATGACTTCCACCGGCATGCCAGGACGGTGATAGACCCACTGGATGGGATAGCGCGTGCCGGGGCCGGTGCGCACATTGACTTCCTCGGGCTTCAGCGTCACGAAGCGCGGAATGGGCAGCCCGGAGGTATGCGCGGCCAGTACTTGCGACACCGGCAGCGAGCACAGGAGGAGCGCAATTACGAACCCGAAAGAATGTTTTGCTAACATGTATTAATCACTAAACCGCGTTGCCCTTTATGGCAAGTAATCTTGTCATGCCCCACTCGTTGCGGCATCTCCATCAATTTTCGGGAGACCCCGCAACAGGTGCGGGGTGACACGTTTTGCACGCCGGGTCGCGCGGCAGGGCGATTTTTTTGATGTGTATCGTGAGCGTGTCCATGACCAGCAATGCGCCCGACAATGACTCGCCGATGCCGAGCAATTCCTTGATGACTTCCAGCGCCTGCATGTTGCCCATGATTCCGGCTAGCGGGCCGACGATGCCCTCCTGCGCGCAAGCGATTTCGCGTTCGGGCATGTCCGCAATGAAGCAGCGATAACAGGGATGCGGTGCGCCGAGATAGGCCTTGAAGGTGGAAAGCTGGGCGGAAAACCCGCTGATGGCGGCAGAGACCAGCGGTTTTTTTTCATGGAAGCAGGCATCGGCGAGGGCAAAGCGCGTGGCAAAATTATCGCTGCCGTCAACGACGATGTCGAAAAAACGCACCAGCGCGCGGGCGTTTCCGGCATCGAGGCGTTCTAAAAATAATTCCACATGGCAATCGCCGTTGATTTCCTCGATGCGGTCGCGGGCGGCTTCGCCCTTGAAGCGTCCGATGTCGGATGTTTCGAACAACATTTGCCGTTGCAGGTTGGAAAGCTCGACGCGGTCCGGCTCGACGATGCCGATTCGCCCGATGCCCGCCGCCGCCATGCCGCCCAGCGCGCTGCTGCCCAATCCACCGGCGCCGATCATGAGGACGGAAGAGGCGAGCAATTTTTGCTGTCCCTCCTCGCCGATTTCGGGCAAAACGAGATGGCGGGCGTAGCGGCGGAGGGTGTCAGGGGTCAGGGGTCGAGGGTCAGGAAATACTTTACTCACTTTCATCCCTGATCTCTGACCTCCGACCCCTGAACTCTATTCTGTAAACAAATCTGTGCTGAGATACCGCTCGGCGCTGGAGGCGGCGATGACGACGATGGTTTTTCCTTTCATCTCCGGGCGGGCGCCGACTTCGAGCGCGGCGGCGATGGTGGCGCCCGAGGAAATGCCGACGGGAATGCCTTCGAGTTTGGCGATCTTGCGTGCCGTATCGAAAGAGGTCTGGTTACCGATGGTGATGATTTCGTCGATCAGGCTGCGTTCCAGCACATCGGGCACAAAACCTGCGCCGATACCGGCGATTTTATGCGGGCCGGGCTTGCCGCCGGATAATACCGGGCTGTCTTCCGGTTCGATGGCGATGATCTTGACGCTGGGCTTGCGCGATTTCAGTACCTGCGCGACGCCGGTAATGCTGCCGCCGGTGCCGACGCCCGCGATGAACACATCCACTTTCCCGGCCGTATCGGTCCAGATTTCCTCGGCCGTGGTGCGGCGGTGGATTTCCGGATTGGCGGCGTTTTTAAACTGCTGCAACATCAGCGCGTTTGGATTTTGGCTCAGGATTTCTTCGGCGCGTTCGATGGCGCCGCGCATGCCCTTGGCCGCCGGGGTCAGTTCCAGTTCGGCGCCGAGGAATTTCAGCATTTTCTTGCGTTCCAGCGACATGCTTTCCGGCATGGTGAGGATCAGCTTATAGCCCTTGGCGGCGCACACGAAGGCCAGCGCAATGCCGGTATTGCCGGAGGTCGGTTCGACCAGCACGGTTTTGGCCGTGATCTTTCCCGACGCTTCGGCGGCCTCGACCATCGAGAGCGCAATCCGATCTTTCACCGACGACAGCGGGTTGAAAAACTCGGCTTTCACCAACACGTCGGCGACGCAGCCCGCTTCCTTGGCGATGCGGTGCAGGCGGATCAGCGGCGTGTTGCCGATGGTCGATAAAATATTGTCGTATACCCTGCCGCGGCCGGGTTTATCCAGTTCGGCGGGGGTGATTTTCATAGCGGTGGCGGTCATGTGGTTCTCCTTCTTCGGGTTATCGGGTACTCAGGTGATTGGGTTATCGGGGACAGGAAGATTTTTCCCCCGCCTCCCCGATTACCTGACCACCTGATCCCCTGTGTTAAATTGCAAAATCCATACGTTCTTCCGATTCCTTGCGAATGTTTTTAGTCAGGGCCTGTTCGCACAACTCGGCCAGGTTGACCTGCCGTAAAAATTCCATCGTCTGGCGCTGCGCCCGTTCCCAGACCGGCAGCACCACGTTGCCGCCCAGCGGCGTACCGGCATAGCCGCGCACGTCCTGATCGTCTTTTTCCTCGCTCAGCACTTCGCAGATATCGCCGACGGTAATACGGCGGCGTTCGCGCGCCAGCAAGTAGCCGCCGTGCGGCCCGCGCACGCCGCGCAATATTCCCCCGCGCACCAGCCGCTGCATTAGCTGCTCCAGGTAGCGCGGCGGCAGGCCCTGGCGCGTGGCGATATCGCGGCTGCTGATCGGCCCATTTCCGCCGTTATAGGCGATATAGAGCACGGCCTCCACCGCGTAGAATAATTTTTTCGAGGGCGTCATCATAACATTACTATGTCCCCGTTACGCGCCTACTGGTGCTCACATGGGACCCGGCTGAAGGCTCCTCGGCCCGCTGGCCTCCCATGGTTGTTCCGTGCGTTCCGGTCGAGCCGAAGCCGCCGCCGCTGCGCTGCGTATCGTCCAGCGATGCCACCGCTTGCCAGCCGACGCGTGATACCGGCGCTACGATCATCTGGGCGATGCGCATGCCGCGCGTCACGGTAAATGCATCCTTTCCGAGATTAATAAGCAATACTTTAATTTCCCCGCGATAGTCGGCGTCGATGGTGCCCGGCGTATTAACCAGCGTGATACCGGATTTGAGCGCCAGCCCAGAGCGCGGGCGAATCTGCGCTTCGTAGCCGTCGGGCAAGGCGATGGCGATGCCGGTGGGGATCAGTTGGCGTTCCATCGGCGCGAGCGCGATGTCGCCATCGATGGCCGCCATCAGATCGACTCCAGCGCTGTGGGCAGTGGCATATTCCGGCAGCGGCAGGTCTTTGCCGTGCGGCAGTTGCAACAGTTTTACATTTACGCCGGTCATGATTTACCTGCATGCTGGAGGATACGTTCGACGAGCTTTTCCGCAATCGCCTGTTTGGACATGAGCGGCCACGGCTCCTGGCCTTTGGCGGTGATCAGCGTCACTTCGTTTTCTTCCGAGTTGAATCCTTTGCTATTCGATACATCATTGGCGACGATCCAGTCGCAGCCCTTGCTTTTTAATTTCTTCGCGGCGTTTTCGCGCACATTTTCCGTTTCGGCGGCGAAACCGACCACCAGTTTCGGGCGATGTTTCGGGTGATGCGACACATGCGCGAGGATGTCGGGATTTTCGATTAAATGCAATTCCGGCACGGCACCTTCGCCGGTTTTTTTCAGCTTGCGTGCCGACGGTTGCGATACGCGCCAGTCGGCGACCGCGGCGGCGCACACGGCGACATCGGTGGGAAGCGCCTGCTCGCAGGCTTTCAGCATATCTTCGGCGCTGACGATGTGTACGGTTTTTACGCCGGGCGGGTCGGGCTGTGAGGTCGGCCCCGTGACCAGCGTCACTTCGGCGCCCGCTTGTGCCAAGGTGGCGGCGATGGCGTGGCCTTGTTTGCCGGAGGAGAGGTTGCCGATATAACGCACTGGGTCGATGGCTTCGTGCGTCGGACCGCTGGTGACGAGGGCTTTAATAGTTGCTGGTTGCTGGTTGCTGGTTGCTAGTTGAGCAAGAATAGCGTTTAAAATCACCTCCGGCTCGGCCATGCGCCCGGCGCCCGTTTCCCCGCAGGCCAGCATGCCTGCGCCCGGTTCGATGATGATCGCGCCGTCTTTGCTGATCTGCTGGATATTGCGTTGCGTGGCCGGATGCTGCCACATTTGTGTATTCATCGCCGGGGCGACGAGGATTTTTTTATTGCCGGCGAGCAATGTGGCGCTGGCCAGATCGTCGGCGAATCCGTGCGCCATTTTGGCAAGGAGATCGGCGGAGGCGGGCGCGACGACGATCAAATCGGCCTCGCGCGAAAGCCGTATATGTCCCATTTCGGTTTCGTCTTTGAGCGAAAATAAATCGCCGTAGGTCGGGTTGCCGGTGAGCGACGCCACCGATAGCGGCGTGACAAAATGTTCGCCGCCTTTGGTCAGGATACAGCGCACGTCGATGCCGCGCTCCGTGAGCCGCCGAATCAGATCGAGCGCTTTGAAGGCGGCAATGCTGCCGCTGATAATGAGCAGTATGGAATTGCGCGTCATGGTGTGTATTTTATTTTATTCCACTGATATGGAATGTGAATAATAGGACGGGTTTAGAATAAATGCAAGTATATTGCTGTCATCCCGACAGAGCGAAGCGACGAGGGATCTTCTCCTGCCTCAAGAGGATCCCTCACCTACGTTCGGGATGACAGCTAACTTCCGGCCATCGCTTTCAACTTATACAATAGTTCAAGCGCTTGCTTGGGTGTCAGACTATCGGGCGTGAGGGCTTTGAGTTCCTGCGCCAGCGCGTCATTTGGAGAATGGGTGGCCACCGGCGCCGCTGGCGTATACGAAAACAGTGGCAATCCGGCGGGCAGGTGCGCCGCGCCGACTTGCTGCTGTTCGAGCTGGTGCAATATATCGGCGGCGCGGGCAAGCACGGGCGAGGGGAGTCCGGCCAGCTTGGCGACATGGATGCCGTAGGAACGGTCGGCGGCACCAGGCGCGACTTCGTGCAGGAATACCAGATCGCCTTTCCATTCTTTCACCTTCATGGTGTGGCATGACAGCGCATCCAGGTTTTCGGTGAGGCCGGTGAGTTCATGATAATGGGTGGCGAACAGCGCGCGGCAGCGTATGGCGTTGTGCAGATGTTCGACCACGGCCCAGGCGATGGAAAGCCCGTCGAACGTCGCCGTGCCGCGCCCGATTTCATCGAGGATGACCAGCGAACGCTCCGACGCCTGATGCAGGATCGTGGCCGTTTCCACCATTTCGACCATGAAGGTCGAACGCCCGCGCGCGAGGTCGTCGGCTGCGCCGACGCGGCTGAATAATTTGTCGACGATGCCGATATGCGCAGCAACCGCCGGAACGAAAGAGCCCATCTGCGCGAGGATGGCGATCAGCGCATTCTGGCGCAGGAACGTGCTCTTGCCCGCCATGTTGGGGCCGGTGAGCAGCCATAACCGCTGCGCCGATTCGAGGTTGCAACCGTTGCCGATGAACGGTTTGCGATTGCCTTTCTGCAGGCTCGCTTCCACCACCGGATGGCGTCCGGTTTCGATGTCGAATGCGAGCGTATCGTCAATCGTGGGCCGCACATAACGCCGCCGCACGGCCAGTTCCGCCAGCGACGAAAATACGTCGATGGCCGCCAGCGCCCGCGCCGTGCCCACGATCTTTCCTTGCGTTTTGATAACGGTTTCCACCAGTTCGGCGAACAATTCCAGCTCCAGCTTCAGTGCCTTATCCGCCGCTTCGCCGATCTTGCGTTCCAGCTCGGACAGTTCGACCGTGGTATAGCGCAAATTATTAGCCAGCGTCTGGCGATGAATAAAATCGGTGGCGACTTTGCTTTGGTGCGTTTGCGTGATTTCAATGTAATAGCCCAGCACATTATTGAAGCGAATTTTGAGCGTATTGATGCCGGTGTTTTCGCAATATTTTTGCTGGAGCGCGGCGATGAGGCGCTTGCTTTCATCGCGCAATGCCCGGAGTTCGTCGAGCGCGGCGGCGTAGCCTTCGGCGATGAAATTGCCGTCGCGGGCGAATAATCCGCAGTCGGGTTTAATGGCCGAGCGCAGTTTTTCGATCAGCTCCTCATGCCCGCCCAGCTGGTCGCGTACACTTTCAAGACCGGCGGGCAATTCTGGCCGCTCCTGCTTTTCCAGTTGGATACGCACCTGATGCGCCGCTTGCACTCCGGCCATGATTGCCAGTAAATCGCGCGGGCCGCCACGGTTCAGGCACAGGCGCGAAAGCGCCCGTTCGATGTCGGCACATTCCTTGAGATAGGCGCGTATATGGGCGCGTAAGACCGCCGCTTCGGCGAGACATTGCACGTTGTCATGCCGCGCATGGATCAGCCGCGCATCGGTGGACGGTGCTGCCAGATACGAGGCCAAGAGCCGCGCGCCTGCCGACGTCACTGTTTCGTCAATGACCGAAAACAGACTGCCGTGCCGCGCACCCGAGAGCGTCTGCATCAGTTCCAGGTTGCGCTGCGTCGCGGCGTCGATCAGCATATGCTCCGACGCATGTTGTCGTTTCGGCGGATCGAGTCGGGGCAGGGCGGTCTTTTGCGTCAGGCGGATATAATCGAGCAACGCGCCGCACCCGCTCATCATCGCCGGGCTGAAATCGCCGAACGCGTCGAGCGACGTAACGGCGTAGGTTTCCTTGAGCAGCCGCTCGGCCCGGCGCACATCGAACACGCTGGCGGGTTGCATGGTCAGGCGCGGTCTCCAGTCTTCCAACTGTGATTGCAGGGCGGGGGATTTCGCCAGTGCGTCGGATAGCAACACTTCGCGCGGAGCGATGCGTGCCAGTTCCGCCGTGAGCGTTGCCGCTGTGACGGCGCTCACCCAAAATTCACCGGTGGAAATATCCAGCCAGGCGAGTGCTAATGTTTGATTGCCCCCGCTGCGGGTCTGCTGACCCTCGCATGGGGCAGGGCTCAAGGCTGGGTCGGACTCCTGTCCTCTCGCATTTTCGGCAAGGCACGCCAGATAATTGGATTGCCGCGCGTCGAGCAGCGTTTCCTCGGTGATGGTTCCGGGCGTGACGATGCGCACGACATCGCGGTGGACGACGGCTTTGTAGCCGCGTTTTTTCGCTTCCGCCGGGTCTTCCAGCTGCTCGCAGATGGCGACCTTGCAGCCCGACAGGATCAGTTTTTCGAGATAGACATCGTGGCTGTGCACCGGCACGCCGCACATCGGCACGTCCTCACCGGCATGCTTGCCGCGTTTGGTCAGCGCGATATCGAGCAGCTGGGAAGCGCGCACCGCATCGTCGAAAAACAACTCATAAAAATCGCCCATGCGGTAAAAAAGCAGGTAGTCCGGATGCCCCGCCTTGAGGCGCAGATATTGCTGCATGGCAGGCGTGGCGTCGGAAATGTCCGTCGATAATGCGGTTTCGATTTTATCGGCAATAGCTTGCATGGATTAACCTATACCAATGCCTGTCCATCGGCACAAGTCAGAAGCAAATTTTCCTTGCATTTATGCCCCGTCTGCGGCACTAAGACTGTTCTTGTTTTAAATCATAAATTTATGCTGCGGTGCAGCAAAAAAGCGGTCAGCGGTCAGTTGCCAGCGACCAGAAGCTTTTTTACCGACCGCTGGCCGCTGACAACTGGACACTGAACCATGACCAAAGAGAAAGAACCGATCACCGACGAAGAAGCGCTGGCCTATCACGCCGAGGGCAAGCCGGGCAAGCTGTCGATTCTCCCCACCAAGCCGCTGATGACGCAGCGCGATCTGTCGCTCGGCTATTCCCCGGGCGTGGCGATTCCCTGCCTTGAAATCCAGAAAGACCCGAACAAGGCGTATGATTATACGGCGCGTGGCAATTTCGTGGCGGTGATTTCCAACGGCACGGCGGTTTTGGGCCTCGGCAATCTCGGCGCATTGGCCAGCAAGCCGGTGATGGAAGGCAAGGCGATTTTGTTTAAGCGCTTCGCCGACATCGATTGCATCGATATCGAGGTGGATACCACCGACGTCGATGAATTCGTCAATTGCGTGCGGCTGCTCGGCCCCAGCTGGGGCGGCATCAACCTGGAAGACATCGCCGCGCCCGAATGTTTCATTATCGAGCAGCGCCTGCGCGAAGCCATGGACATCCCCGTGTTCCACGACGACCAGCACGGCACGGCCATCATCTGCGCCGCCGGGCTCATCAACGCCGCGCACCTGACCGGCCGCAAACTCAAGGACATTAAAGTCGTGGTGCTGGGCGCCGGTTCGGCGGGCATCGCCTGCCTGGAGCTTATCAAGCGCATGGGCATCAAACACGACAACGCCTTCCTCATCGACAAAACCGGCATCATCTATGAGGGCCGCACCGAGGGTATGAACCAGTGGAAATCAGCGCACGCGGTGAAAACCAATAAGCGCACGCTGGCCGATGCCATGAACGGGGCGGATATGTTCCTCGGCCTCTCGTCGAAAAACGCGGTCTCGAAAGACATGGTCAAATCCATGGCCAAAAACCCGATCATTTTCGCCATGGCCAATCCCGATCCGGAAATCACGCCCGAAGACGTACGCTCGGTGCGCAACGACGCCATCATGGCCACGGGGCGCTCCGATTACGCCAACCAGGTCAACAACGTGATGGGCTTTCCGTACATTTTCCGCGGCGCGCTCGATGTGCGCGCCTCGCAGATCAACGAGGAAATGAAAATCGCCGCCGCCGAAGCGATCGCCGCGCTGGCGCGCGAGGACGTGCCGGAAGAAGTCAGCGCCGCTTACGGCGGCCGCCAGATGGAATTCGGTCCCGAATATATCATCCCGGCCCCGTTCGATCCTCGGCTCATGACCACCGTGCCGGTCGCCGTGGCCAAGGCGGCGATGGAAACCGGCGTGGCGCGCAAGCCCATCCTCGATATGGTGGCGTACAAAAAAGAGCTGGCCGCCCGCCGCGACCCGACGGCCAACAGCATGCAGCATATTTTCGACAAGGTGCGCGACAATCCGCAGCGCATGATTTTTGCCGAAGGCGAGGAAGAAAAAATCATCCGCGCCGCCGTGCAGTGGCGCGACAATAGCTACGGCGCGCCGATATTGGTGGGCCGCGTCGCGCGCATCCAGGCCTCGATGAAAAAAATGGGCGTCGCCGATTACCAGAACATCGAAATCGCCAACGCCGCTATCAGCGCGCATGTCGATCAATATATCGATCTGCTCTATCCGCGCATGCAGCGTCACGGCTATCTCTATCGCGACGTGGCGCGCATGGTGAAGAACGACCGCAATATTTTTGCGTCGTGCATGCTGGCCTGCGGCCACGGCGATGCGCTGATGACGGGCCTCACGCGCAATTACACCGTATCGCTGGAAAACATCACCCGCGTCATCGACGCCAAGCCGGATGAATTCCTGTTCGGCATTTCGATGATCGTGGCCAAGGGCAAGACGCTGTTTTTCGCCGATACGACGGTGCAGGAACTGCCGTCGGCGGAACAACTGGCGCATATCGCCGTCAAAACCGCCCATGCCGCCCGCAAGATGGGGCATGAACCGCGCGTGGCGCTGCTGTCCTATTCGACGTTCGGCAACCCGATGCGCGAAAAATCGGCGCGCATCCGCGATGCGGTGCAGGTGCTCGATAGCATGCATGTCGATTTCGAGTATGACGGCGAAATGTCGGCGGGCGTGGCGCTTAATAAAGAAATGATGAGCCTCTATCCGTTCTGCCGCCTGTCCGGCCCCGCTAACGTGCTCATCATGCCCGCGCTGCACACGGCGCATGTCTCCTCGCAATTGCTTCAGGAGCTGGGCGACGGCGTGACTATCGGCCCGGTCACCATCGGCCTGCAGAAACCGGCGCAGATCATGCAGATGACGGCGACCATCGCCGAGATCATGAACCTCGCGGCCGTCGCGGCCTTAGAGGCGATCAGCGAACGCGAAGGCAAAGTCGCCAAGATTCCGGCCAAGGGAAAAAAGAAGGCGTAACACCCCGCAACCTGTCATGCCGCACGTGTTGCGGCATCTCCCTAAAATGGATGGAGACCCCGCAATGAATGCGGGGTGATACATTCTATTTATCCTCTTCCGGGGCCTGCGCAACGGAGATAGGCTTTTTCTTTAGCTCCCCCCTTGAGGGGGAGTAGCTGAGAGCAAGTCGTAGACGCCGCTCGAAGCGTGGGGGGTGGTTCGATAGCGCATCATCATTGCACCATCCCCCACCCTAACCCTTCCCCTCAAGGGGGGAGGGAAAGAGGTTAACAATGTCAAGAAAACGCAAGGAAAACACTGAAAAACAGGCCGTGAAACACTCTAACTTTCTGAATTAAAACACTACCCATGTTTCACAAGCGGGTCTGAACCGTATCAAAGCGGTCTGAAACGGGTACGAAACGGTTCGAAACAGGCTTAAATCGGTTGGAAACGGGTGCGAATCGGTTGGAAACGGTTCCGGATCAGCCGCCAAAATCTTCGCCGCGCAACTGATACTGCACGGCGATCAGCGCCGCTTTGAGTGTGCGTAGGCTGAGCAGCGAGCCGACGATGATAAACGGAATCCAGATCATGGCATGCACCCAGAAAGGCGGTGCGATTTTGATTTCCACTATGGCGGCAAAAATAGCCGTGAGCGCGCCGACGATCAATATGCCGAAAAAGGCCGGGCCGTCGCCCTGTTCGCGGGCTTTGAATTCCAGCCCGCACCGGTTGCAGCGCGCGGCGATATCGAGCAGGTTGTGGTACAGCTTGCCTTTGCCGCAGCGCGGGCAACGGCAGCGCAGCGCGGCGTAGGCGATGCTGACGGGCGGGGCGTTGTCATTCACGGGAGAGGATTAGCCTCGCGATTTTTGCGTGCGGTCATCGCTCACCAGATAGGTAAGCACCATGATGATCGCCAGCGGCACGAGGAATACGGCGCAGGATTGCACCAGCGGCCACGACCATGCCTGCGTAGCGGCCCATATCGCCACCAGCGTGCCGACGACGGGAATGGGGGTGATGGGCACGGCCATGAGCAGCGTGATGATCCAGTGGTAGCCGAGCCAGTGGTGCAGGCCGAGCGTGATGGCGAGCAGTTGGAACAACCCGAGCGCAAGGCAGAGGAGATTTCGTAGCGTGTTAAGCAAGCTGATCATACCAGTTCTCTCTAGTGATGCTTATGGGCGCCTTTGAGTAATACGCGGTAAGCGCCGTACATCGCCGCCGCCAGCGCCAGCACGAAAACGATCAGCATGTTCGTGCCGGTGAATATGGCCTGAAAGGCGGGCATCAGCTTGTTGGCGAAATCGCAATAGACGAAGACGAACAGGAACAGCCATACCACGTCGACGAAATGCCAGTACCACGCGGCGAATTCGAAACCGAGATGCTGCTTCGGCTCGAATTGATTTTTGTAAGCGCGGCACAAGCATACGGCGAGGAATATCGTGCCGACGATCACGTGGAAACCATGGAATCCGGTGGCCATGAAAAACGTCGAGGCATAGACGGTATCTTTGAAACCGAAAGCGGCGTGCGTATATTCATAGGCTTGGCAGCAAGTAAACAGCAGGCCGAGGATGACGGTGTACCAGAGCGCCTGAATGGTTTCCTTGCGGTTGTTCTGCAGGATGGAATAATGCGCCCATGTCACCGTCGTTCCCGACAACAACAGGATCAGCGTGTTGAGAAAAGGCAGGTGGAACGGATCGAAAGGCTTGATGCCCTTAGGCGGCCACGCGCCCTGCGCGATGGCCCACGTGTCGGCCAGCGGCAGTTTCGGCAAGGTGCTGGCATTGAAAAACGCCCAGAAAAACGCGGCGAAAAACAGCACTTCTGAAGTGATAAACAACGCCATGCCCGCACGCAGGCCGCGGCTTACCGCCGCCGTATGGTGCTTTTCCACGCGGGCTTCGTGAATGACGTCGCGCCACCACACGAACATCGTGTAGAGCACCAGCGCAAACCCGATCGCCAGCAGAAAAGCGCCGCCCGGCTTCTGGTGCATGAACATCGCGCCGCCCAGCGTGCCCATAAACAGCGCCGTCGCTCCGACTGCGGGCCACGGGCTTGGGCTGACCAGATGGTAGGGATGGGTTTGTTTGGACATGGCTATCACTCAAGAGGAATTGAAGAAATGGGGAATTGGAGAACTGGGGAAGAAATTCTAATCGTGAATCTCCAATTCTCCAGTTCCTCAATTCTTCAGTTCTATTTTCTTACCGGAAAAAACGTATATGACAATGTAATTGTTTTGACGTCTTTCATTTCCGGGTCGTTCATGATGGAGGGATCGATATAGAACACCACCGGCATGTTCACGCGCTGGTGGGCGGCAAGCGTCTGTTCCTTAAAACAAAAACATTCGACTTTCGTGAAATACGGCCCGGCCGAGAACGGCACGACATTATAGGCGGCGCGTCCCGTGATGGCCGTATCGGTGAGGTTCTCTGCGACATAATGCGTCATCGCCTGCTGGCCGACTTTGATGTGCAGGCTTTTTTCGCCCGGCCTGAATTCCCATGCCAGACCCGGATCGATATCGGCGTTGAAGGTTACGGTCATGGTGCGGTCGACAACGTGCCCGGCGACGTAGCGCCCTTCCTGCGTTGTGCCGCCATAGCCGGTGGCTTGGCAGAACAGGCGGTATAGCGGCACCGAGGCATAGGCCAGCGCCAGCATGCCTAGCGTGAGCAAGAAAAGGTTGAGGGCGAGAGAGAGGTTTTTGTTCATGGGCGGTCAGGGGTAACTGGTTAGGTAACTAGGCGGCTAAGTGTGTTGACGCTAAAACAATAGTAGTAAGTCACCTAATCGCCAAGTCACCCACTCACTATTTCAGCCACCCATCCGCATCATGGTAATTGCGTATATCAGACCGATCAACGCCAGCAGCACCAGCAAGAGCGCGATGTTCTTGCGCCGTTGCGCGCGGTGCCTGTCGTTATGCGGCACGTGGGATGGCCAAGAGCGAACGATTACTCACTTTTGCTGCGGCGGACGAAATCCAGTATCAGCAACAGGAACAGGGTGAAGAGGCTGCCGAGCACGAAACTCGCACCCATCAGGTAGATGCTGTTCTGCGTGATCTCAAGCATGTTTTGCGTCGCTTCGGGTGATAAATGCTTATCCATGATTAAACTCCCTATAATGCTCTTATAAAGCCGCGTGGTGCATCCACCAACCGTCCAGCATCATAGCGGTGAATAGCATAAAAAGATAATAAATGGAAAAGCCAAATGTTTTGCGCGCCCATTTTTCCGTCGTATCGCGCGACACTTTATAGACGTAGTACAAAAATGCCGCGCCGAGCACGACGCTGTTTATCGCGTAAAACGAGCCGGTCATGTGTAATATGGGCATCATGAGCGTCACGGCCACCAGCAGCCATGTATAGATGACCATCAGCCGTTTGGTGTGCGTTGCGCCGCGCACCACCGGCATCATCGGCACGCGCGCGCGGGTGTAATCGCCGTTTTTGTACAGCGCCAGCGCCCAGAAATGCGGCGGCGTCCACAGGAAAATAATCGCGAATAACAAGAGCGGTTGCAGCGACACATCGCCGGTTACGGCCGCCCAGCCGATCATGGGGGGGAATGCGCCCGCCGCGCCGCCGATGACGATATTCTGCGGTGTGCTGCGCTTGAGCCACATGGTGTAGACGACGACATAAAACGCGATGGCCCCGGCCAGCAACCCGCCCGCCACCCAATTGAGCGCGAGGCCCATCAGCATGACGGCGCCTGTGCCGAGGAACAGGCCGAACGCCAGCGCGTCGTCCGGCGCGATGCGCCCGGCGGGGATGGGGCGTTTCATGGTGCGCGTCATGATGGCGTCGATATCGCGGTCGTACCACATGTTCATGGCCCCGCCCGCGCCGGTGGCCAGCGCGATGCACAGTAGCGTCAGGAATTGTTGCAGCGGATGCAGATGACCGGGCGCGAGCAGCATCCCCGCCAGCCCGGTAAACACCACCAGCGACATCACGCCGGGTTTGAGGAGGATGACGTAGTCGGAGACGGAGCTTTGCGAAAATAATAAAACGGAAGGGGAATTCATAGAAAACTATAGAATAATTAGGTTGGACTAATTGATAACAGGTATATTAATACTAGTCAAAATGGCTTTTATACGAAATTGTGAATAATTATTAATAGCGATGACTCCTTCGTCCGGCCACCTCAGTGTCAGAGAACTAAAAAAACTGGTGCAGTTCCAGAGCTATTGCGATGCCATCAACGGCAATAAAGGCTTTGAGGCAAACCTGTTGCATGCATTGGTCAATTATACGTTTCTGGATGAGTTATGGGATGCCCGTGAGGCGGAATTCAAACGGATCTATGAACCATACGCTGCGGAAGATGCAAAACCGCCGGAATCGGTAGATACATTCCTGTCACAATTGCCGCTGGCGCTGACCTACCCGCATGCCAGCGTCGATATGTTGCCGCTCGACCAGTTGCATTACGGGCCTAGGCTGAAGGGGCCGGGAAACAGCCCCATATTGCGTTTGCCGGGAGATGTTGATCTGATCGCGCTTGAACATGGCGATGTGGCGCCGCTTGATCGATTCGCTCAAGGCTTCGCCAGCCGTTACGGTGCGACGCAAACCGCGCATTTCGGTGCGGGCGTGCCGGGCGAACGCTATAACGGTAAGCTTCATATCCACAACCTGCAGGCGGCGCAGCATATCCATTCGGTCGCCATGACGCTCGATATCACACCGCAAATGTTTGCGACGTTAGTGAAAAAAGGCGCCTCACATATGGAGGAAAAAAGCATCAATAAAATGCTATTAACATGGCTTGATAACGATGGGCGTTTTAAGCAGGAGATTGTAGATAGGATGAATGCGGCCTATGCCGGGCGCATCAAGGACAAGCCCGCTTTGGCCAATAGCGAATATACCCGTTCGCTTTGCACACGTGATACGCTGAAAGCGGTATTATGGGTGGATTGCAAGATGAATGCTCCCTATCCCTTGCTGGAACCCTACGATCTGCAGGGAACGATTATGCCGGATTTTCTGGATTTCCCTTGCGGTAGCCGCAGAGCGATCCTGCCGTATTACGAAAATGTTTTTGCCGATCTGACGCGCAAATTCCTGCAGGCCGCCACGAATAATGGATCGCCCGAATCGGTGGCGGAAAATATTATGGATTTTGGCCTACGGTATCATGCCATGGTCGAGGCTTTTCATGAGGCACGCACAACCCTGCCGCAGGGGTGGACTGAAAAACGGGTTTCACAATTCATGACCGTAATGAGTGCCCTGCTGGTTCCTACGCGTAGTGAATTTCATAGCAGGCCTTTTGGTCACTTTTTGTCCGAACAGGATATGGATCAGTTAAAAGCAGAAGCACCCAACATAGAAAAGAATTTCGGTCATAAATATTATATGAAGCCTGACAGAAAACAGCCGGGCGACAGCCTGGAAAAATTTTATCTCGAATCGCTGGATGCATACTGGAAAATGCGTAATTGGATTGAATCATATCATGAAATACCGGAATTGAGGGTCAAAAAATATTTGGAAGACGCTAAAAATGGCCAGCTGAATAGAGAAATTACAACAGAATTGATTGACCTGTTCATCACGCGTCCGACGCTACAACATCTTTTGCGTTATGATCCTGATCGCGAAGAAAGCCGGGGAATACAATCCTTAACACCGGAAGAAGCGGAGTTTTGCGTGGGCAAATTGCAACGCTCTATCGATTCTGCACGCGAGATTGCAAATAATCTCAGAAATTTGCCTGGAAAATCCGTTACGTAAGCGGCTATTTAATCACCGGCTGCGTCTCGAACGTGTGGAACGGCGGCGGGGAAGGCAGCGTCCATTCCAGCGTCGTCGCGCCGGCGCCCCACGGATTGGCCGGGCATTTGGCGCCGTGTTTCAGCGTGACCCAGACCAGATAGAGGAAAATCAGCACTGAAATCCCGGAAATATAGGATCCGATCGAGGATACGTAATTCCACCCGGCATAGGCATCCGGGTAATCGGGGATGCGGCGCGGCATGCCGGCCAATCCTAAGAAATGCTGCGGGAAGAAGGTGAGATTGGTGCCGATAAAGAACGTCCAGAAATGCAGCTTGCCCAGCCATTCGGGATATTGGTGGCCGGAGATTTTTCCGATCCAGTAATAGAAGCCCGCGAAGATGGCGAACACCGCGCCCAGGCTCATGACATAATGGAAATGGGCGATGACGTAATAGGTGTCGTGCATCGGGATGTCGATGGCGGCATTGGCCAGCACGACGCCGGTGACGCCGCCGACGACGAACAGGAAAATAAATCCGACGGCGAACAGCATGGGCGTGGCGAAGTGGATCGAGCCGCCCCACATGGTGCCCAGCCACGAGAAGACTTTAATGCCGGTGGGCACGGCGATAATCATGGTGGCGATCATGTAATAGGCCATGGTATCGGCCGATAAGCCGACGGTGAACATGTGGTGCGCCCAGACGATGAAGCCCAGGAACCCGATGGAGCACATGGCGAACACCATGCCGAAATAACCGAAGATCGGCTTTTTGGAAAAGGTCGAGACCACTTCGCTGATGATGCCGAAACCGGGCAGGATGAGGATGTAGACTTCCGGATGGCCGAAAAACCAGAATAAATGCTGGAACAATAACGGATCGCCGCCGCCCGCCGGATCGAAGAAGTGCGAGCCGAAATTGCGGTCGGTCAGCAGCATGGTGATGGCGCCCGCGAGCACGGGTACGGCCAGCAGCAGCAGGAACGCCGTAATCAGGATGGCCCACGGGTAGAGCGGCATCTTGAACATCGACATGCCCGGCGCGCGCATATTGAAGATGGTGACGATGAAATTGATCGCGCCCAGAATCGAGGAAATACCGGCGAGGTGCAGCGAGAAAATCGCCATATCGACCGACATGCCCGGATGCGACGCGATGGTGGAGAGCGGCGGATACAACGTCCAGCCGGTGCCCGCGCCTTCGCCGATGACCGAGGATAGCAGCAGCAGCGTGAACGACGGCGGCAGCAGCCAGAAGCTGATATTGTTCATGCGCGGAAACGCCATGTCGGGCGCGCCGATCATCAGCGGCACGGCGAAATTGCCGAAGCCGCCGATCAACGCGGGCATGACGAGGAAAAACACCATGACCAGCGCGTGCGCGGTCACGACGACGTTATAGAGCTGGTAGTTGTCGCCGAACAGCGTGCCGTTCGGATGGGCGAGCTGGATGCGGATCAGCACCGAGAAGGTGGTGCCGATGATTCCGGCGATGGCGGCGAATATCAGGTACATGATGCCGATGTCTTTATGATTCGTCGAATAGAGCCAGCGTCTCCAGCCGGTCGGCGTGTGGTCATCGTGGGCGTGGGAATCGGCGTAACTCATGGTCTTTGTATCCTTACTATTTCGTTTTGGAATCGTCACCCTGCGCTTTGGCGGCGGATGCCGGTGCGACGCCCGCACCCTGCTGTTGCTGTTTTACCCATGCATCGAAATCATCTTTGGAGACGACGTCGACGACGATAGGCATAAAGCCGTGGCCGACGCCGCAAAGTTGTGAGCATTGCCCGTAAAACGTGCCGATTTTCGTCGCCTTGAACCATGTTTCGTTCAAGCGGCCGGGCACGGCGTCGCGCTTCACCCCGAAGGCCGGGACGGCCCAGGAATGGATCACGTCGGCGCCGGTGAGCAGCACGCGCACGGTGGTATCCACCGGCACGATAAGGCGGTTATCCACCGAGAGTTGGCGGTGGTCGTCCGGCTTCAGGTCCTTGCCTTTTTTGATATAACTGTCGAAGCCGAAACCACCATTATCGGGATAGTCGTAATGCCAGTACCATTGGTAGCCCACGACCTTGACGGTGAGCTGCGGATCGGCGACGCGCTGCATGTAATAATGCAGGCGCAAGCTCGGGATGGCGATGGCGACCAGAATCAGGATGGGCAGCGCCGTCCAGATGATTTCCAGCTTGGTGTTGTGCGTGGTGTTGCTGGGAACCGGGTTGGCGGCGCGGCGGAAACGCAGGCAGATATACGTCATGACCAGCAGGACGAAAATGGTGATGATGGTGATGGTAATCAGCAGGTAATCGTGCATCTCGTAGAGTTTTTCCATGACCGGCGTGGCGGGCGGCTGGAAACCGAGCTGCCACGGCTTGGCCATGCCTTCATAGGCGGCGGCGAGGGCGGGGGTGAAAGCGGCGGCGGCGGAGGCCAGGAAAGCGAGGGGAAATAATAGTTTTTTCATTCGTAACCTATGGAGTGGAGGGGCGGACGAAGATCGGATGACGATTTTGTAAACTTTCCATGGGCGTTGTGCAACTAAAAATACCCTCTCCCTTGTGAGGAGAGGGTTTAGGCTTATTTCTTGTTGAGCGTGATATTGACCGGGCTGTCGTATTTATTATCAGCGCCGGTGGCGGAATCGATGCCCCAGCCGATCAGCCCGCCTGCGACGATATTGCCGAACGTCGCCCCGGCGGCTCCGGAATGGTTGAGGTAGGTGGCTTCGTCATAGCCTTTCTTGGTGCATTTGATGGTCATGTCATATTTGGTTTTTTCGATATAGACGCTGCCCGGCGTGGTGGTGATTTCCCCGATGGCTTCGTTGTTGCGCGTGAGAGTGCAGGTTGCGCCCGGCGGGTTGGTGTTGACCATGATTTCCTGCGAGCGGCCCTCGATAATGGTGGAGCAGGCGGGAAGGGTGAGAAGTAAAAAGAGTGGAGAAAGTTTCCGCATGATGTAAACTCCCTGTTCTTGCGGTTCGGCGGCCACCAGCAGGAATTGCTGGTGACCGGGGAGTTTAGAAACCGCTACTAGACGGTCGCGCTGTCCTTTACCTTGCGGTTGGACATGCGACAGCGCCTCCCCGGCCATAAGGCCAAGGAGGTATTATTTCGGCTAATACCAGCCGCTAGTAGCTGAGGTTCTAACGCCCCGAAACTAGGTTTTTCCTAGTTCTGACAGGACGCTAGCATGGGGAGGGGTGTGGGTCAATTTAATGTAATGAAAGAATAATATGGAATTCATTAATGGCACAATCGAGGTTTTACATACAAATGAAGGTTTTCATTGGGAGCCGGTGATTCAAACTGTAATTCCCATAATTGTAGCCTTCATTGGTTTTTGGGGTATTTTATTTCAGCAAAACGAGCAAAAAAAAGATACGCTAAAAAGTAAATTACATGCTGAAATAGAAGAAAAATTAGAACTTATGAGCAATGCTATAATAGAACCTTTAAATATACCTAATAATCTTTCCTTCATTTTTAGTATGAAAAGAGCTGGAGTGGTTCCACAACCGTACGGATATACACCGAATGACTTTATTAAGTTGAATAGTGTAGCGTCTGATTCAGCAATCAAGTTGATAAAAACGATAGAAAAATATGAAATAGTTCAGCCTGAAATCAAAATTTTTCAGATCGCACTTAATGTATACTTATATGATTTAACTCAAGCGAATAGTGCATTATTCTCAGAATTGTGTAGACTGCTTTCTCAACCAATTACACAACAAATTCCTACGCAACAACAAATGGAGCTTATAGAAAGATTATATGAACCTTATAAAAAAGCTCTTATGGATTTAGGCAGTGTAGTATTTGATTTCAGAATCGAAATTCAAAATACATTATTAGGCCATCTATTCCGTCGCAAGCTGCAACCACGCAAGCCTATAGACCCAAACTCAATCGTCATAACGGCAACTCCCAAAAGTGTTGCCAAGTTAGAGAAATTTTTTAGGGAGGAAACTAATTGGGGACGAAATCAACTAGAAACAGAAACAAGGGTAAGAAATCAATTCGCTCGTAATGTAATATAGAGTAATCCAAGACCCCGCAACAAGCGCGATGAAAAGCTAACAAACACCCATCAATCCCCCTTGAAAAGCGGCGGTTTTACTTATATACTATCAGGCTATGAAAACGTACACCGTTCAGGCATTTTGGGATGATGAGGCTAAGGTATGGTGCGCCGAGGGCGTTGACGTGCCCGGTCTGTGCACCTATGGCAACACCATCGAACACCTGATGCAAAAATTGGGTGTCATGATTCCTGAATTGCTGGAAGCCAACGGTATCCTGACCGCCGAAGACGGCGACGATATTCCCTTCAAGCTGCTGACGGAGACAACGGCGATAGCGCATCGCAGCGGCGATGCCTAAGAGTTTCACGCCGGAGCTTAAGCGTATTCTTTTACAGGCAGGTTGTTACAAAATCCGTTCCGCCAACGGTACGCTCAAGCAGGCAGGATTGCCGAAAGCATTTAAATGATATGACCCCCAACCCCACGCTCGACGACCTTTTTTTCACCCGCACCGGCATGGACAAGCCGCGCGTTTCGCGCCTGGTGGCCGAGGCGCTGTCGGGCATGGATGACGGCGAATTGTTTCTGGAATACGCCCAGTCGGAATCGCTTGCCTTCGATGACGGACGCCTGAAAAACGCCAGCTTCAACACGTCGCAGGGGTTCGGGCTGCGCTCGGTGCTGGGCGAGGCGAGCGCCTACGCCCACGGTTCCGATGTCAGCGAGCAGGCCCTCCGCCGCGCCATGGAAACGGCGCGCGCCGTGCATTACGGCCAGCAAAGCGTGCACGCCCTGACGCCGCCGCCGTTTGGCACCAACACGCAGCTTTACGGCGATATCAACCCGCTGCGCGAAGTCGCCTTCGAGCGCAAGATCGAGCTGTTGCAAAAGATCGATGCCTATATCCGCGGCAAGGACCAGCGCGTGAAGCAGGTGTCGGCCAGCCTCGCCGGTGAGTGGCAGGCGGTACAGATCATCAAGGGCGACGGCAGTGCCGCCGGGGATATCCGCCCGCTGGTGCGGCTCTCCATCAACGTATTGGCCGAGGAAAACGGGCGCATGGAAACCGGCACGTCCGGTGCGGGCGGGCGCGTGGGTTACGCCGATTATATCAGCGAATCCAACTGGCGGCGGCTGGCCGACGAGGCGCTCAGGCAAGCGCTGGTGAATCTGGAAGCCGTGGCTGCGCCCGCCGGTGAGATGCAGGTGGTGCTGGGTTCGGGCTGGTGCGGCGTGCTGCTGCATGAAGCGATCGGGCACGGGCTGGAAGGCGATTTCAACCGCAAAGGCACCTCGGCGTTTTCGGGATTGCTCGGCAAGCAGGTGGCGAGCAAAGGCGTGACGGTGGTCGATGACGGCACGCTCGCAGGCCGCCGCGGCTCGGTCTCCATCGACGATGAGGGCACGCCCGGCAGCCGCACGGTGCTGATCGAGGACGGCATCCTCACCGGCTATATTCAGGACCGCCTGAACGCGCGGCTGATGAACATGCGCGCCACCGGCAACGGGCGGCGCGAAAGCTACGCGTCGCAGCCCATGCCGCGCATGACCAACACCTACATGCTGGGCGGGGGCGACGCGCCCAGCGATATTATTGCTTCAGTGAAACATGGCCTATACGCGGCGCATCTGGGCGGCGGGCAGGTCGATATCACCTCGGGGAAATTCGTCTTCTCGGCGTCGGAAGCCTACCTGATCGAAAACGGGAAAATTACCGCGCCGGTCAAGGGCGCGACGCTGATCGGCAACGGCCCCGATTGCCTGACCAAAGTGCGCGCCGTGGGCAACGACATGGCGCTCGACGAAGGCGTCGGCACCTGCGGCAAGGCCGGGCAGAGCGTGCCCGTCGGCGTCGGCCAACCGACCTTGCTGATCGACGGGCTGACGGTGGGCGGCACGGCGGTATCCTAATTCCTACCAGGCTGGCCGTCTTTCTTGCTTTTGCTGCGCTTCCGTTGCGCACGTACCAAAATGTACGCTTGCGCTACGGTTCTCGCAAAAACTTCGCATCCGGCGCAGCCTGGCGAAATTATTTTTATGTTGATGTCAAAAAAATCCCCGCCGGTGAGAGCGGGGATTTATATTACATTGCGGGAGTTTTCGGCGGTTCTTTTCCGGCCAGTTGTACTTTGGGCGTTACCTGCGGCGATCCCATAGTAAACGGTGTTTCGTGACTAATATCTCTGCCGCCCGGTAAAGAATCTATCAGATTCTGCGCTTTGTTTTTGAGTTCCGTAAATTTCTTGGCGGCAGGGTTTTTAGCTCCGCCATTGGCTGTTTCATAATTTTCGAGGAGTGCCTTGATCGAACGCACCATATGCAACGCTTTGGGATTATCCTTGTTTGTATCGCGTTCCGCACCGGCAGCTTCGAGCATTTTATTGGGAGCAAGGTTAGCACGGGCATTCGGATCGGTTTTAATGATGGCATACATAGCGTTTTGAGCTTCTTTCTTGTCTGCGTCTTCCAAATCCTTGAACGATTTCTTGGCCGCTTTTGCCAGATCGTCCTTTAACTCTTTAGTTACGCCTACGCCGCTAACAAATTTTTTCACTAAATCTTCCCGCTTTTTTAATGGAGCGGCCTGTTCCTTCAGGATTTTGTCCCTTTCTTTGGTTGCATCGGCCCATTCCTTTCTGGCTTCCGCTATGTCCTTTGCATTTTTCTCCTTAATCTTTTCCGCGAGATTTTCCTGTGCCGCTTGTACGGTTGCTTCTGCCGTGTCGGCCCCGTCTCGCATCTCTTTTGCTTTTTCCGCGGTTATCACTTTGAGTGTTTCCGCGTTTTTGTCGATATATCTCTCAATGAGCATACGCTTGATGGCGGCAGGCTCGTACTTTGCTAAAACTTCTTTTGGGTCCGGGGGAGTAACGCCTTGTTTGTGGAAAGCCATTTCATCGATAAT